>OJQA01001028.1_pt1 | contig 13204 bp, 8 predicted proteins | sample 1598661 | NCBI WGS metagenome assembly OJQA01 (sample SAMN03922454, study PRJEB24848) | human gut metagenome | isolation source: stool sample | host: Homo sapiens | place: Germany | collected 2009-11 | reverse complement strand
GTCCTATATCGGTTATATGAACCAGGAGATTCCGGTAGGCAATAAATCGGTTTTAAGCATCTCCTTGCAAGAGGACACACAAAAGTTGGATGAGGTGGTAGTGATTGGCTACGGTACGATGAAGAAAAGTGATATCACGGGGGCTATCTCGTCCGTGAGCGAGGAGAAAATCGCTCGCCAAGCAGTGGCCAATGTTTCTACCGCATTGCAAGGCTTGGCTACCGGTGTATCCGTCACTTCCAGTTCCGGATCTCCGGGTTCCGCCGCCACGATCCGTATCAGAGGTGTCGGTACGGTAAACGACGCGGAACCATTGTTCGTCGTGGACGGGATGCCCGTGACGGATATAAACTACCTGAACACATCGGATATACAGTCTATGGAGGTGCTTAAAGACGCTTCCGCTTCCGCTATCTACGGTTCCCGCGGTGCGAACGGCGTAATCCTTATCACTACGAAAAAAGGCGCCGCTGGAAAAACCACCGTTACGCTCGATGCGTATTGGGGTATGAACAAAATATTGAATAATCTCGATTTGATGTCAGGTCCAGAATGGTACGACTATCAGGAACAGTTGAACACAGTGAGGAGCGTTCCCATCAACTTGGCCCTTGTTAATCGTAATGTTTCCACCAATTGGATGGACGAGATTACGCATACGGCCTTTATGCATAACTACAGTGTCGGCATAAGCGGTGGTAAAGAGAACGACTATAAATTCAATCTGGGCTTGAACTATATCAACCAAGATGGAACGATCAAGAAATCCAACTACGAACGGTTCAGTGTCCGTCAAAGCACGGAAAAAACGGTGCTCAAAGATCATTTGGTAGTGGGTACCAACGCGTCGATCGCGAGATCTACCGACGCAAGTATTAGTGAGCGCAACAGTAGTAATGTGTACGACTCCGACTATGGTGTCGTAAGTAACGCAATCCGTTTGGATCCGGTAACTCCCGCCCAAAACGCAGACGGTTCATATGGTTACTCTCCTTATATTGACTACTATAACCCATTGGCAAGTATCATGTATCGGGATAATCAGCGGGAGAAACTTGCTTTCATCGGCAATATGTATGGGGAATGGCAGATTATAAAAGGATTGAAGTTCAAGAGTAGCTTCGGAGCGGAAATCAGAAGGGTAGACAATAAAACCTTCTCGCCTGTCTATGAGGTATCCTCAAGCCAAAGAAATTTAGAGAGTAGTTTATCGAAGTCGCAGACCAAAGGGCACTACTATACGTTCGAGAATACCCTTTCGTATGAGAAAACGTTTGCCGAGAAGCACTCCATATCCGCTCTCGTAGGTTATACCAACGAATGGGGTAAGCAGGAAACCTTGAGCGTAAACGCGAGAGATCTTATCGGAGAGTCGGATAACCTGCATTATATAGACGCTACGCTGGACAAGAACAAGACCACGGCCAGCAATAGCGCTACGGAATATGGTTTGATGTCTTATCTGGGCCGCCTACACTACGATTACAATAACAAATACCTTATTACGGCCACTTTCCGGCGAGACGGCTCCTCTAAATTCTCTTCCAAGAATCGCTGGGGTAACTTCCCCTCGTTCGCTCTAGGTTGGAGAATCGACAACGAACCGTTCTTCCAGAAATTGAACGCCGAATGGGTTTCCTCCTTGAAACTCCGCGGGGGCTGGGGACAGATCGGAAATCAGAATATCACCAATTATGTGGATCGTAGTTTGCTGTCATTGAGTACGCAATACGGCGCTTTATTCGGAGCGAGAGAGAATGAGACCTTGTATCAAGGTATTGCCGTGAGCAGATTGGGCAATCCGGATATTAAATGGGAAACCACTGAATCTCTGAATATCGGTCTTGACGCAAGCTTCTTTAACACCCGCATGGTCTTCAGCTTCGAGTATTATTACAAGACAACGAAGGACATGCTGCTGGCCGCTCCTATGCCTATCTACATGGGATATGCCAGCAACACCTACACCAATATCGGCGAGGCGAACAACCGCGGTATCGAGATGAATCTCGAGTGGAGAGACAAGACCGAAAGCGGTTTCGAATACAACGTGGGAGTAAATATGTCGACCATCCGTAACCGCATGACGAAATTGAATGGTGGCACACCAATCTCCGATGGACCATTCCGAAACGGAAGCATGTACCTCACCTATACGAATGAAGGTATGCCTATCGGTGCGTTCTGGGGCTATAAGACAGACGGGCTTATCCAAACACAGGAACAGTTGAATGCCGTTAAGCGGGCGGATTTCCAACCTAATGCCGAATTGGGCGATGTATTGTTCGTAGATACGAATGGCGATGGCAAGTTAGACTCAAGTGATAGATGCATGATCGGTAATCCTATTCCGGATATCATATACGGTATCAACATGGGTATGGCGTGGAAAGGCTTCGACCTCAATTTGCAGTTTGGTGGAACAATCGGTAATCAGATATTTAACGCGATGCGTTATTACACCTACTTCCCGAACGATATAACGAACAAGGATAGAGCGTTAATGAACTATTGGACGCCAAATAATACAAATACGGACATCCCTCGCCTGACGGCTACGGACGTAAACGACAATGACCGCTTCTCGGACATGTACGTAGAAAACGGGACTTATTTCCGCTTGAGAAATGCCCAGCTAGGTTATACCCTGCCCGCTTCTCTCACGCAGAGGATAAAACTACAGAAGGTACGTTTTTATGTAAGCGGCCAGAACTTGTTTACGATATCTAGTTACTCGGGTATGGATCCGGAAGTGGGTCAATCCAGCTCTTTGTCTAGAGGCATAGATTACGGTATCTATCCTCAGAACATTTCATTCACCGGAGGTATTAATGTTACTTTTTAAAATTTATAATGTCATGTTTAAAAACAAATATATCATAGGAATCGTACTAGCGATTTTAACAGGATTCAGCAGTTGCGCAGATTTGGATTTAGCTCCGTTAGGAAGTCCGGAGGCTGGAGAGATATCAGAGGAAAGACAAGCTTTCTTGCGTCTGACCGCTGTCTATTCTGTCATGAAGGACTTCCGTTACACATGGTCGATGCAATGTTTCGGCGACGTGTTGTCGAATGATGCGACCTACAGCGGTTCTTCGAACGACGCACAAACCTTCACGTTACTGGAGAATTATCAGTATCAAGCGGATCATACCGAGATCTTGAACAAATATCGGTATTCTTACCAATGTATCAATAAGGCCAATTTGTTTATACGGGATATGGAAATGGCAGACGATGCCCTATTCTCGAAGTATGACAAGGAACAGATGATCGGTGAGGCCAAGTTTATTCGCGCCTATACTTATTTCGAGCTTGTGAAAACCTTTGGTGGTGTTCCTTGCTATACGGGAGTCTTGGATCTCGATCATGAGAGACTCGGACGTGCGTCTGTCGAAGAGATATACTCGGTTATCGAGCAAGACCTGAACGATGCGGTTAGCGTATTACCTAAGAAAAGTGAGGTGGCTAACTACGAGTCAAGCTATGCGGGAAGGATTACCAAAGGCGCGGCCATCGCTATGCAAACACGTATTTATCTGTATGAGAAAAAATACGATGAGGTAAAAAAGGCTTTCGAGAAATTCCAGAATGAGTGCGGGGGAGAGTATAGCCTAGTAGCTCCGGAAGATTACACTTGGCAATTCTCACTGGACGGCGAGCATTGTTCCTCATCGATCCTAGAAGTGAATATGTATAACTCTTCCACTCAAAGCTCGTATAACGTAAATAACGGTAACCGCCACGTATTGATGTCTATGCCCCGAAACATGACGATCGGCTTCGGTTGCGCGCAACCTACACAGGCCTTGGCGGACGCTTATGATGCCGAGGGGGATGTCATACGAAAGAAGACCACTCTCCTTTCCACGGAAGAGGCCATAGAGATCGAGACCGCAGCCAAAGGCGATGTGGCACCCGTTACGGACGACCGAACGGGCTGGTACAATCGCAAATTATATCTTGCGCCCGGACAAAGAGAGGAGAACCGGGGAAATAACCAACCCACGAACCTCAGGCTTATCCGCCTCGCGGAGGTATATTTGAACTATGCCGAGGCTTGTTATTTCAGCGGCGATATCGCTAATGCGCAAAAGTATCTGAATGAGGTAAGAAGCCATGTCAACTTGGCTCCTAAAAACCATACAGGAAGCCAATTGTTTGAAGACATCATGAACGAGCGTCATCTGGAGTTTGGAATGGAAGGCTTCCGGTTCTTTGACGTGGTACGTGTAGGATGGGGCGAGAAAGTATTTAACGGAACCAAGAAGGCGGAATTTGGAGCTAAGACTCCTTTCAGCGCCGGTGCGGAAGTATTGCCTATACCTCAAACCGAGATTGATATTAGTGACGGTTTAATAACTAATTAATAAGGAAATAACAATTCGCAAAAATCATAATAGTATGAATAGGAATTTAGTATTGCTCGGAATCTGTCTCTTGGCCGTATCGTTCGTTGGAGAGGTCTTTGGACAGAAGAAAAAACCTCGTATCGGTATTGCCGGTATACAGATAGAAAACAGCGTGTTCGTCCCGAATAGGCAGCCGCTCGTAGGACACCCCGTAAGAATGCCGGACTATCTCAGCCCAGACTCCGCAATGGGACAGGCGGCCACTTGGCTTCCCACGCAGATTGGCTATGGCGGTGGAAGAGGCCCCGTGACAAAAGAATCGTACGACGCGTTTGTGGAAAAAACATTGGAGATGATCAAGGCCAATATGCCCTATGACGCTTTCTGGTTTTATAACCACGGAGCTTGTAGCGTGGAAGGCGTAGCCGATCCCGAGGGCGAATTCATGGAGAAGGTGCGTAGCTTGATCGGAAACGATGTCTTGACTACCACCACGATGGACCTTCACGGAAATACGTCTTGGTTGGTAGCTCTCAACTCCGATTTGATTACGACTTATCGTCAAGCACCGCATGCGGATTCTCGTGAATCACATCGGCGAGGGGTTGTCAATTTGTTGGAACGTCTTGAATCAGGGAAAGGGCGTCCGGCATACAAGGCATGGGTTGCTGTTCCTGTCCTAGTTTCCGGCGAATGGTCGAGTACCCGTGTCGAGCCTGCGAAATCGCTGTACGCATTGGTTCCCGAGGTTGAAGCCATGCCCGGAGTGATAGACGCGGGGATCTGGATCGGTTATGTTTGGGGAGACAACCCACGGAACCAAGGAACCGTGATGGTTTACGGTGACGATGAGGAGCAGGTTAAAGCCGGGGCGAAGAAACTCGCCCAGAAATTCTGGGATGTCCGTAAGCAGTTCTCGCTGGAAGCTCCGGGATATTCGCTCGAGAAATGTATCGATCTGGCAGTAGCAAGTAAAAAGAAGCCTTTCTTTATCAGTGATATGGGAGATAATCCCGGTGGAGGTGGTTCAGGTGAGGTCACTTGGACTTTGGCGAGGCTCTTGAAACGCCCGGAATTCCAGACCGATAAGGGAAAGAGCGTTCTTTATTGCTCCATCCCGGGAGAAGAAGTGGTTAAGCAGGCACGTAAGGTCGGCGTAGGCGGACACGTAGAAGGCATGGTAGGTGCCATGGTCGATAATTCCTACGAAGGTCCCGTGAAATTGTCGGGTACCGTGGTTTATGTCAGCCCGGAAGAAGACAAGAACGCAGAATCATGGAGACGGAAAAGGGATATCGCTATCGTAAAGACCGGAAGCGTTTATGTGGTAGTAGGCACATCGTCTCCCACTCCAAACCTAGAGGGTTCAGGTATCGATCCGAAGGAAATGGATATCGTAATGGTTAAACAAGGTTACCTTGTAACCCAATGGTACAATATACAAGCGGATTGGGTGATGGCTTTTACAAGGGGAGGCGTGGATCAGGACTTCAAGAAACTTCCCTATAAGAATATTGTGAGACCGATGTTCCCGATCGATCCAGACATGGCTGATCCGGAATTGAACGTTATCATGGTTCCTTCCGCCAAGCATTACTATGGCAGATAGATCGTATTGATTGTTTTTTACTGCAATGCCTGTGCAGTGTTACTGCAATAGGTGTTGCAGTATTACTGCACAAGCATTGCAGCATCACTGCAACCCGGGTTGCAGTGACGCTACTAAATTATCCAATATTCTTACTCAACAACTTTCGGGCTTGCTCCTCCGTTAAATTCCGGCGGCTCGCATAATCTTTCAATTGCTCCTCATCGATAGAACCGATCATGAAATATTGAGAAGAGGGATGAGCAATATAAATTCCACTGACCGAAGCCGTAGGATACATGGCACCATTCTCGGTTAACGAAACACCAATTCGCGACATATCGAGCAATCCATCCAATGTGAAATTCAATAATTGATCCGGTAGAGAAGGGTAACCGATAGCCGGACGGATTCCTTGGTATTTCACCTTGTAAAGATCCGGGATAGACAAGGATTCGTCTTTAGCATATCCCCAATATTCTTTACGTACTTTCTCATGAAGATATTCGGCTGTAGCTTCCGCTAGGCGATCGGTCAAGGTTTGCAGCAACATTGAATTATAGGTATCGCCTTCTTCCTCAAATTTATCCTTCAAACAATCAGCGCCAGCTCCAGCGGTAACGACAAACGCCCCTACATAATCAGTTCGCTCCTCGGAAACCGGTATTACATAATCGGAAAGACATTTATAAATATTTTCCTCTTTTTTTACTTGCTGACGTAATAAAGGCAGCGCTATATCACCCATTCGGATCGTATCCCCTTCACTATTCGCTGAGAAAAATCCGTAAATCGCTTTACAATATTCAACCTTCATATTGACCAGCCGATCCAATAACCTAACAGCATCCTTGTATAATTGCATCGCCTCGGTAGCCTTCGCACGATCTTTTTCCGGGAATCCGGCCAACCAAGAGGCACGACAAGAATCGCAACCATGTATCTGGGAGATTTCCGAGAAACGGCCATTCAATTTCCATGCGCTAAAAAAGAAGGTCCAGTGGATATAAGGAATCACTTCTTCCAAGGGGATATAAGGGATAACATGTACCCCCATCCGGGCCGGAACAACCGGTGTATACCCGGTCCAATCTATTTCTATCGGATGCTTACGAGCCTCTGAAAGAGAAGCCAAGGTCTCTTTCTTCTGCCCTAAAGAGGCACGCAAGGCTTCTTGTTCTTGTTCCAACTCCCTGATATAAGCGTCACGGGTATCTGGATTCAATAGTTTGGCGGCGATCAACGGATTCTGTGAGGCATCCAGCACATGAATCACCGGATAATCATAATGCGGAGCGATCTTCACCGCCGTATGCAATTTGGAGGTCGTAGCGCCACCCACCATCATAGGAATCGTAAGTCCCGCTTTCTGCATCTCGTCTGCGACATGCGCCATCTCTTCTAAAGAAGGGGTTATCAAGCCGGATAAGCAAACCAGATCCGGTTTCTCCTCGATCGCTTTCTTTATGATCACATCTGCGGGAACCATTACCCCTAAATCAATCACCTCGTAGTTATTACAAGACAATACGATAGAGACGATATTCTTACCTATATCATGTACATCCCCTTTTACCGTAGCGAAAATCACTTTACCGGCCTTCGCGGAGCCGGAAGCTTTCTTTTCAGATTCAATGGCCGGTTGTAAAATAGCCACGGCCTTTTTCATCGTACGTGCGGTCTTCACGACTTGAGGGAGAAACATCTTTCCGGCACCGAATAACTCGCCGACCTTATTCATTCCGCTCATTAACGGACCGTCAATTATATCCACGGCATGCGGATAAATCCGCAAGGCTTCTTGTAAATCGTCCTCCAAATAGTCTCCGATCCCTTTGATTAAGGCATGTTCCAAACGCTCCTTCAATGAAAGCTCACGCCAAGCCTCATGCTTCTCCGGAGTTTCTCCGGAAGCTTGAACATGTAAATTTTGAGCATAAGTAATTAATTCCTCGGCAGCTTCCGGACGGCGTGCCAAGATCACGTCTTCCAACAAGGTACGGAACTCCGGCTCTATATCCTCATAAAGTACGGAGGTAGACGGATTCACGATACCCATATCCATCCCCTTCCCGATCGCATGATATAGAAATACGGAATGCATAGCCTCGCGTACATGATTGTTCCCCCGGAAAGAGAAAGATAAATTACTTACACCACCACTCACCTTCGCACCCGGCAAGTTCTTCTTGATCCATTCAACGGCACGGATAAACGCCAGACCATAGCCATTATGTTCCTCCATACCGGTAGCGATCGCCAATACGTTCGGGTCAAAAATAATATCTTGGGGATTGAAATCGATCTTCTCGATCAATAGGCGATAGGCCCGTTCACAAATCTCAATCTTTCTTTCATAGGTATCCGCCTGCCCCTTCTCGTCGAAAGCCATCACGACCGCAGCCGCACCCAGTTGCTTAATACGGGCGGCATGTTTAAGGAAGACCTCCTCTCCTTCTTTCAAGGAGATGGAATTCACGATGCTCTTTCCTTGCACGCACATCAAGCCTTCCTCGATCACTTCCCATTTAGAAGAATCGATCATGACGGGTACACGGGCAATATCCGGTTCGGAGGCGATCAAGTTTAAGAATGTCTTCATTTCTTTCACGGCATCCAACATACCATCGTCCATATTGATATCGATCACTTGGGCGCCATCCTCCACTTGCTTACGAGCGATCGTCAACGCTTCCTCATAACTGCCTTCTTTTATCAAGCGTAAGAATTTCCGAGAACCGGCCACATTACAACGCTCTCCCACGTTCACGAAATTATTCTCCGGTTTCACCTCCAGCAGTTCCAAGCCCGACAGCCACAGGCAATCCGGTTTCGGAGCCGGGATATGCGGTTTAGCTCCTTTCACCAACTCCGGATACCGGGAGATATGCGCTGGAGTCGTTCCGCAACAGCCTCCGATAATGTTCACCAATCCCTCTTCCACAAAAGGCTTCACATGTTGGGCCATTTTATCCGGCGTCTCGTCATAGGTACCAAAACTATTCGGCAATCCGGCGTTCGGATAAGCGCTGATATAATAGGGGGCATACTTCGCCAACTCTTGTAAATAGGGCTTCATATCCGCCGCTCCGAAAGAGCAGTTTAAGCCAACCGAAACAATATGTGTATGCTGTATGGAAGCTAAGAAGGCCAATAAAGTCTGTCCGGAAAATGTTCGTCCACCTTGTGCGGACAAAGTCAAAGACAACATAATCGACAGGTCTTTTTCTTTCTCTTTCAACACGACCTCAGCCGCTTCCAATCCCGCTTTTACGTTCAACGTATCGAAAGTAGTCTCGAAAAGGATGATATCCACCCCGCCGTCAACAAGTCCCTCGACTTGCTCCTTGTAGGCATTATACAAATCTTTATAAGTTACGGCACGATAAGCGGGATCACTTACATCTGGACTCATAGAAGCTGTCTTATTAGTAGGACCGATCGATCCGGCCACGAAGATCGTACGATCCGGATGCTCTGCCATATAGGTATCCGCCACTTCCCTCGACAATCGTCCGGCGGCCAGATTTATCTCACGTACATAGGCCTCCATCGCATAATCTGCCATGGAAATAGCGTTCGCGTTAAACGTATTCGTAGCGAAGATATCCGCTCCCGCATCCAAATACTGACGATGAATAGACTGGATTACATCCGGGCGGGTGATACACAATAAATCATTGTTCCCCTTCAACTGTCCCGGAAAATCGGCGAAACGTTCGCCTCGGTAATCTTGTTCGTTTAGTTTGAAACTTTGGATCATGGTACCCATACCACCATCCAAGATCAAAATGCGCTCATTCAAGAGTCGCAGAAATCGTTCCTTATTCATAAATATGTTTTACCTTTCTTGCGTACATATAACTATATCCCCGGAGGATCCATACCACAGCGATGGCGAAAAACAGACGGGTAGGCACCACCCAAAGAACGGGTACCCCTATCGCGGCAAAGATGATCGTATCTTCCAACAGGGAATGGCACACGGCCAAATGATGGTTCAGCAAGTTGCCGTCACCGTAAGACAACTTCCTCTGCTCCATTTGCTCTACCATAATAGCCCCGCCATAAGCCAGTCCGACCACATTACCTACCAACCACAAAAAAGCGGCATCTTGAGGCAAGCCAAATAATCGCATCAGCGGAGAAAAGACCGAGGACAATCCTTTCATTAGATTAAACTCTTCCAATATATAATGAAGGATCATTAAAGCCGTAACAATTATCAAAATAGAAATCACCACCTTCATCGAGCTGGTAAACCAAAGTACGAATACTTCCAACCAATTATCGCATACAGCCGCGCTTTGAGCGATCCCGACCTGTCCCCATCCTTCATGGGGCATTACCCAATTCAAAGAAAAGGCGATCACGAAACTCATGATCAAACGGAGCAGCGTCATCTCCCAGAAAGAAGACCCGGTCTTTGCCTGTACGGAGGATTCTACCATTAGATTATGGGAAGTAAGGCACATCAATGCCAATATCGTAGCTTCACGGACTCCTAAAGACATCGAGGTGATCAAAGCGATCGGAGCATATAATGGGGAGAATATACTGGTTATAAAAACAATGGCTGTCTCCCCCGGCAGACCCACCAACGAGAACACGGGCACTAACCAATCCGAGATCTGACCTAATATTCCGGAATATTGCAATATACGGACCAATAAAGAAATAGGCAAAATAATCTTTAGCAGCCATAAACACGTCTTGCCTGCTTTAGGCAGAGCTTTCAGGATACATCCCCAAACCCTACCGATCACGCCTTGCCCTGTTTCCATCTCGACTTATCGTTTGAAAGCCCGATCCATCTCCCGTCGGTCGTCACGTTCCCGGATGGAGTCTCGCTTATCATATTCCTTTTTACCTCGTGCGATCGCGACGACTACTTTCGCCAATCCTTTCTCATTGATAAACAAACGAGTGGGAACGATCGTAAAACCACTAGCACGAACCGCACCCTCGATCTTTCGTAATTCCTTTTTGGTAAGAAGTAATTTCCGGTCCCGCCGTGCGTTGTGATTATTGTACGTACCGTAAAAATATTCGGCGATGTACATATTCTTCACCCACAGTTCCCCTTTTTCCACGATACAAAACGTATCTACCAAACTCGCCTTCCCTAAACGGATCGATTTAATCTCCGTTCCGGTCAGTACGATCCCGGCCGTAAAAGTGTCGAGCAACTCGTAGTCGAACGTCGCCCGCTTATTCTTTATCTGTATGTTATTACTAATCTTCTCCTTCATCTTGTGTTATTCTGTCAAAAACTCAAACCGGGCATCAGCATCGATAACAAAATCTCGATAACTGCCGGAGTCAGTAATATAATGGCGGTTGTAAATCCTACGAACTTCAAGCGGATCTTCTCCTCGACTCCCATATACGGACCAGCGCCTTCCCAAACAATATAGAATGTATAAAGGATAAATATCCGCAAGAAGAAAAACTCGGGAAGCAACATCAATACGATATTCAAAGCGAACATCAACGACGAGGAATACCCGACGAAGCGCAACCACAGTTTCAAATCCTTCTCCCGTTTAAATATACCTTGCCATATCTCGTTCATCAGATAAGCCCCGAGGTAAAAACCACCGAACGAGGACACCAATGTCCGGATAGACGACTTCAAGGCCAGCTCTAAATCAAACTCCTTCCGCGTAAACAATACGCCCAGAAAAGCCGCAACAGTAACGAAGCCGATCAAAGGATACACGAATCGGGATAAGAACTCCTCCTGCTTCTCTCCTTTTTTCGCTAACAAGACCCACGCCTTCGCTGGCTGTGAGATGATAGCGATTACCCACCTAAATATCTCCTTATACATCTCTGTTTACTTTTAAATAGCAAAAGTATATATTTAATTCGTAAAACGCAACGTAAATACGTCGGTAGCCCCCCAAACACATGCGGTTGTATCCGCATTATAGCGTTCGGCATAATTTATTTTAAAGTTTATCTCATTTTGCCCCTCCCTGCTCTCTATCGCTTTGGCTTGGTCCAAAAACTTATCGATCGTAAAAGCGGTCGTATTGATCCATTTAGTGGAATCGCCGGTACCCCCCTCTTGGGTTACCCGGAGATATAGGTTATAGATCCGTTGTCCGTCATCATCTTTTTCCACCTCCTGATCAGGGTTATAGGATAAATTGAAAATATCCTTTTGGTCTACCTGATGATTTATATGTTGGGTTTGCAAGAAGAAACGTCCTTCCAAATAAATACTTTTCTTAAAGTCCAGCGTAACCAGACGCTCCTTGTCCAATACGACCGTAGTATCAGTTAATGTCTCATGCAAAGGCCATACAGCGACCGAATCATACTTATAAATCTCAGCGTTGTAAACACCATTGCCCAATTCCTCGCTAAAATTCGTCTTGAAATCAACCACGCAACAGTCACCCTCTTTCAAATCCGTCCGGTTCTCAAACTCAGAGGAAGAGACGATAAAGATATTCCCTTGATCATCTGCCGTATAGATACATCGCATAGGATTCTCACGTATCACTCCTACCCGATGATAATTGATGGAGTTACTTCCATCCCCCATACAAGAGGTCATTAAGAAAAACAAGGATAAAAATAAGCCGTATAAAATTCGCTTTCTCATCTTTTTTAGTTTATAAGTAAAGGATCTGTTACTCCCCATGTAAACTGGGTACTATCTTTCGGATTAATTTGATCGATATAATGAATCCGAACATACATATCCGCATCACGTCCACCTTGTTCTCGCATATCTTTGATAAAGTTCCCCAGATTAAAGGCATTGATAACCGCGATAGCCTCTTCTGCCTTGTCCTCCGGCTTTCCGGTCGTAGCGGCAGCCCGTAAATATAAGGAATAAATTGATTTCCGATTTTCAACAACTGGTTGTTGAGTCGGATCATAAGTCAGTTGCCAATTTAAAGCCCGGTCTTTTGTTGTCCAACAGGCGGAAGGCAAAAACAAATAATCTTCCAATTTGACGTACAGAACAGAGTCGTTCGGATTAACCGCAAGTATCGGTTGCTCATTTGTCAATAGTTTATGCGTATCCGTAAGAGGACTCTCAGCGTTTTGCTGGTTAACGGCGGTTTCCCCTTGTATCGTCACCGTATAATACCCTTTTTGTTCCGCATTCGTATTTTCCGGTAAGCTAGGATCATAATCAAAACTCACCAACAAGCATTTACCCTCTGAGTATGAGCTCAGCTTCGTCGAATAGATCCAACCGAACCGGGTATTAGCCGGTTGGATCTATTCGACGAAGCTGAGC
>OJQA01001017.1_pt1 | contig 13301 bp, 8 predicted proteins | sample 1598661 | NCBI WGS metagenome assembly OJQA01 (sample SAMN03922454, study PRJEB24848) | human gut metagenome | isolation source: stool sample | host: Homo sapiens | place: Germany | collected 2009-11 | reverse complement strand
AAAACTCGGCGGCTCGGAAAAAATTTTCGGCGGCTCGGAGTTTTTTTTCGGCGGCTCGGAGTTTTGAGGAGGTGGGACCTCGTGCTTCCAAAGGTCCCACCTCGTCGGGGTGGCCCTGCCGCTGCCCTATTACAAAATCAACATCCAAATCCGCAAGAAGCTGGGGCTGGACAGCCACAGCACCAACCTCAACCTCTACATCACCCGTCTGCTCCGGGAGAGCGAGGAGCTGCCGGCTCCTGCCGATGACGGCGGGTAGCGGGGGAGGCGGAAGCTCTGACAACTTTTTTTAGCGCGCTGACGGACAACACTTTTGGAGGCGTTGGGCTTCAGTCAGCCAAATGAATTTCGTATCTTTGTGAGCCGGAAAGGAAATCCGGGGAGTAACAACAGAATGAAAACATGGGGTAGACATATTATAAAAGAGGTCATCGACCGGCTGAGGCCGTGTCGGTGGGCGGGGCGTCTGGTCCTGCTGCTGGTGGGGCTGTGTGGCCTGGCCGCCTGCAGCCGTCCTACGGCCGTGGCGGAGCTTGATGCGGCCGACAGCCTGATGGAGCGCCGGCCCGACAGCGCCCTGGCTCTGCTGCGCCGCGTGGACACCCTGCATCTGACGTCGGCGCACGACCGTGCCCGCTACGCCATGCTCCTGTCGATGGCGCTGGACAAAAACTACATTGACCTCAAGGATTTCCGCGTGCTCCAGCCGGCCATGAACTATTACGAAGACCACGGCACGCCCACCGAGCAGCTGCGCACCTTTTACTATCAGGGACGCATTTACGAGAATGTGGGCGATATGAGCAAGGCCTTGCAAATGTTTCTGAAAGCCCTGGAGAGAGGCAAAGAGTCCGACGATAAGTTAACTAAAGCGCGGGCTTGGTTTGCTCAAATTGATCCCAATTCACAATTAAGAGCTTTTGACAAAGCCATAGAAGCGGGTAAACAGGCCGCCTGTTATTTTCGCCAATCCGGACGAATAGATAGTTATGCTCATTGCCTGATGGATATAGCCAATGTTTATACGATGAAGCTTGAGGCTGACAGTACCTGGAAATACTTGAATGAATGTAGGGCTTTGTATCCGCGGATGAGTGCGGGACGAAGATATGATTTTTATAATAATTATCTGATTGCGGTGTATACCTTTTGTGGCGCGGACAGCATCAAGAAGGGTATTGCGGAATATACCTCCCATGTGCCCTCTTCACGATGGGATAGTTTGACTTTGGCTTATGCTTACGCCCAAATCAATGATTTTGAAAAGGCCCAGTCCCTTATTTCGCATTATAAGCTGCAGACTCCTACATCTGATGACCAACGGTATTATGCCGTTTTGTATCATCTTTATCAAAAGCAGGGGAAATATAAAGAAGCCGGTGAAGCCATTTTTCGTTTCTATGCTCTCCATGATTCCGTTACTCAGGTTTCGTTACGCGAAAGTGTCTGTCTGTCCGAAGCACAGCAACAGCTGAAGCAGGATGTCCGTGAGGCACGGCAGGCCCGTGTGCGCCACTTTTGGATAGCGGTTTGCTGTGCGTTGGCCCTTGTGCTGCTGGTGGTTTGGGGGTACTACCGGTTGCGCCTGACGCAGTTGCAAAAACGCCTGGCGGAGCAGGAAAAAGAGCGCTACCGCCGGCAAAATGAGCAGCTGACGGAGGAGTATCAGAGCCTGCAGCAGTTGCTGGAACGCAACGACCGGCTCAATGCCCGGGCGCGTGAAGCGGTGAGCCACCGTCTGACCCTGCTCAACGACTTCATCAAGGCGCATCTGGCCGGCGACGGCAGCGAGTCGGAAAGCCGCATCGTCCGGCAGCTGGCCGACAAGGAGACCTTTATGCAGTCCGTCCGTGAGGCTTTTGCCGTCAGTCATCCTGACTTTATCCGACGGCTTCAGGACCACGGCCTGACCGACTGGGAGGTGGGCTACTGCTGCCTCTATGCGCTGGGACTGAGCGGCAAGGAAGTGGGCCGCTACATCAATTCCAGTGCTTACTACAAAACCAACAGCATCATTCGCAAAAAACTTGAGCTCGACAGTCACAGCACCAACCTCAACCTCTACATCCGGCAGCTGATGGAGGAGGAAGAGAAACCGACTTCGTAAAGCCCGTGCGGACCGTGAGCCGACGCTTTAAGGGCGCTTTTCGGTACTTTTTCGGACTAAACCAGACGCAAACAGACTACCCGGTAAACTTTTTTGGACTTTATTTTGTTTAGACTATTGATTATTAGGACTTTGCAAAAAGTCAGAAAGAAAACTTTTTGTTTGGTCCTTGTGCGCTATTTGCCTAATTTTGCAACACAAAAGAAGCAAAACCGCCGGCTTTTCCGTAGCCATGGGGACAAACGGAAAGAGTGCAGCCGGGCTTCGGAAGGAAAACACGGTTACTGTGAACGGAAAAACAAACAGTCAGATGAAAATAAGATTTCTACTACTCGTTATGTTCGGCCTGGCCGGGATTCAGACCGCCTGGGCCAAAGATGGAAAGGACAGCCTTTATATTATTGGGTGGCCCTGTGATGCGTTTACCATGAACCCGGTGATTGACAAGACCCGGGTGGAGTTGCTGACCCCGGACAGCACGGTCATTGCCACCGCCGTGCCGGCGGCGAACGTGGAGAATTCGTACGACGCGTACTTTGCGTTTAAGGTCGGTGTCCGTTCGGGCAATTTCATTGTGCGCCTGACGCATCCGGACTATCACACCCTGACCAAGGCCTTTACGCTGAAAGTGGCCAAGCGCGAGCCGAACTTCAGTCTGGGTAATCTGAAAATGCGGCGCCTTCCCCAAACCCGCCAGCTGGGCGAGGCCGTGGTGAGGGCTACAAAAATCAAATTCTACACCAAGGGCGACACCCTGATTTACAACGCCGATGCCTTTAATCTGGCCGAGGGGTCGATGCTCGATGCGCTGGTGGAGCAGCTGCCGGGGGCCGAGCTGAAACGTGACGGCCGCATCTTTGTGAACGGCAAACAGGTGGAGAGCCTGCTGCTCAACGGCAAGGACTTTTTTAAGGGCAACAACACGGTGTTGCTGGACAACCTGCCGGCCTATACGGTGCAGCGCATCAAGGTATATGACAAGCAGAGCGAATTCGGCGAGTTCATCAACCGGAAGGCCGGTCGGAAGGTGGACGACGGCAGCTACGTGATGGATGTGGTGCTGAAGCGGGAATACCAGATCGGGTGGCTGAGCAACATAGAGGCCGGTGGCGGCACCAGCGACCGTTGGCTGGCCCGCCTGTTTGCCCTGCGCTTTACGCCGCAGTCGCGCTTGTCGGTATATGCCAATGCCAACAATACCCACGAGAACCGCAAGCCGGGGAGCAGCGGCGAGTGGTCGCCCAGCGAAATCGGCAACGGCATCAGCACCACCGAGAGCGGCGGCATAGACTATCTGGTGGACGACAAGAGACGCCGCTGGCGCGTGGAAGGTAACCTGAACGCCTCGCACAGCGATACGGATGTGGATACGCGGCAGTCGCAGGAGCACTTCCAAAACGCCGGCAATACGTTTACGCGCAGCCGGCAGTCGGGCGATTACCGAAGCACGAATGTCAGCACTGACCATCACTTCCAGTTTAACCTGGGGCCGGAGAACAACATGCACGCCCTGGAGCTGCACTTCCGGCCGAATTTCAGCTTCAGCGACAGCCGGAACCTGAACGACTGGCTCTCGGCCGAGTTTTCGGCCAATCCGTATGAACTGGAAAACTGGGAGTCGCTGTTTCAGGGGACGGGAGCCGACGAGGCCCTTACGTCCATACTGGTCAACAAGGTGCGCAGCCGGCAGAGCAGCAATGCCACCGACGTGAAGGGCGGAATGAACATGGATGCACAGTTTGACATTCCGCACACGTCCAACTTAGGCCTTTTCAGTGCGGGGGTCAGTGGCGGGCGCTACAAGGCCCACAGCTTTGACCTCTATCAGATGGACAACAGCCAGACCAGCGACTTCAGGCACCGCTATCTGAACGAGCCGGCCGACCATCTTCAGACCAATGCCAGCCTGGGCATCATCACCCCGTTTGACGCCCAGTGGAAATGGGTGGCCACCACGACCCTCAGCTATCAGTATACGCACGACTGCAAGGAAAACTCACTTTATCGTCTCGACTGGCTGGAGGACATGGCGGATGCCGGGCTTGAAACCCTGCCGTCCACCCGCGAAGCCCTGCTGGAGGCCCTTGATGCGGCCAACAGCTACCTGACCGAGAACGACCGCCACCAGACCACGCTGACTTTTGACGGACGCTACGACAATGACATCCGGCGGAACAATACCCGCTATGCCCGCTTCCGCTTTACCTGGAAGCTGGGACTGACCTGGCACACCGAGCTGTGGGATTACACCGGGCAGGCCCTGCGGCACAACCGGCGCACGGCCTGGCTGCCGCAGGCGGGACTGCAGATTCTGCGCAACACGCCGGGCATGAAGCACGAATTGGAGTTGCAGACGGCCTACAGGCAGCAGTTGCCGTCGATGTTCTCGCTCATGGGGCTGCGCTTCGACAGCGACCCGCTCAACATTCAGGAGGGTAATACCGGCCTGCGCCGCACGGATGTGTTCTCGTCGGTCTTCTTCTATCGCTCGCGGGGCTGGCTGTCGAAACACGGACGCAACCTCTCGGCCACCGTCAGGATGAATGCCTACCGCAACGCCGTGGCTACGGCACAGACTTACGACGCCGCCACGGGCGTGCGCAATTTCCGCCCGCAGAACGTGAACGGCAACTGGGACATGCAGGCTTCGGGTACTTTTTACACTCCGCTGGGGCATAAGGGATTTTCCATGAACCTCTCGTTGCAGGATAATTTTTACCACAGCGTGGACCTGACGGGGACGGACGCGCTGACGCCGGTGCGCAGCACGGTATGCACCAACTATCTCTCGCTGCCCGTAAGGGTGGACTACAGCCGGCAGAAAGTGCGGGTGGGGCTGAAGGGTCAGGTGGCCTGGAACCATGCCGGCAGTACGCGCCCGGATTTTCAGGACATCAATGCCGCCGATTTCAATGTGGGCATCAACGGCCACGTCACGTTGCCCTGGGATGTGCAGCTGGCCACGGACTTCACCTATTTTGCCCGTCGGGGATATGCCAACGGGGATATGAATACGGATGACCTGGTATGGAACGCCCAGCTTTCCAAAAGCATCGTGAAGGGACGGCTTACCTTTGCCCTGGTGGGGTATGATATTCTGGGGCAGCTATCGAATATTACCTATTCCGTCAATTCGCAGGGTTCGGTGGAGACCTGGCGGAACGTGATTCCCCGCTACGGCATGGTGCGTGTGATATTCCGATTCAACAAACAACCGAAAAAGAAACCTTAATACTTAATCCTTATTGAAAGAGGCGGGCGGAAACGGCGCGCCCTTGAGAATGATTAAATGAAGAAAAAATACTAAACAACATGTCTGTTATTCAAGAAACAATGCGAAGGGCCGTCAGCCGGTCCATGAAACGGCTGTTGTGCGGTCTCCTGTTCTCGGCATTGGCCTTGTGCGGTCGGGCCCAGTCATACTATGTGGATGGATTTATTTACGATTCCTTTACGGGAGAGAATCTGGATTCCGTAGAAGTGGTATTCATGCGGCCCGACAGCACCGTAACTGAGCGGTTTATCAGCAAGAAATTTGGCTGGTGGCAATTTTCTGAAAGGCTGAAAGCACCGGGAAAATACATCATTCGGTTTTCCAGAAAAGGGTATGAGACCACTTATAAGAATGTGGATTTCAAGTACCGTAAGAACCGTGTGACCGGCGGTACGTTTGGCGAAGTGCTGATGCGCAAGAAATCGACGGCCCGCCACCGCGTGCTGTCGGAGGCCGTAGTGAAGGCCACCCGCATCAAGATGGTGATGAAGGGTGATACGATTGTGTATAATGCCGACGCCTTCCAGTTGCGCTCCGGCTCCATGCTCGACAAGTTGATTGCCATGTTGCCGGGCGTGGAGTTGAAGCCGGGTGGTGAGATTTATGTCAACGGAAAGAAGGTACAGAGTCTGCTGGTGAATGGCGAGGATTTCTTTAAGGGAGACCCTACCGTGGCACTCAAAAACCTGCCGTCCTATATGGTGGATAAGGTGAAAGTGTATGAGCGGACGCCCGAGAGGATGCTGGCGCTGGGCATGACGGCAGAGGATTTCAAGCGGGCGAGGAACCCGCTGGTGGTAGACGTGAACCTGAAAAAGGAATACAGCATAGGGTGGATAGCCAATGCCACCGTGGGGGGCGGTACGGACAAGCACTACAACGCCCGGGCTTTTGCGCTGCGCTTTACGCCACAGTCGCGTCTGGCCTTTATGGGATACTCCAACGACGTGTATGCCAACAGTTACTACGACACCAACGGCAACTGGCAGTCGCCCGGCGGCAATGCCAACATCCGTACGCACGAACTGACCTCCGACCTGCTGGTCAACGACAAACGGAAACGCTACAAAATCAACAACACCGTAACCTTTAAGGCCACCCGGCAGGTGACGGAGGAGCTGCAGAATACGGTGGCCTACTACGGTACGGGCAACGTGTACGGCATGAGCAGCCGTCAGGGTACAGCCCGCAACTGGTTTATCAGAGATTACGGAACGATTAACGTCACTCCGCAGCAGAACAACGGCGCGCGCTTTTCGCCCATGAATTCACGCGGCTTTTCGATAGACATCAAACCGAACCTGTACTATTCGCACTATGAGAACCGCGACCAGTCACGCCGGGCCAGCTACGAGCAGAAGCTGACAGAGCATTATATGGGTGAAGCGCTCGACAGCCTGTTTTTTGACGGCAGCTCGGCCCTTTACCGGCAGCACCTGATCAGCAGTTTGCAGCAGGGCCGGCATACGGAAGGCTATTCGCTGAATGCCGGTGCGGAGGCTACCGGAACCTGGAAACTGCAAAAGATGGGGGGTGACTATCTGAACTTTGCGGTGGGCGGCCTGTATGCGCAGGGACGCAACCGCGAGCTGTTCGGCACATCGGCTTACGACGGTAGCGACGCGCAGCAACGCTATGCCGTCAGCCCGACGCGCAGCTATAACGTGCACGCGGATGCGGGCTATTCCTATGGGGTGAGCTTTTCCAAATTGGGATTTTTGCTTACTCCCGAATACAGCTACCGGCGTCAGTATCGCTCGGCCGACCGGTCGTATTACCGCCTGGAGCAGACGGCTCTGGAGGATTGGGACATTGACCGCCTGGCCTCCACCAAGGATGCCCTGACGGAATATATCGACCTGAGCAATTCCGAATATGCCGACAACTGGAAGCAGACTCACCGCATGGGAGCCAATATCGATGTACATATTTACGTAAACGACGACCGGAAAAACAATAACATTGAGGTGGACCTGCCCGTGAGGTTGCTGAGCGACCGGCTGGATTATGAGCGCGGCCAGATTGACCGGCTCTTTACCAAGCATTACACCTTTTTTGAGCCTTCGGTAAATTATCGTTTTGATTATAACGATGGCAGTAAGCATGAAACGCATGCCAATGTACGGTATGGCATGACCGAGAGTGAGCCGACCGCCACTTATCTGGTGGACTACCGCGACGATGCCACGCCGCTGGTGGTGCGGCTGGGTAACAGTGCACTCCGCCCTACGCGCCGGCACGAGGCTGCTGTCAGCTATTCGCGCTATACTTACGCAGGACCACGCTATCGCAGAATTTCGGTGAGTGCCCAATACAACCTGTGGCAGGACCTGTTGGCCCAGTCGGTGAGCTACAACGAACAGAACGGCGTAACCACCTATCGGCCGGTGAACATCAACGGTAACTGGGGCGTGAATTCGCAGTTTTCCTGGTACAGTACGCTGGACAAGAAAAAACGTATCAATTTTACGGCTACCACCAACTTCAACTTCCGCCACAGTGAGGATTATGCCGTGTTGGCGGGCGAGACGGCCAGCAGCCGGATTCTGGTGGACCGCTACATTACCAGCGAGCGCCTGAATGCCTATTATGCCTACAACTATTATTCGTGGTCGGCAACCGTAAATGCCGAGTGGACACACTCCACTTCCAACCGCTACAGTGGGTTGAACGCCCTGAACATCAGCTATGGCGTAAGTGGCGGCGTACCGCTTCCGGGCGGCTTTCAGTTGGGCACCAACCTGACGCTTTACAGCCGTTACGGCTATTCCAACGACAATTTCAATACGAACCAACTGATTTGGAGTGCCAACCTCTCGCGTTCCTTCTTCAATGGGCTGATGAACGTGCAGCTGGAGGCCTTTGACCTGCTCAACAAGATGTCGACCTACAGCTACGGCATTAACGCGCAGATGCAGACGGAAACCTACCGCAACGTGCTGCGGCGTTACGTCATGCTGAACTTCACGTTCCGGCTGAACCGGGAACCGAAAAAGAAGTAGCTCATCCTGAATGTCCGGTACGGAATACGGAGCCGGAAAGGATTTGTCAGGTTGTGCGGCTGGGCGGAGGCCCGGCCGCACAACCTTGTGTTAAATGTGAAGTAGTGAATCATACTGAGCTTGTAACGGCGTGATACTAAAAATATAGCGATAAGACAAGGAAAAAGACCTCTGCATTTTCAGATGGATTAGTTACAGGCGAGTAGCTTTATTGGTACTAAAATTCTTTGTACTAATTGTTGGCCATGCCGTAAAAACTCTGTAACTTTAAACTTCTAGAAATTTTATAGAGAATTTTATTCAAAACGATAGTAGTATAATATTAGCTTTTCATTACCTATGTCTGAGTTTTATCATATTCCTGATTTACCACTACCTTACGACCTTGAAACAAAAGAGGTGATGAAACATCTGGTTTCTGCTCATCGTTATCTTGCACAGTTGCATGGTGTAGCACGAATTATTCCCAATGAAAAAATATTGATTAGTACGTTGACCCTTCAGGAAGCAAAAGAAAGTTCATCCGTCGAGAATATCGTGACCACGCAAGATGATTTGTATAAAACGGATTTGGAAATGGCTTCTTTTGCAAATCCTGCAGCTAAGGAGGTTTTGAATTATCGTGCAGCTATATTGAGAGGTTTTGAACTGGTTAGGGAAAAACACGTGCTTTCGTGTAATATTATTAAAGAGGTTCAGCAGCAGTTGGAACACAATAAGGCGGGGTTCAGAACGGTGCCTGGTACAATGCTTAAAAGAGACGATGGGGTAGTGGTATATACACCTCCTCAGGATGGGGATGAAGTTGTGCGGTTGATGAGGAATCTTGAAGTCTTTATCAATGACAGTACTCTTTGTGACCTCGATCCGTTGATAAAGATGGCTATTGTTCACCATCAGTTTGAGAGTATTCATCCATTTTATGATGGAAATGGCCGCACAGGGCGTATTATCAATATCCTGATGCTTATTACAAGTGGCTTTTTGGATTTGCCTGTATTATATCTTAGTCGGTATATCACAAAAAATAAGGGAGAGTATTACCATTTGATTCAGGCTATAAGAGACAAGAATACTGAAAACCAGAAAGAATGGGAAGAATGGATTATTTTTATCCTTAAGGGGGTGGAGGAAACTTCCCGTGATACTATCGATTTAATTAACCATATTTCCGGCCTTATGACTGAATACAAGGAAATCTTGAAACCTTGTTTTGGCCGAAAATATAAACATGAGTTACTCAACAATCTTTTTAAACATCCATATACCAAAATAGAATTTTTGGAACAGGATATGATGGTTACCCGTCAAACGGCAAGTAAATATCTTGACATGATTGTTGAACAGGGATTGCTGTATAAAACAAAGTTGGGGAAGGAGAATTATTACATCAATATAGCTCTCTTCAATCTATTAATGAATAGAAAATCTTGATATGCTTAACATGTATCTGAAATGTGTTAAATAATCGGTGTTTTTTTTACATGTTCTTGATTACACGTTAAGGAAACCGGGCTTGCTTAACGTGTGGTGATCATTTAGAGGCAAACTTTACTGAAGGATAATCTTGTGTTGGCTGGATATGGTCAGGTCCTTATAAGATGGACTTTATATGCGGCGGTCGGTTCGGATGGAATGCGGTGTGCGGCTGGGCGGAGGCCCGGCCGCACAACCTTGTGTTAAATAAAAGTAAATATTACGCGGTTAGTATGTTTGCTAATTTATTAGTATTATATTTGCAGCAGAACATTAATTCCTTAGTATACATATGAAAAGAAAGAACTTAACCAAGTCCGAGTTCCAGGTAATGGAGCATTTATGGAAGATGCCGGCGGGCGGCGGATTTATCGGTGAGATTCTGGCCGATTATCCCGATCCGAAGCCTGCTTACACCACGCTGGCTACGTTTTTGAAAATCCTGGCCACCAAGGGCTTTGTCAAGTCGCGTCTGGTGGGCAAGATGCTGTGGTACACGCCCCTGCTGACGCGGGAGGAATATATTGAACAGTTCCTGACACACGTGAAGGATACGTTTTTCAGCGGTTCCTTCTCGTCGCTGGTGTCGTTCTTTGCCCACCGCGAGAATCTGGGCGAAGACGAGATTAACGAGATTCTTTCCATTATCGACAAGAAGTAGGAAGGTGGCGCCATGATGCTTTCGTTTGACTTTCACCTGCTTTCGTTTGTGGTGCTTACGGGTGTGCTGTGGGTACTGTATAAGTTGCTGCTTGAGGGCCGTGTTCCGGTAAGGGTGGTTTATGCCTACCTGCTGGTCGGCATGGTGGCAGCGGCAGGAGTAAGCATGCTTTCGCCGGTACGTCTGATGCCACCGGGCGGAACAGAGGCTGCCGTGGCGGCCACGGCGGAGGGGGCACGGCGCTACCTGACCGTGAGTCAGATTATTGAAGGGTCGTCGGCCGGATGGTGGCTGGTGGAAAACGGCTGGCGCATGGCTTATGTGGGTGGCGCGGCACTGGTGTTGCTGTACGTGTTTGTGCAGCTGGTGGCGCTGCGGCGCTTCAAGCGGGTGGCCGTAAGGCGGTATGATTTGCCGGGGCTGCGCGGTGTTCAGGTATATGAAGGGCCGTATGATGCCCCGTTTTCCTACGGGCGGAGTATTTTTCTTCCTGCGGATTTGCCGGAAGGGGAGCTGCACGACATGGTGCTGCGGCACGAGCGCAGCCACTTGACGCACCGTCACTTTGCCCAGTTGCTGCTGTTTCAGCTCTGGGTGGCCCTCAACTGGTTTAACCCGTTTATGTGGCTGTGGTTTTTCAGTCTGAAACGGGTGCAGGAAATGGAGGTTGACACCGACCTGCTGCGCCAGGGGGTGGACCGCCGCCAGTATCAGCTCAGTCTGTTGCAGCTGTGTGTGCTGAAACGTACCTGCCTCTCGCTGCATTCCAATTATTTTTATTCGCCGCTAAAGCTGCGCATCCTGTTTATGAACCGGCGTCAGCGCCGGGTGTGCTGGCGGTTGACGGGAGCTGCTGCCGTGGTACTGGTGGCGGCGGGGGTAGCGCTGGCTTGTCAGACGCGGCGTGACAATCCGCTGCGCGGAACGTGGGAACTGGTGGGAGTGGTAGACCCGCATACGGGGCGCGTGAAACCGGCGGCGGTGCGGCAGCTGAAATTCGTGGGCAACGAGTCATTTTTTACCATGGCTTTCCTGAACGATTCCATCAACGATACATCCATCCTGTTTCAGGGCTCGGGCGGCTCGTATGAATATGTGAACGATACCCTGGTGCGCGAGCGGAGCATGGACTGCCCCGTCAGGCAGATGGGGACCGACCGTTTCCGGATGACGTGGCGGAACCTGGGCAACCGGCAGGAGCCGTATGTGACGGAGGAGTGGCGCCGTATAGAGACCCCGCCGTCGCTCGAAAAATACTGGGAAATTGTGCAGTAGGCTTGTCGTTGGTCTTTTTTTGTCGTCAGGATGCAGGAGACAAAAAGAGGTTAAACGACATTTTAAAAAGGAAAAACACCGAAAAAAGACGGATGAAAATTTGGAATCCGTCAAAAAATACCGTATATTCGCTTTTAGAAAAGACATCGGAGCGAGATGGATAGGATAGAAAAATTCCTGAGGTATATAAGCGCGGACAAAGGACGTTCGGCACTGACCCTGAAAACCTATCGGGCAGATCTGGAAAACTTTTGCGCTTACTTGCAGGCAACGGACCGTCAGCTGGACTGGCAGGACGTGGACCGCGACCTCATCAGGGGATGGGTGGCGCAGATGATGGAAACCCATTATAAACCCACCTACGTGCGCCGCAGGCTGAGTGCCGTGCGTTCGTTCTATCAGTATTTAATGCAACAAGGCCTGGCCGACCGGAATCCGGCGGCCGAGGTAAAGGGACCGAAACTGGGGAAGCCGCTGCCCACCTTCTTGCGTGAGGAAGAGCTGAACCGCCTGTTTGACAGTGACGAGCTGTTTGACAGCACTCCCGAGCAGCAGCGCGACCGCCTGATTCTGCTGACGTTCTATTCGACAGGCATACGTCTGGCGGAGCTGGTAGGGCTCGATCTGACCGACGTGTCGCTGGCCGACCGGCAGTTGAGGGTGCTGGGAAAACGCGACAAACAGCGTCTGATACCCTTTGGCGAGGAACTGGCCGCTGAGCTGAGCCGCTACGTGAAGACCATACGGCCGGAGCTGGCTGCCGAACATGAAAGAGCCTTTTTCGTGGGGCGTGGCGGATTGCGCATTACGCGCGGTTACGTGGCGGGAATGGTGCACAAGCGCCTGTCGGCCGTGACCACCCTGGCCAAGAAGAGCCCGCACGTGTTGCGTCACAGTTTTGCTACGGCGATGCTCAACCATGGGGCCGACATTGAAAGCGTGAAGGAACTGTTGGGGCATGCCAGTCTGGCAGCAACGGCTATTTATACCCACGTCTCGCTGGCCGAACTGAAAGAGGAATATCTGAACGCCCATCCGAGGGCATAAACCTAACACTTAAATTAATTAAGGAGGAACATTATGGAAATTAAGATTCAAGCCATTCATTTTGATGCAACCGGAAAGTTGCACGAATTCATCCAGAAGAAAGTCGGCAAACTCGAAAAAATAAGTGACAATATTCGTAAAGTAGAAGTAACCCTGAAGGTTGTTAAGCCTGAAACCGCCAAGAACAAGGAGGTGGACATGCATGCTTATGTGACCAACAATGATTATCATGCCACTAAAGTGTGTGATACTTTTGAAGAAGGAGTGGACCTTTGCGTAAGCATAATCGAGCGTCAGTTGGAGAAGTATAAAGAAAAACTGCGCGGAAAGTAAAAAAAATCTCTCAAAAATTTGGAATATTAAAAATAATGCCTAACTTTGCAGCCGTTTCGTGGTTGTTGCTACTGCGACTGTCTCTTATACACATCTCCGAGCCCACGAGACGGACTCCTATCTCGT
>OJQA01001005.1_pt1 | contig 13395 bp, 9 predicted proteins | sample 1598661 | NCBI WGS metagenome assembly OJQA01 (sample SAMN03922454, study PRJEB24848) | human gut metagenome | isolation source: stool sample | host: Homo sapiens | place: Germany | collected 2009-11 | reverse complement strand
CGGCGGCGTCCAGTTTGCGCAAATTTTTCGCAAATCTGCCGCACAGCCTCTCTATCCCCCAAAAACCGCTCCCCTGGGTGTCGCCGCAGGCGCGCCCGTCCTACATTATATAATATAAAGAGGTGCGGGGATGCCTGTTCCGCACAAAAAACGCCCTCCCGGCTTGGGAGGGCGTTCGGACCATGTATTCTCAGACGGAGATGATTTTCCAGGCGCACCAGAGCAGGAGCAGCGCCATAACGGCGTTGACAAATTTGTAATACCGGCTGTACAGCGGGTACAGCAGCGCGCCCAGCGTGGCCCAGATCAGGTTTCCGGTGGCGGCGCAGGCAGCCATGATGACAGAGAAGCACAGCACGGCTGGCGCCGTATACCCATGGGGCAGGATATAACCGGAATAGGCGGCGATCCCCAGCATCAGGATGTGAACGTTCAGGAATTGCAGGAGGAAGCCGTTCACATAGGACAGCGGCTTGCCGGAGGGGCCGTCCTCCTTCTTGGCGCCGGGGCTGCGCATCAGCGTGCGGTAGGCCAGATAGAGGATATAGGCCGCGCCCACATACTTGGCCACGGGGACAATCTGCGGCACCAGCTCTCCCAGCCAGGCACAGCCGAAGCCGCACAGCAGCATAACGGTGATCAATCCCGCCCAGATCCCAAAAATCAGCGGCCAGCACTTCCGGATGCCGTACCGGCTGGTGCTGCTGAACAGCAGAATGTTGTTGGGCCCCGGGGAAAAGGTGGTTGCACAGGCATACGCCGCCAGTTGTAAATAGACTGCTGTCATGGGAACTGCCCCTTTCTCTTTATCAGATACTGTCCCGCCGCGGCGTCAGCTGAAGACGCCGGCCTTGCACAGCTCGATGAACTGCTTGGCCACCCGGGCGCTGCGTCCGCCGGAGCGGACCGCGAATGCCTCACTGCGGACCGCCAGCTGTCTGGGGTCCAGCTCCACCCCGTACTGCTTGGCCAGCTCCTCCACAATGTGGAGATACCGCTCCCGGTCGGGGCTGCCGAAGGTGATGGTCAGCCCAAACCGGGCGGACAGGCTCATCAGCTCCTGGCGGGTGTCGCTCTCGTGGATGTCGTCGCCCTCCCGGTCGGTGAGGGTCTCCTTAATCAGGTGGCGGCGGTTGCTGGTGGCGTAGACGGCGATGTTGCCGGCCCGGCCGCCCACGCTGCCCTCCAGGATCGCCTTGAGGGCGGCGAAGTTGTCGTCATTGGCGGTGAAGCTCAGATCATCGATGAAGAGGATGAACTTCAGCGGATTGGACGCCAGGGCGTCCATCAGGTCCGGGATCTGATAGAGCTGGTTCTTCTTGACCTCCACCAGCCGCAGCCCCTGGTCCGCGAAGGCGTTGGCGATGGCCTTGATGGCGCTGGACTTGCCGGTGCCCGCGTCACCATACAGCAGCACGTTGTTGGCGGGCTTTCCCTCCAGCAGGGCCCGGGTGTTGGCGATGACCTTCTCCCGCTCCCGCTCATAGCCAGGCAGCTCCTCCAGCCTCTGGGGATCCGGGTGCTTCACCGGCGCCAGTTGCCCCTCCTCCACCGTGAACACGTGGTACCGGGCGAAGATGCCGTAGCCCTTCACCCCCACCTCCTCCATCCGGCGGAGGTATTCCCGGGTGATATCGGTGGGAGACACGACCCAGCCCACCAGAAATTCCGGAGGCTCCCGCAGACCCGCCGTCAGGTCCTCCAGCTGCAGCTGGGAGAGCTGGTCGAAGAAGGCCAGCTCCCGCCGCAGGCTTTCCTGAAGGACGGAGCTCCTGCCCACCGCCTGCCCCCGGATGCAGACGTTCTCGCTCTCCAGCACCGCCTCCCGCAGATAGCAGGACCAGCTGTCGCTGGACTGGAAGAGGGCGGCTTCAAATCCGGCGCAGGCGGCGGAGAAATCGCCGCTGTCCCCCCGCACCCGGGCGGAGAGCATCTCGCCGCAGGCGGCCACCACCGGGTCCTGCAGCAGCCGGCGGAACACCACAAGGCCCGTCAGCCGCCGGTACATCTCTTGTACGTGCATGTTGCATTCCTCCCGATCTCAGGCCTTCAGCGGAGGACCGCGCCCTCGTCGGCGCTGGTGACCATCCGGGCGTAACGGCCCAGCCAGCCGGTGGTGATGTTGGGGGCAGGCTGGACATAGGCGGCCTTCCGGGCGGCCAGCTCTTCCTCAGATACCTGCAACATGATGGAGGCATTGGGAATGTCGATGGCGATGGCGTCGCCCTCCTGCACCAGGCCGATGGGACCGCCGGAAGCGGCCTCCGGGCTGACGTGGCCGATGGACGCGCCCCGGCTGGCGCCGGAGAACCGGCCGTCGGTGATAAGGGCCACGGTTTTGTCCAGACCCATGCCCGCGAGAGCGGAAGTGGGATTCAGCATCTCCCGCATACCAGGGCCGCCCTTGGGGCCCTCGTACCGGATCACCACCACGTCGCCGGGGACGATCTTACCGGCGTAGATGGCGGCGATGGCGTCCTCCTCGCTGTCAAACACCCGGGCGGGACCGGTGTGGGTCAGCATCTCCGGGGCCACGGCGCTGCGCTTCACCACGCAGCCGTGGGGGGCCAGATTGCCCCAGAGGATCTGCAGTCCGCCGGTGGGGGAGTAGGGATCCTCGATGGGCCGGATGGCGTTGTGGTTGAGGTTCTGGACCCCCTGAATGTTCTCGCCCACGGTCTTGCCGGTGACGGTCAGGCAGTCCAGATCCAGAAGACCGCGCTTGGCCAGCTCCGCCTGGACAGCAGGGATGCCGCCGGCCGCGTACAGGTCCGGCATGTGGGTGGGGCCCGCAGGGGCCAGGTGGCACAGGTTGGGGGTCTTCTCGCTGATCTCGTTGAACAGGGCCAGGTCCACCGGGCAGCCCGCCTCCTGGGCGATGGCCAGCAGGTGCAGCACCGTGTTGGTGGAGCAGCCCAGGGCCATGTCGCAGGTCAGGGCGTTGCGGATGCTGCGGGCGTTGATGATGTCCCGTGCGCAGATGTTCCGGCGGACCATCTCCATGATGGCGGCGCCGGCCCGGCGGCCCAGCTGCAGCCGCTTGCTGTACACCGCGGGGATGGTGCCGTTGCCCGGCAGGCCGATGCCGATGGCCTCGCACAGGCAGTTCATGGAGTTGGCGGTGTACATGCCGGAGCAGCTGCCGCAGCCGGGACAGCAGTTCTGGGTGCAGTCCTCCAGCTGCTCGGCGGAGATCATGCCTGCCTTGTAGGAGCCCACAGCCTCGAACATCTTGGAGAGGCTGACCTCCTGGCCGTCGTAGGTGCCGGCCAGCATGGGGCCGCCGCTGCACACCACGGCGGGCACGTTCATCCGCACCGCCGCCATCACCATGCCGGGGACGATCTTGTCACAGTTGGGCACCAGCACACAGCCGTCAAACTGGTGAGCCATGAACATGGTCTCCACACTGTCGCAGATCAGCTCCCGGCTGGCCAGGGAGTACTTCATGCCCACATGGCCCATGGCGATGCCGTCGCACACGCCGATGGCGGGCACCATGAAGGGGGTACCGCCGGCGGCCTCGATGCCGCTTTTTACCGCGTCGGTCAGCTTGTCCAAATTCATGTGTCCGGGAACGATATCGCTGTGGGCGCTGACCACAGCGATCAGGGGCTTCTCCAGGTCCTCCGGCGTGTAGCCCAGGGCGTAGAAAAGGCTCCGGTTGGGTGCCCGCTCGGCGCCCTTGGTCACATTATCACTGCGCATAGGTCTTGCTTTCCTCCTTTTTCTACCCGGCCCGGAGGTGTTCCCGCCTCCGGGCCGGTGCCTTGGGTCCTCTTACTTTTTCAGCCAGCTCATCATGCTGCGCAGCTGGGCTCCCACCTTCTCGATGGGGTGCTCGGCCGCCATGCGGCGCATGGCCAGGAAGTGGGTCTTGCGGCCTCCGTTGGGGTTCATCTCCGTCAGGAATTCGGAGGCGAAGGTACCGTCCTGGATCTCCTTGAGGATCTGCCGCATCTCCTTGCGGGTGTCCTCGGTAATCAGGCGGCTGCGGGTGCGGTAGTCGCCGTACTCAGCGGTGTTGGAGATGGAGTAGCTCATCTTGCCGAAGCCGCCCTCGTTGATGAGGTCGATGATGAGCTTCATCTCGTGGCAGGTCTCGAAGTAGGCCATCTCCGGCTCGTAGCCGGCCTCCACCAGGGTCTCGAAGCCGGCCTGGATCAAGCCGCAGACGCCGCCGCATAGAACGGCCTGCTCGCCGAACAGGTCGGTCTCGGTCTCCTCCTTGAAGGTGGTCTCCAGGATGCCGGCGCGGCCGGCGCCGATGCCGGAGGCATAGGCCAGAGCCACTTCTTTGGCCTTGCCGGTGAAGTTCTGCTCCACGCAGATCAGGCTGGGCACGCCCTTGCCCTCCAGGTACTGGCTGCGGACCGTGTGGCCGGGGCCCTTGGGAGCCACCATGATCACGTCCACGTTGGCGGGGGGCACGATGGTCTTGAAGTGGATATTGAATCCGTGGGCGAAGGCCAGGGTCTTGCCCTCGGTCATGTACGGGGCGATCTGCTTGTTGTAGATGTCGGCGCACAGCTCGTCAGGCACCAGCATCATCACGATGTCGCCGGCCTTGGCGGCCTCCTCCACTTCCATCACGCGGAAATTGGGACAGGTGGCGGCGAACTCCTCCGCCTTGGCCCAGTGGGAGGAGCCCTTCCGCAGGCCCACCACCACGTTGACACCGCTCTCGGCCAGGTTCTCAGAATGGGCATGGCCCTGAGAGCCGAAGCCGATCACGGCCACGGTCTTGCCGTCCAGCAGGCCCAGGTTGCAGTCAGTGTCGTAATACTTTTTGATTGCCATGTTCGTGTTCTCCTTTTCTGTTTCTTGACGATGTGGGTGGGAATGGTTTTGCCGATGGGCCCTGAACAGAACGGCCGAAGTGAAAGAAAAAAGCCTTTGCCTCTTGCAAGCAAGAGGCAAAGGCTTTTGAAACACCTTCGCGGTACCACTCTTGTTAACGGTGGAAGATCCTTCCGCCGCCATCTCAGCAGGCCCCAACAGGCCCTGCACGGTAACGGGTGCGCCCGGCACTGCCTATCAGAGAGTTCTCTTTCAGCAGGCTACTCCAGGATGATTTCACCAGATCCGACGCTTGTTGCCTTGCACCAACCGGCAATTCTCTGAAAGCGGAGCGAAGCGGGCTACTTGTTCCCTTCATCATATTTTAGGTATGCAAAGACGGTAACACACTGTTCCGCCCCCTGTCAAGAGAAACTTGCGCTCAACTTCCCCGCTCCCGCAAAGTTTTATTGGTTTGACCAATTCCATCCCTTTTCAAACGCGAAACCTTATGTATTTTCCCCACGATTTTCCGCCAAGCCTGTACAGGGACCGGCCAGACCAGCCCAAATCTTTGCGCTTAGGGTTCCTCTTTTTGTTAAATGGAAATATTTTCTAAATATTTTTGATTTCAAAGGAGAAGTGCCAGAAAGTCTCATAACAGGCGTTTAAAACTTGAGAAATCCGCCGAACATGTTCTTGCGCGGACAAAAGTCGTTGACGCAAAGACGCGCCCAGTATTACAATGTGGTCGATACAAACACGGACGGAGGCCGCGGCGCGGTCATCCGCCAAGTCTGGTTTTTGGAGGGATTCACCATGAGCATTCAGAACGAGTATCTAAGCGGCCTGATGGAGCGCGTGGTCCGGCGGAATCCGGCAGAGCCGGAATTTCACCAGGCGGTCCAGGAGGTTCTGACCTCCCTGGTCCCGGTGGTGGAGGCGAAGCCGGAGTATATCAAAGAGGGCGTCATGGACTGCCTGGTAGAGCCGGAGCGGATCATCAAGTTCCGGGTGCCCTGGGAGGATGACCAGGGCAACATCCACGTGAACCGGGGCTTCCGGGTGCAGTTCAACAGCGCCATCGGCCCCTACAAAGGCGGCTTACGGTTCCACCCCTCCGTGTACGAGGGCATCATCAAGTTTCTGGGCTTTGAGCAGATCTTCAAGAACAGCCTGACCGGCCTGCCCATCGGCGGCGGCAAGGGCGGCAGCGACTTCGACCCCAAGGGCAAGTCCGACGCGGAGGTCATGCGCTTCTGCCAGAGCTTCATGACCGAGCTCTTCAAGTATATCGGGCCGGACACCGACGTGCCCGCCGGCGATATCGGCGTGGGTGCCCGGGAGATCGGTTATCTCTTCGGCCAGTACAAGCGGCTGCGCAACGAGTTCACCGGCGTCCTCACCGGCAAGGGCCTCAGCTACGGCGGCTCTCTGGCCCGAACCGAGGCCACCGGCTATGGTCTGTGCTACTTTGCCGACAATATGCTCAAGGACGCGGGCCGCAGCTTTGAGGGCGCCAAGGTAGCCATCTCCGGCTCCGGCAATGTGGCCATCTACGCCTGCGAAAAGGCCACGGCCCTGGGCGCCAAGGTGGTCACCATGTCCGACTCCAACGGCTTTGTCCACGACCCCAACGGCATCGACCTGGCGCTGGTGAAGCAGCTGAAGGAGGTGGAGCGCAAGCGCATCCGGGAGTATGTGACCGTCCGCCCGGAAGCGGAGTACCACGAGGGCTGCTCCGGCGTGTGGCAGGTGCCCTGTGACATCGCCCTGCCCTGCGCCACCCAGAACGAGCTGGATCTGTCCGCTGCCAAAGCCCTGATCCAGAACGGCTGCTTCGCCGTGGCCGAGGGTGCCAACATGCCCTGCACTCCCGACGCAGTGGAAGCCCTGCAGGCTGCCGGTCTCCTCTTTGCCCCCGCCAAGGCCGCCAACGCCGGCGGCGTGGCCACCTCCGCCCTGGAGATGAGCCAGAATTCCATGCGCATGTCCTGGTCCTTCGAGGAGGTGGACAGCCATCTGAAGGACATTATGACCAACCTTTATCACAACGCCGCGGGCGCCGCCGCCCAGTACGGCAAGCCCGGCGACCTGGTGGCCGGCGCCAACATCGCCGGCTTCCTGAAAGTGGCTGACGCCATGCTGGCCTACGGTTTGGTCTAAGGAGGGCATCTGCATGAGCGACTATGTTTCCCGCGTGTCCGCCGACCTCCAGCAGCGGTACGCCGGCCAGCCGGAGTATCTCCAGGCCGTTCTCACCTGGCTGGAGATGATTGCCCCGGCCCTGGAGGACAATCCCATCTATGAGCGGGTGGACCTGCTGACCCGAATGGTGGAGCCGGATCGAATGCTGACCTTCACTGTGCCCTGGATGGACGATCAGGGCATGGCCCACACCAACCACGGCTACCGGGTGCAGTTCAACAGCGCCATCGGCCCCTACAAGGGTGGGTTGCGGTTCCATCCCTCCGTCAACCCCTCTATCGTGAAGTTCCTGGGCTTTGAGCAGACCTACAAAAACGCCCTGACGGGGCTGCCTATCGGCGGCGCCGCCGGCGGCGCGGATTTTGATCCCCGGGGCAAGAGCAGCCGGGAGATCATGCGCTTCTGCCAGAGCTTCATGACAGCCCTGTACCGTCTGATCGGCGCAGACACCGACATCCCCGCCGGTGACATCGGTGTGGGCTCCCGGGAGATCGGCTATCTCTATGGCCAGTACAAGCGGCTCACCGGAAAGGCGGAGAGCAGCGCTCTTACCGGCAAGGGCCTGACCTACGGCGGCAGCGTCATCCGCCAGGAGGCCGCCGGCTTCGGCACTGTTTACTTCTTGGCCCGGATGCTGGAACACCAGGGCGAGACCCTGGAGGGCAAGCGCCTGGCCGTCTCCGGCTTCGGCAACATGTCCTGGGGCGTGTGCCGCAAGAGCGCGGAGCTGGGCGGCAAGGTGGTCACCCTCTCCGGGCCGGACGGCTATGTCTACGATCCCGACGGCGTCTGCACCCAGGAGAAGTTCGATTTCATGCTGTCCATGCGCGCCGGCGGCGCCGACAAGGTGGAGCCTTACGCCGACCGCTTCGGCGTGGAGTTCTTCCCCGGCAAAAGGCCCTGGGAAGTGCCGGTGGACATCGTGATCCCCTGCGCCACCCAGAATGAGCTGGACGTGGAGGATGCCGTGATGATTGTGGCCAACAACGTCCGCTACTATGTGGAGGCGGCCAATATGCCCGCCACCGCCGAGGCCCTGCGCCTCCTGCGGCTGAGTCCCAAGATCCTCACCGCAGGCTCCAAGGCCTCCGGATCCGGCGGCGTGGTGGTTTCCGCCCTGGAGATGGTCCAGAACAGCCTGCGGTACAGCTGGACCCGCCAGGAGGTGGACAGCCGCCTGAAGCAGATCATGGGCGGCATCTACGATGCCTCCGCCGCGGCGGCGGAGGAGTACGGTCTGGGATACGACCTGATTGCCGGTAATGACATCGCCGCTTTCAAGAAGATCTCCACGGCCATGATCGCCCAGGGACTGTGATTCTCCCCCTCTTCAAAACACACAAAGCGGCCGCCCTTCCGGGCGGCCGCTTTGTTCCATAAATTTCCTTTGTGGTGGGACCGGCGGTCCGGCAGATGCCGGGCCGCCGGTTTTGTTTCCCGTCCCACAGCGTCCAGAACAGCCCGCTGATCCGGCCGTTCTCGTCCCCATTGATCCGCTCCGCGGCCGGTACTTTCGGCAGTCCCGGTATGGCCCCTCACGGGACAGGTCCCGCGGGGACTCCGCATTTAATCCAGCTGGACAGGCCCAGCCCGTCCAGCTCAAGGTTTTGCCTCCGGCAAAACGCTTGGACGCCGCTCCCGCGGCGGTATGACCATGCCTCAGAACAGCCCGCTGATCCGGCCGTTCTCATCCACATCGATCCGCTCCGCGGCCGGTACTTTCGGCAATCCCGGCATGGTCATGATATCTCCCGTCAGGGCCACCAGAAAGCCTGCCCCAGCGGACACTTTCAGGTTCCGGACCGTCACAGTGAAGCCCCGGGGCGCTCCCAGCAGGGAGGGGTCGTCGGAAAAGCTGTACTGGGTCTTGGCCATGCAGATGGGCAGTTCCCCGAACCCCAGCTCTGTCAGCCGCCGGGCCTGCTTCTGGGCGGCAGGCGTCAGTACCACGCCGTCCGCATGGTAAATCCGCCGGCAGATAGTCTCCAGCTTCTCTTCGATGGACCCCCCCAGCGCATAGCTGTACCGGAAGTCGGACGGCTGCTCACACAGCCGGACTACCTCCTCCGCCAAAGCAGTTCCACCGGCGCCGCCCTTGGCCCACACCTCGCTGAGGGCCACGCTCACCCCCAGCTCCCGGCATTTCTCCTCTACCAGCTTCAGCTCCGCCGCCGTGTCCGTGGGGAACGCATTGATGGCCACCACGCAGGGCAGGCCAAATACGTTTTTGATATTGTCCACATGCTGGAGCAGGTTGGGCAGTCCCCGCTCCAGGGCCGCTAGATCCTCTCTGCCCAGCTCCGCTCTGGCTGCGCCGCCGTGGTGCTTCAATGCCCGGACCGTGGCCACGACCACCACCGCGTCGGGCTTCAGCCCCGCCATGCGGCACTTGATGTCCAGAAACTTCTCCGCCCCCAGATCCGCGCCGAAGCCCGCTTCCGTGATGGCATAGTCCCCCAGCTTCAGAGCCATCCGGGTGGCGGTGACGGAGTTGCAGCCGTGGGCGATGTTGGCAAAGGGTCCGCCGTGGATCAGGGCCGGAGTATGCTCCAGCGTCTGAACCAGATTGGGCTTCAGAGCGTCCTTCAGCAGGGCCGCCATGGCGCCGGCCGCCTTCAGGTCGGCAGCGGTCACCGGGGCGTCATCATAGGTGTAGCCCACCACGATCCGCCCCAGACGGGCTTTCAGATCCGGGATGTCCGATGCCAGACACAGCACGGCCATGACCTCGCTGGCCACGGTGATATCAAATCCGTCCTCCCGGGGCACACCCTGCATCCGGCCCCCCAGGCCATCCACGATGCTGCGCAGCTGCCGGTCGTTCATATCCACACACCGCCGCCACGTAATCCGCTTGACGTCGATCCCCAGGGCGTTACCCTGCTGGATGTGGTTGTCCAACATCGCCGCCAGCAGGTTGTTGGCCGCGCCGATGGCGTGAAAGTCCCCGGTGAAGTGGAGATTGATGTCCTCCATAGGCACCACCTGGGCATAGCCGCCGCCGGCGGCGCCGCCCTTGATGCCGAACACCGGCCCCAGGGAGGGCTCCCGCAGGGCCACCACGGCATTTCTGCCGATCCGCCGCAGCCCGTCCGCCAGCCCTACCGTAGTGGTGGTCTTGCCTTCCCCGGCAGGGGTGGGGGTGATAGCGGTCACCAGAACCAGCTTACCGTCCGGCCGATTTGTCTCCTTCAGAAAGCGGTTGTCGATCTTGGCTTTGTATCTGCCGTATTGCTCTATATAAGCTCCATCCATCCCGCAGGCGTCCGCAATATCCGTGATGGGAAGGGGCTTCGCCTCCTGGGCGATCTCGATATCGCTTTTGATGGTCATGGCTGCCTCCTGTTTTCCGGGCTGTCCGTGTCCAGACACCCTGCTGTTTCATGTTCGATTATACCGGCTCCCCCGGGTAAAAGCAACAGTTCTCTCCAAATCCCCTTATTTTCCAACCTTTTACAGGTAAAACACCGGCGGCACCTGCTGCACAGCGGTCTCTGCGTCCATGTCCTTTGTTATCTGTAAATGTGATAGCCGGTTGCATAAGATCCGTTCTAGCAGTTTCTCCTCCGCAGATGCTATAATATTGTACAGAGAAGAAGGCGCTTATATCTTAAAAACTGTGCATTCAGACGAACAGAGGTGTATGAAAAGAGGAAAGAGCACATAAGGAGGTACGTATATGGAAACTCTGGAGAAAAAAGGCAAAGGTTCCGCGTTGCTCCCGTTCCTGCTATTTATTGTCATCTATCTAGGTGCTGGCCTGTACTTCCAGGCACAGGGTGTAGAGATGGCCTTCTACCAGTTCCCCTCTGTCACAGCCATGTTCATTGCCCTGCTGCTGGCCTTCTGCCAGGGCAAGGGCACCATCGATCAGAAATTCACAGTCTTCGCCAAGGGCGCCGCCAACGAGAACGTCCTGACCATGCTGATGATCTACATCCTGGCCGGCGCCTTCTCCACCGTGGCCAGTGCCATGGGCGGCGTGGACGCCACCGTGAATCTGGGTCTCAGCGTCATTCCCGTGCACTTCCTGGCCGCCGGCGTGTTCGTGATCTCCGCGTTCATGGGCACCGCCACCGGCACCTCCATGGGCACCATCAGCGCCATTGTTCCTATCGCTGTGGGCGTGGCGGAAAAGGGCGGGTTGAGCCTTCCCCTGTTTCTGGGCGCCTGCGTGGGCGGCGCCATGTTCGGCGACAACCTCTCTATGATCTCCGACACCACCATTGCCGCCACCCGCACCCAGGGCTGCCAGCTCCGGGACAAGTTCCGGGTGAACTTCCTCATTGCCCTGCCGGCGGCTATCATCACCATTATCGTGCTGCTGGTCGTAGGCCGGCCTGAGACCGTGACGGAGATGGGAAATCTGTCTTTCAACGTCATCAAGGTCATTCCCTACCTCGCCGTGCTGGTACTGGCGCTGATCGGCATGAATGTGTTCCTGGTGCTGACCATCGGCATCTTCGCCGCCGGCATCATCGGCCTGGCCCTTGGCGATCTGGATATCCCCCTCTTTGCCCAAAGCATCTGGAACGGTTTCACCGGCATGAACGAGGTCTTCTTCCTGTCCCTGTTCTGCGGCGGCATGTCTGAGATGATCGCCCACAACGGCGGCATCACTTGGCTGATCGAAAAGCTGGGCCGCATGATGAAGGGCAACAAGTCCGCCCAGGTGGGTGTCGCGGCTCTGGTGTTCCTGGCAGACTGTGCCACTGCCAACAATACGGTGGCCATCATTGTCAGCGGCCCCATGGCCAAAAACATGAGCCGAATCCACAAAGTGGATCCCCGCCGCACCGCCTCTCTGCTGGACGTATTCTCCTGCGTGCTTCAGGGCATGATCCCCTGGGGCGCCCAACTGCTGACTGCCGCCAGCCTCACCACGATATACGGCGTGACCATGAACCCCATAGATATCCTGCCCTATATGTGGTACTGCTGGATTCTGGCCGCCGTGGGCATCCTCTCCATTTTCATTCCCTTCGCCGACGGCATCTGCCGCAAGGACCCCTGGAACTGGGAGTACGATGTGGCGGAGTCCGGCGTGGCTGCCAAGAAGGCTTCTCTGGAGCTGGAGCGGCAGGAGTCCGCGCAGACGCCCATCTGACCTGCGTGTCTCTTGCTAAAAAAAGACCGGGCGCCCTGAGGCGCCCGGTCTTTTTCTCCTCTGTCAGGTCCCCTCCTGAAGCCGCCTGGTGAAGGCGATGGAATCCGCCAGCGCCTCCTCCAGCAGGCGGACGAACTGCTCCGTCAGCGGAGAGGGCCGGCTGCTGCGGATGTGGATCCAGCCCAGGTGGACCGAGGTCTTCCCCAGCAGCGGGATCGTGACTACGCTTCCGTCCGCCAGCCCCTCCGACAGCAGGCCGCTGCCGGAGGTGAACGCATCGGTGGACGCCAGCACGTACATCGCCGTGGCCCGGTTGTTCACGCTGATGCACTTTGCCGGCTTTTTCAGAGAGACCATGGGGTACTCCTCGAAAAAGTCCGACGCCACGCCTTGGTCGTGCTCAAACGCCACATACGGATATCCGTCCAGTTCCTCCTCCGTTACGCTGGAGCGGCCAGCCAGCGGATGCCCCCCGCGAACATAGATACAGGGGCAGACGGCGGCCAGTTCGTGGAATTCCAGCTCCCGGGCGTCCAGCAGCCGGCAGATAATCTTCTCCGTCAGATCCGTCAGGCAGATGACGCCCACGTCCGCCCGGTGGTCATAGACGTCGTCAATCACACCGTCCATCCCTGTCTCCCGGAGGCCAAATCGAAAGCGGTTTTCACCGGCGATTCGGAGCAGCCTCAAAAATGCATCCACTGCAAAGGGATACCGCTGGCAGGAAACGGAAAAGCGCACCGGAGCCGCGGCGTTGCGTGCCTCACCATACAGGCTCTCGATCCCGCGCTTCTGCTCCAGCAGGGAGACGGCGTAGCTGAGAAACTCCTTGCCCTCCGGCGTGAACTCCACGCCCCGGTTGCTGCGGGCCAGCACCCGAATGCCCAGTTCGTTCTCAAGCTCCCGCACCGCCGTGGAAATCCCCGACTGGGACAGGAACAGCTTCTGGGCCGCCTTGTTGATGGAGCCGCATTTGGAGATCTCCACGATGTACTCAAGCTGCTGAAACGTCATAGAAAGCCTCCTCTTCCCCTTTCGATCTCACTTTTCTATTATAGGCATTTTGAGCTGGTTGTCAAATCGTTATCAAAAAAACTGTCAACACATCCCGCAAAACGCATATTAACAGCTTTGCGCCCTTTGTGCTATTCTATAAGTAGAACCAAACAAAAGATATCAGTTATTTGAGAAGTTTTCTGTTTAATATCACCTGCGTTTTTCGATGGATGCACAGATTTTCCCCCTCTCTTCTCCTGTCTCTTATACACATCTGACGCTGCCGACGATCTACTCTGTGTAGA
>OJQA01000956.1_pt1 | contig 13923 bp, 10 predicted proteins | sample 1598661 | NCBI WGS metagenome assembly OJQA01 (sample SAMN03922454, study PRJEB24848) | human gut metagenome | isolation source: stool sample | host: Homo sapiens | place: Germany | collected 2009-11 | reverse complement strand
GAAGGTATTACATCCTCTCCGGTGTCGGCATGACATCTTTTCCCGTTCCTGCCTTGGAACGGGGCCGTCATTTCAAAAACGACAGGCGGTCAGTCCCTTTTATAAAGCGCATTGGGGGGAAGATGGGGGCACGGGGGAAGGAACCCCCTTTTTGCGCTAGTAAAAGGGGGTTCCTTCCCCCGAAAAGATCTGGATCTACGCCAGCAGCTCCACGCGCACGCGTTCCCCGGCGGTGAGGCCTTCGCGGTTCTCGGCGCAGATGACGAGGCCGTCGGCCTCCACCAGGCCGGAGACCACGCCGGAAGGCTTCATGAGCGGCTGGGCCAGCCAGTCCACATCGGAGCAGTCCAGGCCCTGGGGCAGCCAGGCGGCCTCGAGGGCCGCGGCGCTGGCGGGCACCAGTTTGACGCGGATGTAGTCGCGGCGGCCCTGGGCCGAAGCCACGGCGCGGGTCAGGCGGGCGGTGAGGGAGGGGACGAGCTCGTCCCCGGCGCTGCCCTGCAGGTGTTCCAGCAGGGGCGTGAGGAAGGCGCGGGCGCAGACCAGGGCGCTGCTCACATGGCCGGGCAGGCCCATGAGGCATTTGCCGCCGCTGCGGGCCAGGATGAAGGGCTTGCCGGGGCTGATGGCCACGCCGTGGGTCAGCAGCTCGCTGCCGGGTACGGAGGTGAAGACGTCCACGGTATGGTCGCGCATACCGGCGGAGGAACCGCCGGAGACCACCACCACATCGGCCTCTTCCAGCGCGGCCAGCACCGTGCGGCGCAGGGCGTCGGCTCGGCACCGGCACTGCGGCAAAGGGCGGCAAGGCTGTAGGAATTGACGTCCCGCACCTGGCCGGGGCGGGGCTCGCTCCCGATGGGCACCACCTCGTCACCGGTGGAGATGATGGCCACCCGGGGCGCACGGCGTACGGCCACGTCCTTCTGTCCGAAGGAGGCCAGCAGACCGATCTCCTGCGGGCGCAGCTTGCGGCCCGCGGGGATGATGCAGTCACCGGCGGCGGCGTCCTCGTCACGCATGACCACGTGGTCACCGGGGGCCTGGGTGCGGGTGAGCTCCACCATGTTGCCGCCGGCCGGGCGGGAATATTCCACCATGACCACGCAATCCGCGCCCTCGGGCAGCATGCCGCCCGTGAGGATGCGCGCGCACTGGCCGGGCTGGAGGCTGATGTCCGGCACGGCGCCCATGGGGCAGTCACCCACGCATTCCAGCAGGGCGGGGGAACCTTCCTGCGCGCCGAAGACATCACGGGCGCGTACGGCGAACCCGTCCACGGTGGAACGGTCGAAACCGGGCAGGTCGGCAGGGGCGTGCAGGGCTTCCGCCAGGCGGCGGCCCAGGGCATCCGTCAGGGGGACGGTCTCCGCGGGCAGGACGGGCAGGGCGCGCAGATGCCCCAGCACGGTCTCCACGGATTGCAGGGTCAAAAAGTTCTTCATGGCTTCTCCTTGTGCACCGGCGTGACGGGCCGGACGGCAGAAAAGCATACCGCAATGCCTGCCGGGTGCAAAGCCTTTGCTTCCTGCGGCACAGTGGAGAGAAAAGGGCGGCTGCGGGCCGTGCGGCCATCCCTGTGGGGAAAAGGAGGATGCAGGGGCATCGCCACGGGCGGCAGGAGGCGCGGGGCCGCAGGGCATCCCGGGAGCGGCGGGGGAAAGCGGCCTGACGCAAGACACCGGGAAAACGGAGACCGAAGACGCCCTGAAGGGAGCCCCGGCTGTGGCCGCATGGCGCTCTCCCCGTCATCCCTGCGGGGCGGAGCTCGTTACAGTGTTTCCGTCTCCATGGCCGACCGGTACAGGCATAGGCGGGCGCACAGGCCGCCTTCCGGCCGGTTGTGCAGGCTCAGTTCCCCGCCGTTGCGGCAGGCCATGCTGCGGGCGATGCTCAGACCCAGGCCGCTGCCGCCGGTGTGGGGGCTGCGTGCCTCGTCCAGGCGGAAGAAGGGCTCGAAGACCTGTTCCAGCATGTCGGGGGGGATGCCCGGGCCGTCGTCCAGCACGTCGATCTGCAGGATATCGTCTTTTTCCCGGAGCTGGATGCGGACACTGCCGGAATAGCGCAGGGCGTTGTCCAGCAGATTGGAGAGGCAGCGGCGGAAGCTGTTGGGGCGCACCGTCCAGGGGCGGGCACAACTGCCTTCGAGGCTGACGTCCTGTCCCATGTCCTGCCGGTCGGAGACCAGGCTGTCCAGCAGGGCGTTCATGTCCATGCGCACGGCGGCCTCGTCGCGGGCGCTGCCGCGGGTGAGCTCGGCGCTGTTGGCCATGATGCCGCCCAGGATGTCGATGTCTCCCAGCAACTTGGCCCGCAGGGGGGAGGCGGGGTCCATGCTCTCCACGCGCAGGCGGATGCGGGTCAGGGGGGTGCGCAGGTCGTGGGCCACGGCGGCCAGGATGCGTTCATGCTGGCCCACACCGGCGCGGATGCGCTCCTGCATCTTGTTGAAGGCCCGGGCGGCCTCGCGCACTTCGGTGGGCCCGTCTTCGGGCAGGGGGGCGGTGTAGAGGTTGCGGCCGAAACTCTCGGCCTTGCCGGAGAGCACTCGCAAGGGCCGCACCACGCGATGCACCACCACCAGGATGAGCAGGATCAGCAGGCCCGCTTCCAGCAGGAGCATGGTCAGGGAGGCCTGGCTGGGGGAGAAATCATAGGCATCGCTGCTGATGACCACGCACAGCCACTTGCCGTCGTCCAGGCGCACGCTCACCCGGCTTTCGTACACATGCGTCCAGGGCACATGGCGGCGCAGGGTGGGGTTCATGCTGTCGGCCACATGCACGCGCTGGACCTCGGTCAGCATCTCGCGGGTGTCCAGATCGGTCTCGATGCTGTTCAGGTTCTTGCGCAGGCGGTCACGCAGATACAGGGCGCGCTCGTCCCTGGCCTGCCGGGCCGGATTGGGGGCATCGCTCAGGCTCAGGTGGACAACGTCCAGGCGTTCCAGCCGCTCCAGCAGGGAGCGCTTGTACTCGAAGGGTTCGGAGTGCAGGAGCTGGAGGGAGAGGGCCAGGCTGTTGGCCTGTTCCAGCAGGGCGGAGCGGGCCGCCTGCCGTTCTTCCACCAGCTGGACTGTGAAGGTGGCCACGCCGTGCAGGAAAAGGATGCCGCCGATGAGCATGCCCGCCAGCTGTGCGGAAAGCGTGGTGGAGGTCAGGCTGCGCAGCAGACGGGCAAGGAAGGCGCGCATGCTACTTTCCGGGCATGATGGGGGCATCCACGGGCAGGGCCGGGCGCACGAACTGCGGGCGCACGTCCGTGGCCAGCACGTAGCCGTCGCCGCGGACGGTCTTGATGAGCTGGGGCTCGCGGCCGTTGTCGCGCAGGCGGGTGCGCAAGCGGCTGATCTGCACGTCGATGCTGCGGTCATAGGGCACGGCGTTGCGGCCCTGGGTGCGTTCCAGCAGCTCGTCACGGCTGAGCACCCGCTGGGGGTTTTGCAAAAAGATCTCCAGCAGGCGGTATTCCGTGCCGCTCAGGGAGACCACCACCCCGTCGGGCGCCACCAGATGGCGGGCGCTGCGGTCCAGCAGCCAGCCTGCGAACTGCAGGGGCGTGGTCTCGGGCTGGTCGCGGCGGGCGCTGCCTTCGGTGCGGCGCAGCACGGTACGGATGCGGGCCAGCAGCTCGCGGGGCTCGAAAGGCTTGCTCAGGTAGTCATCGGCGCCCAGCTCCAGGCCCACGATGCGGTCGGTGATGTCGCCCAGCGCGGTGAGGAAGATGACGGGCACCGTGGATTCGGCGCGCAGGGTACGGAACAGCTCCAGCCCGTTCATGCCGGGAAGCATGATGTCCATGACGATCAGGCTGCAGGGCACGCGGCGCTGGATCTCGAGGAACTCCGCCGCGTTCCCCGCCGTGCAGGTGGAAAAGCCGTTGCGACGCAGATAGTCGGAAAGCAAGGAGCGGATTTCCTCGTCGTCATCGACGATACAGATGGTATGGATCGTGTTCATGGTCCGCACTCTGGGGCTGAAGGGCAGGGTATTATGACAAAGTATGTCATACTTTTACTGTCATTTTGCAGTTCTGTATCAAAAACGACAGTAAAGATACGAACTTATCCATAATACCTGTACTCGCGCCAGGAGGCAACCGCCGGGGAGGGAGCAGGGGGCGTCAGCGGTCTGCCGGCAGGGGCAACCCCGCCTCCAGACGCAGCAGGAAACGCTTGATGTCCAGACCGCCGCTGTAGCCGCCCAGGCCGCCACCGGCGGCGATGACCCTGTGGCAGGGAATGACGATCATCAGCGGGTTGCGGCCGTTGGCCTGGCCCACGGCACGGCAGGCACGCGGGCTGCCCACGGCCGCGGCCAGTTCGGCGTAGGAGCAGGTCCGTCCGTAGGGGATGTCCTGCAGGGCCCGCCAGACGCGCAGCTGGAAGGGCGTCCCCTGCGGGGCCAGCGGCAGGTCGAAGCGGCGCAGGCGGCCCGCAAAGTAGGCCGCTAGCTGTTCCCGGGCCTCGTGCAGCAGGGGGCTCGTCACGGGCTGTCCCGGCAGGGAAATGGCCTCGGGCGGGCAGTGGGCCGGGGAGGGGCATGTCCTGTCCAGGGCCACCAGATGCCCGTCCTTTTCCGTGAGCCAGAGCGGCCCCACGGGGCTTGCAAGACCGGCGACCGGCATCAGGCACGCTCCCCGGCGGTGTCGTCCCGCAGGCGCAGGGAGGCCAGCGCACCCAGGGCCGCAACGGGCACCAGGCAGGCCATGGCCGTGCCCAGCCCGCCGAAATTGTCCGCGATCCAGCCCAGCAGGGGCATGGCCATGCCGCCCAGGGTCATGGGCAGGCCCAGGGTCACGCCCGAGGCGAAGCCCATGTTGCGGGCCAGCAGCTTCTGGCCCAGCACCACCATGGAGCTGAAGGGCGCGAACAGGCCCACGGCCAGCGGGGCCAGCAGCAGGGCCGCCAGCCACATGCTGTCCACCCAGGCGAAGGCCAGGGCCGCGGGCAGGGCCAGCCACCACGAAAGGCGGATGATGCGGGCATAGCCGATCCTGTCGGCCAGGAAGCCGCCCAGCACGTTGCTGCTGACGCCGCAGACGCAGAAGAAGGCCAGCATCATGGCGCCGAATTCCTTGCTCTGGCCGAAGACGTCATGCCAGTACATGGGGATGTAGGTATTGAAGCCCAGGAAAAGGATGGAGCGCGAGGCGATGACCAGGGTCAGCACGCCGAAGGCATGCCAGTCGTTACGCGGTTCGGCCTGTCCGGCGGCGGCATTGCTCTGGGGGATCTGGCGCTGCCAGCCGCGCATCTGGAAAAAGAGGAACGAGGCCGTGCACAGGGCCAGCAGCAGGAACACGGCCGTGCCGTGCAGGCCCGCCACGAAGGTGGCCCCGGCCACCAGCAGCGGCCCCACCACGAAGCCGCTGTTGCCGCCCACGGAAAAGATGCTCATGCCCGCGCCCTTGCGGTTGCCGGAGACGAGATTGGCATAGCGGGCCCCTTCGGGATGGAACAGGGCGCCGCCCACGCCGCAGAGCATGAGGGTGAGGAAGATGGCCCAGTAACTGTCCAGAAAACCCACCAGGCCCAGGCTGCCGCCCGCCAGCAGCACGGCCAGCGGTACGAACCAGGAACGGGCGTGTTTGTCGGCCAGATAGCCGAATACGGGTTGCACCAGGGAAGAGGTGGCCGAATAGGCGAACATCAGGGCGCCCGCGGCCTGATAGTTGAAGCCGTGGGCCGCGGCCAGATAGGGCATCAGCGAGGGCAGCGCGCCGCCGTTGAGGTCGCAGCTGAGGTGCCCCAGGGAAATGAGCAGTATTTTGCGAAGGTCCATGCCTGTCTCCTGCGGAAAGCTTGAGGCATGGGCATAGCGGGCAGGGCAGGCGGCGTCAAGGGAGGCGGACACGAAAAAGGGCCGCCCGAAGGCGGCCCGGAAAGGCAGGTAGGACACGATGCCTAGCGGCGCGGGGGCTGCTTGGCTTCCATGCTGTAGCGGTAGATCTCGTGGACTTCTTCGGTGTAGCCGGGGTAGAAGCCCTTGCCCATGCCCAGCACGATGCGGGCGCCGCGGTTCATGTGCACCAGCAGGTCGCCGGTGGAGGGATCCACGCACAGACCTTCGATCTCGCCCTGCTTGATGGCTTCGTCGAAGACCTTTTCCATGTACACATGGGCGTTGCTGTCCGAGGTGATGTCGATGCGGTACAGGTGGTCGGGCTCGTTGTCGTCGGCGGTGCCGTCGTCAGCGGTCATGAACAGGGAGCCGTTGTAGTAGAACACGCCCTGCACCCACTGCGGCACGGGCTGCAGATGCACCTTGCGCAGGTAGTTGCCCTTGAGGTCGTATTCATACAGATGACGGCCGCTTTCTTCGCCCACCCAGGAGCACATCCACACGGTCTTCTTGACCGGGTCCACGGTGATGCCGGAGACTTCTTCCTGGCCGGACTTGGGCTCGAACTTGAACGTGCGCTTGAATTTCAGGGTGTTGGCGTCATGGATGGCGATCTGGATGTCCTTGCCCACGCCGTCCATGAAGTTTTCGGCGCCCACATAGATCTCGCCGTTGTAGACGTCGATGTCACCGATGTGGTTGGAGGGGATGGAGTAGCCTTCGAAGGGATTTTTGTTCTCGGCCACCAGTTTGCCGTTCATGTCGTACTTGTACAGGGCCTTGCTGCAGCTCACATAGATGAACTTGCCGTCGCAGGCCACGCCCTGGCGACCGGCCACGGGCATGACGCTTTTCAGGGTGTAGGTGTACTTGGCACCGGGAAGGGGCTTGGCCTGGGCGGCGGGCAGGGCCACGCACAGGGCGCAAAGCATTGCCAGGGAAGCGAACAAACCTTTCATCTCATCTTCCTCCTTCTTTGGACCGGGTCATTGACGGTCCTTTTTCCCCTAGTAGCGCGCTAAGAGAAAAAGGGCAACGGGGGAAGACGGGCTCCGTGAAAATGTCACAGAATGACACAATGGCGTCATGTGGCGGGGGGGAGAAAAACGGCGGGAGTCAGAAACGAAAAAAGGGTCTGCGTTTCCGCAAACCCTGATTTCCTTTTTGGTGGAGCTGAGGAGAATTGAACTCCTGACCTCTTGAATGCCATTCAAGCGCTCTCCCAACTGAGCTACAGCCCCTCGGCAGAAATGCATACTGCCCAAAAAGACCCTGGCTGTCAACGAAAAAATCAAAAAAAGTGATTTTTCTTTTTTATCCTTTTATCTCAATAAATTACATAAGAAGCGCACAGCGTTTGCTCCGGCAACAGGGGTAAACGGGCCGCCATGGGCCGTCAGCGGACTATACTAGTTCCGTGGGCAGACCGGCCCGCAAACAGGCCTGTGCCCAGGCTGCCTGGCCCAGAGAGATGCCGCCGTCACCGGGCGGCACTTCCTGCTGGCACAAGGGGGTGAGGCCGTGCGCCGCGAGCAGCAGCGGCAGCAGGCGGGCCAGCAGGGCGTTCTGCATGACGCCGCCGGAAAGGCCCACCACGCGCACGCCCGTGGCCCCGGCGGCCCTGACGGCCAGGGCCGTGAAGCCCTGCGCCAGCTGCCAGTGGAAACGGGCGGCCAGATCTTCCACGGGCAGGCGGTCGCGCCGGGCCAGCACGGCGGCGAACAGGGCCGTGCCGTCCAGTTGCCAAAGGCCGTCCTCTTCCGTCAGGGGCAGGGCGGGCAGCAGCTCGTGCTCCGGCTGCGGGGCCCGCAGCTCTTCCGCCCCCATGCGCCACCATTGTCCCGGCAGGGCGCTGCGGGCGGCGGCGTCTTCCAGACGGATGGCGGCCTGTCCTTCATAGGTGATGTGCGTACACAGGCCCAGCGCGGCGGATACGGCATCGAACAGGCGCCCGGCGCTGGACGTGGGCGGGCAGTTGAGGCCCCGGCGCCACATCTCGCTGACCGCCGTGACGGCCATGGCCTGCGGCGCACGGCGGACATCGTCCCCGTCGTCAGCGCAGTCCGCCCAGATCCCGGTCAGGGCTTCGGGGGCCAGACCGCTCTGCAGGGCCAGGCCCAGGGCGATGCGCCAGGGCTCGCGGATGGCGGCCTCCCCGCCGGGCAGACGGAAGGGCGCCAGACGGCCCAGACGCTGCCAGCGGGGCGCATCCAGTTCCATGAACAGCAGCTCTCCGCCCCAGATGCTCTTGTCCGTGCCCAGGCCGGTGCCGTCCAGCGTCAGGGCCAGGGCCGGGCCGGTGTGGCCGTGTTCGGTGAGCACGGAGGCCGCGTGCGCGGCATGGTGCTGCAGATGCCAGAGGGGCAGGCCCTCGCGCCGGGCCAGTTCCGTGGCATGGCGGGTGGAGAGGAAATCCGGGTGCAGGTCGCAGACCACGGCGGCGGGCCGCACCTCCAGCAGATCCTGCAGGTGGCGGGCCACTTCCTCATAAAAACCGAAGGTGGGGGCGTTCTCCAGGTCGCCCACATGCTGGCTGACGAAGGCCTCGTTGCCGCGCGTCAGGCAGAGCGTGGCCTTGAGCTCGCCGCCCGCGCCCAGCACGCAGGGCAGATCCGTGCCCCAGGCTTCGGGCAGCATCACCGGACGGGGCACATAGCCGCGTGCCCGGCGGTAGAAAAAGGGCGCTGCGGCGGGTTTTTCCCCGTCGGCGGGCAGGGGACGCACACCGGCCACGCTGTCGTCCACGCGCACCAGGATGTCACGGTCGTGCAGCAGCCAGGCATCGGCCAGATGCGCCAGACGGCGCAGGGCCTCGCGGTTGCCCAGGCAGATGGGCTCGCCGCTGGCATTGGCCGAGGTCATGACCAGCACGGGCGCGGGCTCTCCGGCCGTAGCGGTCAGGCGGACAAGCTCGTCGAAAAGGACGGCATGCAGGGGCGTGTAAGGCAGCATGAGGCCGATGCCGGCGGTATCCGGCGCGATAGCGGGGGGCAGGCAGCCCTTGCGGGCCGGACAGAGCACGATGGGCTTTTCCGGGCAAAGCAGCAGGGCCTCGTGTTCCGGGGCAAGGTCGCACAGCTCCCGTGCCGTGGCCAGATCCGGCACCATCAGGGCCAGCGGCTTGTGCGGGCGCCGCTTGCGCAGGCGCAGCAGGGCCACGCTGCGGGCGGAGCGGGCGTCACAGGCCAGCTGGAAGCCCCCCAGGCCCTTGAGGGCCAACAGATGGCCGTCCCGCAGCAGGGCGGCCGCCCGTGCCACGGCATCCCGCATGGACGCTTCCGACGGCAGGGTCTCCGGGCCGGGCCAGTTTGCCGGGGCGCTGTCCGGGGGCAGGGTGCCGCCGGGCGGGAGCAGCGGGTTGTCCACCAGCCACAGGCGCGGCCCGCATTGCGGGCAGGCCACGGGCTGGGCATGGAAACGGCGGTCCAGAGGGTCGCGGTATTCGGCCTCGCAGCGGGGGCAGAAGGGGAAGCAGGCCATGCTGGTGGTGGCGCGGTCGTAGGGGATGGACCGGGTGATGGTGTAGCGCGGCCCGCAGTTGGTGCAATTGGTGAAGGCATAGCCGAAGCGCGGATTGCCGGGCGTGTGCATGTCGCGCAGGCAGTCCTCGCAGATGCCCACATCGGGGCTGACAAGCACGCTGTGGCCGGCATGGCCGTGGCTGGCCACGATGACGAATTCCGTCTCGCCGTCCACGGGGGGCAGCTCCGTGATCTCCAGCCGGGTGAGCCGGGCCAGGGGCGGCAGCTCCCGGCGCAGACGCACGGCAAAGGCATCCACCTGTTCCGGGGGCCCCTGCACCTCGATGCGCACCCCGTCCGAGGTATTGCCCACGCTGCCGGAAAGGCCGCCTTCCACGGCCAGCCTGTAGATGAAGGGGCGGAAGCCCACGCCCTGGACCTGTCCTGCGGCCAGCAAGGCCGTACGTTTGTGCTGTATCATGGGACGAGCCTAGCGTTTTTTCGACGTTTGCGCTACGCACGGACTGCCGCCTTGCGGGGCCATAAGACTTTATGATATTTTTCAGAACACTTTTTACCCTTGGTTTTTCTGCACAGGCTGCAACAGGAGACAGACATGGCCGGAAAAAGCAGTGTCGGAAAGCGCATCCGCACGTTCCGCGAGGAAAGGAACGTGGATCTTGAGACCCTCTCACAGAATACGGGACTGACCGTCAATTTTCTGGAACGCATGGAAAATGACGAGATATATCCCACCATCGGCCCCCTGCAGAAGGTGGCCCGCTCGCTGGGCGTCCGCCTGGGCACCTTCCTGGATGACCAGTTCACCCGCGATCCCATCATTTCCCGCATAGACCAGCTGGGCAGCGTGGACCCCGCCATGCACACCGGCCGCACCCCCCGTTCCAGCTACATCTATCAGGCGCTGGGCAAGGGCAAGAGCGACCGCAACATGGAGCCTTTTTTCATCGAGATCTATCCCGACAAGGACGAAGAACGGAAGACCATCTCGCACCAGGGCGAGGAATTCATCCTGGTACTCAAGGGCGAGCTGATGGTGGTCTACGGCCGCGAGACCTATTACCTGAAGGCCGGCGAGACCATCTATTACAACTCCATCGTGCCCCATTACGTGGGCGCGCACGGCGACGACCCGGCCCAGCTGCTGGCTGTGACCTACACGCCGTAGTCTCCCGTCGTTCCCCGGCCCTTTTGCGTACACAGCCCGCGCTCCCGCGCGGTATATGAGGATGATCCATGGACGAGAAAGTGCGCCAGCGCCAGGCGCTGTTCGAATTGCGTGAAAAGACCCTTGGCCAGATCCTGGACGAGACGGTGGCCCGCATCCCCGACAAGGAAGCCATCGTCTATGCCGACCGCAACTACCGCCAGACCTGGCGCGAGTTTGCCGATACCGTCGATCTGTTCGCCAAAGGACTCATGGCGCTAGGCGTGCAGAAAGGGGAAAAGGTGGCCGTCTGGGCCAGCAACGTGCCCTACTGGGTGACCTTGCAGTTCGCCACGGCCAAGATCGGGGCCATCCTGATCACGGTCAACACCAACTATCGCGAACACGAGCTCGAATACCTGCTCAACCAGTCGGAGTGCGAGAACATCTTCATCATGGACAGCCTGCGCGACCATGATTACATCGACACGCTCTACACTCTGGCCCCCGAGCTGCGCTACCAGAGCCGCGACCGGCTCAGCTTCGCGCGCCTGCCGCATCTGCGGCGCGTCTGTTTCCTGGGCGCGGAGAAGCATCGCGGCATGTATTCCGTGCCCGAGATCCTGTCCATGTCCGTCATGACCGATGATGCCGAGTACCAGGCCCGGCAGGACAGCCTGGACCCCTGGGACGCCATCAACATGCAGTATACCTCCGGCACCACGGGCTTCCCCAAGGGCGTCATGCTGACCCATGTGGGCGTGGGCCTCAACGGCTACTGGATCGGCCGCAACCAGCGCTTCACCGGCGAGGACCGCGTCTGCCTGCCCGTGCCGCTTTTCCACTGCTTCGGCTGCGTGCTGGGGGTCTCGGCCTGCGTCAACCACGGGGCCTGCATGGTCATCCTCGAAGCCTACAACCCCCTGCATGTGCTGGCCGCCGTGGACAGCGAGCGCTGCACGGCCCTATACGGCGTGCCCACCATGTTCCTGGCCGAACTGGAACACAAGATGTTCAAGCGCTTCGACGTCTCCAGCCTGCGCACGGGCATCATGGCCGGTTCCGTCTGCCCCGAGCCGCTCATGCGGCGCGTGGTGGAAGACATGTACATGAAGGACATCACCATCTGTTACGGCCTGACCGAGGGCTCGCCGGTGATGACCCAGTCCGACCCCGACGACCCCCTGCACCTGCGCTGCGAGACCGTGGGCTGCGCCATGCCCGGCATCGAGGTGCGCATCGGCGACCCCGAGACCTGCGAGGAGCTGCCGCGCGGCGAAGTGGGCGAGATCCTGTGCCGCGGCTACAACGTCATGAAGGGCTACTACAACATGCCCGAAGAGACGGCCCGCACCATCAGCCCTGACGGCTGGCTGCATTCCGGCGACCTGGGCACCATGGACGAGGACGGCTACGTGCGCGTCACCGGCCGCATCAAGGACATGATCATCCGCGGCGGCGAGAACGTCTACCCGCGCGAGATCGAGGAATTCCTCATGGGCATGCCCGGCGTGCTGGACATCCAGGTGGTGGCCGTGCCCAGCCGCAAATATGGCGAGGAAGTGGGCGCCTTCATCATCGCCCGGCCCGACGTGCCCGTGGCGCCCGAAGACGTGCGCGCCTTCTGCCGCGGCAAGATCGCCTGGTACAAGATCCCGCGCTACATCGCCGTGGTGGACGGCTTCCCCCTGACCGCCAGCGGCAAGATCCAGAAATTCAAGCTGCGCGAGATGGCCGCCGAGCGCTGGCCCGAAGCCATGGCCGAGCCGGACTCCAAGACCGCCAAATAGCGCACATCTGTCTGCCATGAAAAAAGCCCCTTTCCCGTCGGGAAAGGGGCTTTTGACGTTTTGCGGAGGAGCCGGAGGCTACTTGCGGCTCAGGCCCAGGCGGGCCACCACGGCATCGGCGCCCATGCGGGCGAAGGTGGCCACGTCCTTGCCTTCGCGGGCGCTTTCGGGCAGCAGCAGTTCGGGCTTGTTGGAAAGCTCGGCCTGGGGCTTGACCCCGTAGGCTTCGGGGAAGCTGTCGTTGAAGTACATGTCCTGGAAGCCGGAGAACTTGAGGGCGTGGGCCGTGGCGTCCAGCACGGCGTGCTCGTCATCGCCCACCAGGCCCAGCGCACGGGCGTTGACCAGACCGGCCAGGCATTCGCCGCCCTGGGTGCAGGCGATGTGGCCGTGACGGTTGGCCACGATCATGGCGTCCATGATCTGCTGTTCGGTCACCTGCACCACCTGGAAGGCCTTTTCGCCGCCCTTTTCGATGAACTTCTCGGCCAGGCGCTGCACGCGCGGGAAGGAGACCGGGTTGCCGATCATGGCGGCCTGGGCCACGCTGGGGGTGACGGTCACGGGCTGCCACACGCGGGCGTCCTTGGGCGCGGCATAGTAGCGGTACACGGGGTCGGCATGTTCGCTCTGCACGCCGAAGACGCGCGGCAGGCTGGTGATGATGCCCAGTTCCAGCATCTTGAGGAAGCCCGACATGACGGCCGTGATGTTGCCCGCGTTGCCGATGGGCACGAAGATGCACAGACCGGACACGTCCCAGCCGTACCACTGGGCCACTTCATAGGCGTAGGATTCCTGGCCCAGGATGCGCCAGCTGTTCTTGGAGTTGAGCAGGGCCACGCGGTAATTCTCGGCCAGATGCTCCACCACCTTCATGCAGTCGTCGAACACGCCGGGCAGTTCCAGCACCGTGGCGCCGCTGCCCAGGGGCTGGGAGAGCTGCTGCGGGGTCACCTTGCCGTGGGGCAGCAGCACCACGCTCTTGAGGGGCGCGCCCACATAGGAGGCGTACAGGGCTGCGGCGGCGGAGGTATCGCCGGTGGAGGCGCAGACGGTCAGCACCTCGTCCCACTGGTGGCGGCGGCAGAGCCATTTCAGATAGCTGAACGCACAGGCCATGCCGCGGTCCTTGAAGGAGGCGCTGGGGTTCTGGCCGTCGTTCTTGTAGGCAAAGGGCACGCCCACACGGTCGCGCAGGGCCGGAGCGGCTTCCACGATGGGGGTCAGGCCTTCGCCCAGGTAGACGATGTCTTCCTCGTCCAGCAGGGGCGCCAGCAGTTCATAATAACGGAAGATGCCGCGCAGGGCCGTGCTGCGGGTGGAGGCACGGCGGTCGAAGATCTCGCGCCATTCCGCGCCGCTGCGCTGTTTCAGTTCGTCGAACTTGGTGTTTTCCAGCAGGAACACGCCGCCGCAGGACGGGCAGGTGTAGAGCAGGCTGTCACCGGGGTAACGCTGGCCGCAGTGCAGGCACACATATTCCATCTGACCGCGATAGGCGGGAAAATCACTCTGGCACACGGGATAATCTCCTTGCAGGGACAGGATGAGGAAAGGAGTTTTTTACCATCCTCTCCCGTGACTTGTCGAGAGGGCAGGCAGGGACGAGGGAGGAGCGGGCGGCGTTTTTCCGGGGGAGGGGAGGCCCTTTTGCC
>OJQA01000952.1_pt1 | contig 13938 bp, 19 predicted proteins | sample 1598661 | NCBI WGS metagenome assembly OJQA01 (sample SAMN03922454, study PRJEB24848) | human gut metagenome | isolation source: stool sample | host: Homo sapiens | place: Germany | collected 2009-11 | reverse complement strand
TTATGAAATCGGGTACGTATTTTTCATGCGCGTGACCGAATGATCGAATTATATGTATCAAATCCTTGTCATTCTCCTTGTTTAAGTTAAATTCAATCCTTTCTTTTGTTACGATAACATTTTTGAATAATGCCCTGCAACATTTAATTATTTTCTCTTTCGCTTCGGATTTTTTTTGGCTTATATTAACTCTTCTCCTCGGTATCGTACGATTCTTATCACCCCACTCTGTGAAAGAGCCTTCCGACAAATAATAACCTAAAAATTCACAAAACAAATTGGTGTCATATTTTTTATTATCAATGACTATAAAGGGGGTATCAATGCCCTTCCATGAAGGAATATGCGAGAGGAATGAAAAATTATCCTTGATATCACTTTCGTTCACCAATGAAATGTGTTTTTGCCCATGTTTCCTACCTACATGAACATGGTTCGGCGTGTTGGCGAGATCGAAACATTTTGATTTCCGGTACACCATATCACCTTCATAATACTGATTAATCCACGCCACCGCCGGAACGTATTCTCCTTCTCCTGTTTCAGGATTAATTGATAAAAATAGTTCGGTTTTATCCAAATCCTTAAAAAATTTCCACCCCTTATTCGTTAACACCTCGACTTTATCATCGTAGCAGAACGGATGAACTGCCGTGATGATCGTCGGTTTCCAATCAGCCACCCTTCTACCGATATTCGTTCCGTTGCCAATTAACTCCTCGGCTGTGAATAATTTAGGCTCGCTTCCTATTCCAGCCGTCAAATATAATCTTATACAATGACGACATGCGGCCGGGTATACGTCGAAGTAAATCAATGTGTTAGGCCCATCTCCTTCCCTCATATACGATTGAACCCTACCCATGTTAAACACACCCTGATATTCAGTCTCCACGATTCGATTCCAATCCCTTGACCAATCATTTAGTTGATTGCTTATCTTGGCGGCTATCAACTTGGTCGTATCCCTCTCAACAATTCCTCTTTTAACACCTTCTTTAATGGTGCGTTCCTGTTCCATCCTCATCCTAAGTTCAGAATCCGAGATATAACTGGAGATATCTTTTTTCATCTTATCACCCAACCCCTTTAAATAGCCGTAAGTTCGATTACAGGCCATCTCATATTCCTCGATTTCCCTCTTGGAAGGCGTTTCATATTGTCTTCTAGCGAGGTAATCAAGAAGATCCTTGTAAGATATTTGTTTGGTCTGATAATCGCTTAATTTACCGGATAAAAGACCAAACATCCAATTCGCCCAGTACGGCGGTATCTTTTTAACGAGTGAACCGGGATCTATACCGTGTTTTTTCAAATTCTCTTTATCCTGAGATGTTAGGTGACTTGGCCCGAATATTTTCCAGACCAAGTCAGCAAACCTGAAATCCACCAATGACAATATTTCCTGTATCTGCTCGTTGTTAAATAACATGATCAATTATTTTATCCCTCTTTATCAGGTTCCAACCCCTCACTGGTAACGTATTCCATATTCTTGTAATCATCCGGATTCTCGTTCATAGCCTGGCCAGTTACATCAACGTACAAAACATCGCCATCCGTTTCAACAATATACCATCCATCGTTATAATCAACTTCGTCACCGCTAAGAATGGCTTGAATTAATGTTTTATCGCCGTTATTGTCACTTACCCACCTCCCTTTATCATTTTTCTTAACGTATGAACTAGCGAGTTCAGATGGATTGGTTGTCGTTCCTTGAGCGTAACCACCTTGGATATCTTTCATCGCCTGCATAGCGCGAAGGGCTTTTTCCTTGTTATCTTTCAGCCCATCGATCCAAATATGGGTGGCTTTCGGTTTATACCGATCATCTTTATTTTGATATTTAATTTTCGCCGGATCTTGCTTGATTTCACGATAACCTTTCGGAACCGGCCTCCATCCTTTCGGCGTCTTATGGTATCTCTTTCCTCCCCAAACACGGATCTCACCAAGTTGAGCGGGTTTACCCGATTTCTCAATAACATCCAACGCTTTTATATCAAGATTTTCCATCATTTATCCTTTATGATACTAACCATCTTTTTCACAACGTCAGCGAATAAAAGGTTTAATTCCTCGTTAAATAACCTCTTACTCTCGTTCTCGTACCCGTTTATGACATCAGGAAAGCGGACGGGATCTTTAACCCCCGTTCGTTCCTTTTTGACAATCGGCCTAACCGTTTTTATATCTATACCGGATACCTTCTTTTCCACGATCAGGTTTATTTTTTATTCAACAATATTCTTGCGAAATCTTCTGCCTCGGATTTGCTATCAAACACATGACGTTTCGAATCATCGGTGATATATTTATAGTTCTCATCCCAAACTTTCACCTCGAATTTACCATCACCTTCTGAAATTTGAGCACCACCCTTTCCCGGGATTTCCAATTCAAATTTACCACCACCCCTATCTTCAAATTTAGGATGTTTGTTATCCTTGCTTCCCCAAGAATCAGTTAGATTCTTATAATCATCACTACCAACTTTCACGGTATCCGTCCAATTCTTCTCGCCCTTTCTTCGATACTCAACAATCAAATCACCGTTAGGTTTCGTGTCAATGATCCGACCCTCGTTACCTCCGAATAACGGTACGAATTTATCTTCCCGTGCGTTACCAGTAATCGGTGTTGCGTACATCATGTTTCCCACCTTCGTCTTTGACCCAGTTGGAGTTGTCTCACCTTCCTTGGCGAATTTCATTTCAATGCCGTTCTGAAACCGACCATCCTTACTAATCCGTGTAAGAATCATTTCCTTCCCGGCATACATAATATGATCACCAACTTTAAGTTTATCCGTAACATTTTTAGGTGTCGTTTTCTCCGGTTTTATAACAGGGTTACCTTTCGGTGTTGTCTCTTTCGTTTCGCTTTCTTTATATCCTTTCGGTTTCGGTCTCCAACCTTTCGGAGTTTTGACGTACTCTTTTCCTCCCCAAACACGGATTTCGCCAATAGCCGCTCCCTTACCGGCTTTCTCGATCGTTTCAAGTGCCTTTATGTTAATATCTTCCATAACTATTTTTCTTTAACCATCTCAACCATCTTCTTCACAAGGTCTCCGAATAGAAGGTTGAGATTTTCATTAAACATTCGTTTCGTTTTCATAGCCGTTTATGACATCAGGAAAACGAACAGGGTCTTTAACACCTGCTCGTTCCTTCTTGACGATCGGTCTGACCGTCTTTATATCAATTCCAGCCACTTTCCTTTCCATCACTTGCCTGATTTTTGATGTTTCTTTTCATTCCACATTTTATCGGAAAGTAAATCATAAAACTTTTCAATGAACGCATTTGATTTATCTGTTGATGAATCAAATGTCATTTTATCTAAGCCATCCCAAATCCGTTTTGTCGCACCCTCACCCAAATATTTATCAACAAACGCGGTGATTTTCCCCGGTGTTGTTTTTCGATTAAAAAATATCTCCGAAAATTCATCGGTAATTGACTCGGCTGTCCGGCTACCGGTAGACGACCCACCCTCACTACCAACATGTTCCTTATCTTTATTCTCCACTTCACTTTTTGCACCCTCTTTATAGCCTTTCGGCTTCGGACGCCATCCTTTCGGCGTCTTTATGTATTCCTTTCCTCGCCATGTTCTCACCTCGCCCATAACAGCACGACGTCCCATGGCCTTTTCAATTTCTTCAAGATAATTTTCATCCGTGAATTCCTGACCCATGGATTTAGCTATAAACGCTTTTCTTTTTATTTCTTCTACAAGGGCTTCGTATAACATAACCTTCTTTATTTATTTTGTTCATCTAAAGGTACGAAATAGGTACCTATTCACCAACTATTTCGCGATAAAAAATCCTGTCAAAAAACTAACACCCACGCCAATCCAGAATAATCGTTTTCGGCGTTTTATCTTGTCTTCTAGCGTGGCTTTGTTTTTTTGATATTCTAGGTTTACTGCCATCTCGTTCTCAAGCCTAAAACGATAATCGACGTTTAATTTCAAGAGGCTATCGATCTGAATATTCTTAATCTGAATAAACTTCGTTAAATCCAAGTAGCGTACCCGCAACGTATCATTCTCCTCCATGAGGAACCTCCGGTGAAGTAGGCGATGGTTGATAACCTTGACTTGCGGCATCGTTATGATAACGCAGGTATCGCCACCCACTTCAATCTTCCTTGGATAGTTCTTCTGACAGAAGCCGCACGTGCTCGTCATCAGTAAGATTGCTAAGATTGCGAAGTTTTTCATCGTATTCTTTTTTTAACCGCTCGGTTTCCCGTTTAAACTTATCAAATGATTCCGCCTCTCTCCTCTTCTGCTCCTCTATCACGCGGACCAACTCGCCACCCACGTTGTTCAAAGAATCCAACAATTTCCTGTTCTGAAAATCCTTCTCCTTCAAAAGCTCGGTGTTATCATCCTTCTGATCCCGGTTCACGTAAATGAATAACGCTATCAGAATAAAGGTCAGTACAATGACCAACCCTTTATAACTTTTTCGCTTGGTCGTCATTCTTGAAAACTTTTATCTATGAATTCACATGCACGTTCAAAAATGGGGTTACCTTTCATGCTTTTCTCCACTTCCTCGAACGGATTCGGAACACCCGCTTCAGGTTCACCCGTTTCATCATCCACGATCTGATTCATACCCTCACCCCCGAACATGGAGGCCTGTTTCTGGGTTTGGTAAACCTGATTAAGGATGATATCCTTGTTCTCATCAAACTCCCTGCCGGAATACTTACGGAACATATCCTGCATCGAAACCATACCGGCGGACAATTTTTCACTATCAAGTTTCACCTGTTTTTCTTCGTCTTCAACCTCGATACCCGTAAACGCGAACTCCATTTCTTCGTCTAACTCAGAAATCAAGAACTTATTTATGATATCCTGCAGGAAGATTAACAGGGGGTATAAACCTTTTTGCTTACTATGATCCAATCTCTCTCGCTGACCTTGTTGCCCGAATAAATTCGCCGCTTCCCTGAATTGGAATCCCAGCTCGCTCGGATCGATTCGATACACGGAACATAGTAGCACGATCAAAAACTTGGTCCAGTTATCAAATTCCATGTCACGGTTTCCCTTCTGCAAATCCACCCACTCTAGATCAAGACCTGCGAAAATTGGGATTTTATGCGAGTTATGAGTAAGCATTCCATTTACGATAAATTGATGCTTATTATCATATATTTCGACATCATACATTGGAATTTCCTCATCAAAGGACGACAGTTCAACTATAGGGGAGAACCAAAATTCACTAAACTCATCAGGAAGTTTATACCCAATTCTCTCCGCGATACCGGTCAATCGCTGGTACGAACATTTATCTTTTCCAATCGATATCCTGTGTAAATCCGTCGTTAATCGCTGATCGCCAACACAACCACTTTCACCAAAAACCCATCTCCGATAAAGTTCAACTCTCATCTTTTTCGCTTCGAGTTTACCCATTTCGGGGTGTAATGAAAACATAGTTGAGTAATTTTTTTTATAATCATGCCCCAACTGTTTATGTGGTTGAAGGAATCCGATTCTCTCATAAAATTCTCGTCTATCTTTCACTAAAAGATGAATTCCCTTCTTATCGGACTTACGTAACCTCGTTTTTGAATGATATTCCTCGATTGAACATTGTATTCCTTCCGATATCAATAACATCCTTGTTTGATATCGTAATAGATCGGATGAAATTGTAATCCTAACTCCCAACCCTTCACTCACAACACTACCATCCGCGGAGAAAAATCCTCTTAAAAACGCGCACCTTGATTCCGAATCAATATCATGTATCATAGGTGGGATAACCTTTCCTACATGGCTACAGGTAAATCCAATACCAATTAGAAATTCATAAAAATCAGCATCAAATATACCTATTTTACAATATTTATCCGCCACAGATTTGAACCCATACACCTTTTTACAGGATTCTATCTGATCGAATGATCTACAATAATCCTGCGATTTTGCATTTATGCCATATCGATTTAATACACATAGATGCTGCTCCCTTATATGTAATTCCTTTTCACTGTGATAGAATAATTCCATTCTTTTACGACGACTCTCACCGTTATCAATATAGCCATCACCGGTCAACCAGCCAAGAATCTCAAAAAGATCGTTCTCGACCACCTTGCCCTTATAATAAAATTTTCGTGTACCTTCCACAGGTTTTTTATTACAAAGAACAAAATCTCCCACTTTAAGATCTTTTCTCTCCTTCCACTCTATAATTCCTGAATCCGACACAACCTTAAACTTATGATTATCCGATGAAGTAATGGATAATCCATTTGCCAGGGTTAATGTACATTTCTTTTTAAGACCTGTCCTATACACACGGCCATACTCAAAGTTTTTCCCAGTCCAAATGATCGCCTCTTTTTCTTGTGATCCATTTAAAAAATCTTCAATGGACGTTACCCCGATATTCTTTAATACCAATAACGAATCACCTGCTAAACAGTTATCCACTCCGGTAAGCATCTGACGCCACTTCTGTTTGAAATCATTTAACTGGGTTTGGTTCGTATTTGGTCCGTTCATTTTTATGAACCCCTTCGGATTCGAGCCATTCTTGAAGAAATTACCGTTATATTGAACACCATTAAGGATATACGTGATAATCTCAATTAACGATTCTAGCTCACTTCTCCCGTATCCATTTTGCCAAATATCAGTTCCCACATTCCTTATCCCGAACCCAAGTTCCCACGGATAATACATGACATAAGTGTTCAACTGTTTGTTGAACACAATCTGCTGATCAAAAACTTGACAATATTTAGGTAGGTACCCTTTATACCTGTATTGATCGAATTGATGTGCGTAATTAGGGTCGACCGTGTCGAGAAAACGAATCATACTTCCATCAATCGCTTTGAATTGATGAAGTTCCTGTCCCCGGGTTCTTGTTATTTCAAAAGCGAGTTGATCTATCGAAAGTGAATCCTGCATGATCTTTCTCACAAATGTCACGAATGAATCGGGCATTTCCCATTTATCCGTTTCACCTCCATCTTCTAGAAATCTAACGATCCTTTCAACCCTTTTCTGTTCAGCCTTCGTCATCTCCTTCATATCCTCCTTGCTGTTAAACAAGGATCTTTTCCGTCGAATGGTGAACCCTTCTTTCTGTTCATCGGTTGAAAATTTCAAAAACCGCGTGATCTGTTCAATTCGAGTTGAGATAACATTCTTCACACAATACAGGTTACCCATTCTCTGCAGGGTCTGAAACGAGATTCTACTTAGAGTCTCCTTGTACCCTCTACCCGAATACGCTATACTATCAGGTAGGAAGAAAATGGATTTATTCTGCTCGGCGGATCGAATTCTCTGCTTTTCAACATACAAACCCGCTTCAATCGCCTTTTCAATATCATCCGATGCTAATGAAGCCTGTAATTTCGAATTCAAGATGGTGGGGATTGCTTCACCCAGAGAACCCAATTCGCTGAATGACATGTTAGCGATACTCTTTATAACGCGATCATAATCGTTCGCGCCCTGACGCGATGCCGCTATTTTTCTTCCCTTTCTACTCATCTTTCTATTTATTGAATAAAACGGGTCTAACCCGTCATTGAGAAGGTTAGACCCTGAATATGTTACGCAACTGTGAACTCACGAGAAGGTACGATCACCATGGATGAGTTACCAATATTTGCCATCACCATCCATTTATACTTAACTCCCGTTCCGAGAGCGATTGATAATTGGTTAGATGTTGTCTTGTTAAATTCATTCGGAATGAAATCTTTCGTTGCTTCTACGACGTACACGGAGTAATCAGTCGCACCATCAACGGCATCCCATTCAAGATTAACCGGTGATGCCACTCCCGTGGCTGCAGCAGCGGGTGTCGCATTAACAACGGGTGCTTTTGATTCGAATGATAATACTTGACTTTTCTTAGTTGAACCGTCCTCCATCGTTACAAGGAAGAAGAAGTTTAACTTACCCGGAAGGAATGTGTTTTTCATTGAAACGGGACCGTTAATAACCGTTAATGTCGGTGAAGTGTAATTAACAGGTTTCGTTTCCGGGTACACGAAGATTTCATAGAATGATGCATTCTCAACAGCAGTCCATTCAAACTCGATATCATCACCGTATTCAACAGGATCGGTAGGTGAGGTAATTTCCATGTTTTCATCCTCCGGTACACTAACCAACGTACCCAGGAATGTATTATCCGACCATTTTTCCAAGATTAGCTGTGCGATTTTAGCCATGTTGATGAAATCAACTTCATTGTACATACCAACTTCGATATTTATACCAGCCTGCACAATTTCAGGTGACACCTCTCTTAATTCTGTTACATAGAACTGCCGTAGTGATTTCAGTTCATTTACATCATAAAAAGCATCCGTTATGTATTTAGCTGATGCCGTTTTATCACCGTTCAAAAATTTATAAAGTATCATACTACCGTTTTTAATTCTAATTTCTCATTCTTATTGAGTGATATAAGCGTGATAAAGATACGGATTAATTTTAATAACTCAAAAATTTTGATTAGTATTAATCAATCGCCTATTCCTTCCTTCTTTTTACAAGGGTTATATTTGAATGTTTCCCTTTTCCTATTACCCGGATACCAGAGGTGAAAGCCCGTTTACGGGCCAATATCTTTACAATATTAGATATGGATTTTAATTTATTAAAATCCTATATATCTTTATAAATACCTATATTATCTTTATACCCGCTCTTTTTTACCCCATTTGCCCGCTCTTTTTTACCCCATTTGCCCGCTCTTTTTTACCCCATTTCTCCATGTACAAAAAGTTGCCCGCTCTTTTTTACCCCATTTGATTTACAACCTATTTTAGACCGTATCGAACCTCTATTTTATAAAATAAACTTTGTTTATTTGTTTGGAATAAGATAAATAAGATGTATCTTTACACAGCGAAACGATAAATCCGATTTTGTGGTTTTTCATAATATTATACCCCTGATTAATCGGATTTATCCTTTCAATAAATCAGTTTTTTAATTTTAAAATTAATATTATGGATAAAAACATCCTCATATATAATTATGATTATTCAATACTGGGGCTCACCCTTGAAGGAGAGTTTTTCATATCATCAATATTGGTCTTTCAAACATATATCAAATCAAAAAGCAAAAGGGACTTTTTACTCCAATACGAAAAAACAGCACCTTATTCATTATCTCAAATAAAACTTCTAATAAAAAAATATGCAACTATAATTTATTGGGATGGTGACTTAAAGAGATTTCGAATGGAAAATAAGAAATGGGCTCTGAGAAAATCTTTAATTGAAAGGAATGGTTTCATGCACCTAATTGTACCACCGTGGCTATTCAACATCATGAATATTTTTAAATTAAATTTCACCCAGCTATATATCATGGCGCTTGTTCTGTCCTATTTTTATGATAAAAAGAAATTTAACTGGGCGAACGAAACCATCGCTCGTAAACTAGATATGGTAAGTGGTTATTCCATAACGAAAAATATCAATAAATTACAAAACTTAGGTTTGATTGAGATAATAAGAACGAATAGAACGAATATTTTAAATGTAACTGATAAATTTTTATTTTATGAAAACAAATCTAACTGAAGAAGAAAAGCTTAAATTACAGGAGAAACTCGGTAAAAAAATCAAGCAGTATGAAACCTTGGTCGAGATGGTTCATGACCTCGGCATCGAAACCGCTGAACTTGATAATAGTGAGGAAACAGTCGCGCTCAGAAACGCATATAACGAACGAAAAAAAGAGATAGCCGGGATGCGTGCCCAGATTAAAACATTTGCTCTTCAAGCGAAAGCGATCAAGAATGAGATCGATGAAATCCAAGAGATATTAATCGGCCCCCGTCGAAAAAATCGAAGAAAATCCGAGGAAAATTGATACACTTTGTGTATCTTTACTGTTGAAAGAAACTGAGTTATTAACTGAAATTTTAAAGGAATATGAGAACGAAAATTTTTCTATTATTAATCACGATCACCCTTGTTGGGTGTAACAATAAAATGAAAATCTCTCCGGGAACATACGAAGCGGTTGCCATGGGAGGTACCCACCCTGTTAAACAGGATAGTAGTTACAGTTACAAGGCGTCTTTTGCCAAGAGCACGATAAAACTCATGGATCTTCCTAACGGAACACAAAGGGCACTCCTTTCTACGACCCTTGATATCTCTGACGGAAACTGGCTCGAAGAGGGTTATTTCGACGGACACGGTAATTTCGTGATCGGGATCTTCGACGAGAAAACCCTTGAACAGAAAAATGACACCTGCTTTTATAAAGTAAAAGAGGGCTACCTTTTACTCGAAGATAAAAAGAAAGTACTCCTACTTTCCGATTTTAGTAGAAGATTTAACGAAAAGTTCAAACCGAGTGAGGCAGGTTATATCACTGTTTATTTGTTTAAGATAAATCAATGAGATCATGAGTCAAATAACAACAACAGGGTATTATGGTAGTGGCTGGTGGTGGTACTGCCCTTTAGGTGGCAAAATCACATCGGTGAGTAATGAAGGAAATTTGATAACAGTGAACCTGTGTATTTCAAATGTTTCGATGACGGGTAATGGACGAGTTTTTATTTAGAAAAGGAGGATTAAATATGAAAGTTAAAGATTTAAGCATATCAACGAAAATTTATAGTGTTAACGCCGATGAGATAATATCAGTAAGTATTGATGCAATCAGTAAAATAAATAATAAAATTAAAATAACAATTGACGATTATTGTTATGATACAAATGAAGATGCGGAGGTAATTAAAACAATAAATGATAATTTATTCCTTAATTTTAATCAGGCACAAGAAGAACAATCAAGATTACGGAAGAAAATAATCGAATCTAGATTTGAGGACATGTCCAAAGCTATCACCAATTATAATGCTGTTGTATTGAAGTATTTTAACAAACCGTTATCAACATTAGAAGAATTATGAAACCATTTGATTTAGAAAAAGCAAAACTTGGATACCCGGTTTGCAATGGATATGGCTGTCCCGCAAAAATAATATCTTTTGATAGCAACCTATTCCCAGGTTATCCAATCGTGGCAATAATGTCGTCCGGATCAGGGGTTGAAACACAGGGTTATTTTACCTTAAAAGGAGAATGCAGTCTTGATTTTCCTGATTCATATTTTAATCTCATGATGACTGGGAAAGAACCGGATCATATATCTAGCGATGTAGAATTAACAGAAGTTATAACAATATAGAAATTAAAACATTATGAAACCATTTGATATTGAACTAGCGAAACAGGGTAAACCTGTGTGTAACGGATATGGGATGGATGTTCGAATCCTTTGTTACGACTTGAAAGATGATAAATACCCGATTGCCGGAGCGATCACTGATCCAGAAACTAACAGAGAAACGTTACAGAAATACACCCTCGATGGTTACGTTATCGGTGATGGAGCTAACAATAACGGTGATCTATTCATGAAGCCGGAGAAGAAAGAAGGGTGGATAAACGTGTTTATAAACGCTTCTTATTTCGGTTCTAAAACAGCCGGTACAATATACCCAACAAAAGAGGAAGCGTTAAAAGATATTGATACAAAAAGTCCACATTATATCGACACTGTTAAAATAGAATGGGAGGAATGATCATGACACAGAAAGAATTTCAGGAAAAACTAACCGAATTTCACTCTCAGTGCACTATTACATCAAACGGAAGACTTTACAGAGTGCCTGAATCACTGAAAAACGAGTTTTATCGCGTTTTAGAGGAGAGATTGCATGATATCGAACGTAATTCTTCATGCCTGATTATTCGGGGTGGTAGAAAACCACTAAGACGCGTTCATATAATCAACGTTTCAGGTCTTTCGTTCACCGGCGTGTTCTTCGTGAAAGTCAAAGATGAGAGCGGTCTGGTAACCACATCCTCGACGTTTAACATCTGGGTGGATGATAAAACCCTTCTATCTGATCTCATGAAATGGAAAGGTCCGGGAAAGAAATGATCAATCCCGGACCCGAAACAAACAACTCACATAAAGACAAGAAGAGATCATTTAAGTTTCTTCCACCATCCGAATATCTCGTAATTATTCGATAAATTATCGGGTTCCCACCAAGTTTCCTCGATATAATTAGCCTGACGTTCGAATCCAACACGGAGATACGCGTCATAACTTTTATACCCCTTGCACCTCCAATACAGGTACTCGACCCCGTAAATGATGTAATAAAGGATGAACGGGATGATGATAAGCGACAACATCCACCATGATGTGACATCAAAAAGAAGGCATAGAAGGAAAATGATCACAGAGATTGCGAAGCCTAGCTGAACGATATCCCAGTACTGTTTTATATGGGTACCTTCGTGAGATATCGTTCTCCCACTCAACTTCTCCCGTTCTGTTATAACGACACCGAAAAACATCATCGTGGTAAAACCATCAAGAAAGGTGAGGATTTTCGCCAATTTAGATTTGTAATAAATTTTCATAGATTCCGTTTTTAAAAATTCATATTCACGATGGATCGACCCATGTCGGCTTTCCACCCACTATTTTCAGTATTTGACCTTCAGTTCCATTATTAAAAGGTAACGCAGGGCCATATTGACCGTTATCCAATAAACATTTATCCCCGTCACCACTATGATCAAAAGATTGAGATGATGATTTCACGGTAACCGCGTGCACACCGTTCTCGGACTCAATGGAGATATCATACTCTATCGATGTAAGGATTAACGCGGAACCAGAATCAAAGGGTTGACTTGCGCGAAGACTCAAAATATCTTCCGATACCCTTACATCATTAATGATCCGAGGATACGCATTTGATCCTATCACAATGATGTTACGGGCGTTGATCGCGGCTAACAAACCATTGTATTGTTCATCGGTAACACTCTCCGTTTTCTCGTTAATGAAATCACAAAAGAAAACTTCGTTTTTTGAAATGTAATCCCGGAGTGTTTCGATATCAACCTTGTAATTATAAAAACCTTCCTGAACCACGAAATTCTCCTTCCCCGTGAAACTCTGCAGGGAGGGAAATTGACTTATTTTTATACCGTTAATCTCTTCCATGTTTATTTTTAATTTTTCTAAGTATTTGGCCGCTCATCACCATCGCCCGGAGAAGATCTCTCTTCAATCATCCTTCTTTTTACTTCCACTTTACAATACTCGGCGTACTCGTTGTAAGCCTCGAACTCGTCCGGCTTTGAATCCCTTTGCCGGAGGATGGCTAACTCTTCAGAAAGAGAGTATCTTTCCCGGATCATGCTATTCACCTCTTCATTGTAGCTAGTTCCCGTTTCTTCCGGTATTTCATCGACTTCCTCGAATTTATCTACTGTATCACCCAGCAACCCGCTCATGTCGTACATGTAATCATTCAACCGAGTGGTAATCAATTGATATTACTTCGAGACAACCGGTCTATCCGTGTAATTCCCGCTCGGAATAATAGAAAACTCCCTCGTGCCTCCAGCGTGAATGATCGTGACGTTCGTTCGGTAATATCTGAACGAAATTCCGATATCATATTGATTTACCGGGTTTGAACTGCCTGCCTGCGGGTATCTAAACATGACATTACCCGATCTTTCTAACCTTTCTAAAAGATCGCCGAAAGTCTCTGCCGGAAGCGTGCCCGTTAGTTCTTCGCCTTCTACTATGTTGGGCATTTCCACGACATAATTGAAAAAATCAACTGGTGGGTTAATTTCCCACTCCCCGTTAGCCTTTATCGTGAATATTACCCTACTCCAATCACCATTGTCAATGTCAAAAACCATCTCACCATCATCTTCTAAAAAATAAACAGTGGGCATTGACCAACCACCGAATCGAATTATTTTACCATCCTCGATGCTCTTTTTTATTTCAGCCAGTTGTTCGGGCGTGTATATATAATTGTCGTCAAGGCATCGAGGATGGTAAAAT
>OJQA01000949.1_pt1 | contig 13963 bp, 17 predicted proteins | sample 1598661 | NCBI WGS metagenome assembly OJQA01 (sample SAMN03922454, study PRJEB24848) | human gut metagenome | isolation source: stool sample | host: Homo sapiens | place: Germany | collected 2009-11 | reverse complement strand
CTCGAACTCGGGACACCCTGATTAAAAGTCAGGTGCTCTACCAACTGAGCTAGTGGATCATTGGCTGGGGCGGCTGGACTCGAACCAACGCATGCGGGAGTCAAAGTCCCGTGCCTTACCGACTTGGCTACGCCCCAAGCTTATTAGTGGTTATTCAGATTCATCCAAATCTGAAAAGGTGGGGTGACTGGTGGGAGTCGAACCCACGCGTAACGGAGCCACAATCCGCCGTGTTAACCACTTCACCACAGCCACCATCTTGTTTCCAAGCTGAATAGCTTGGCGACGAATAGTATTATACTATATTCCCGGCACTGCGTCAATAGGGAAATTTAATTTTTATAAAAAATTTTACGGCAATCACCGGACATAGTCAAAAATTGCTTCGCAGCAGTTAATCAGCGGCGGGCAATAACTTCAATTTCTACATGAGCGCCTTTAGGCAGAGCTGCTACCTGTACAAAGGAGCGTGCCGGCGGCTCAATCTTAAAGGTTTTTGCATAAACAGCATTAATAGCATCAAAATTCTTGATGTCATCTACAAAAATAGTAGTTTTTACAACATCCATGAATCTGAAGCGTGCTTCCGTCAGGATAGCCTCAATATTGTCTAAAACCTGCTGAGTTTCAGCTTCGATAGAGCTTTGAACCATTTCACCTGTTTCCGGATTGATAGCAATCTGACCAGATACAAACAGAATAGAACCTGCCAATACAGCTTGAGAATAAGGACCTAAAGCTTTGGGTGCATTTGTTGTTGCAATAACTTCCATGATTAAAGTCTCCTTTGCTACTTTTTTATTTACGGGCAAAGTATTTTTTCGCCCACTCTATAGCCGAAGGCGTTGCGGCCATACCGCCGCCTGCGGTTTCCTTCAAAGCACAGGGAAGTGCATCCCCCACGCTCTTCATGGCATCAATTGCTTCATCAGCATTAATAAAGCTGCTGATTCCTGCCAACGCCAGCTCTGCTGCCAACAGGGCCTGCAAAGCACAGGCTCCGTTACGTTTAATGCAGGGTACTTCTACCAGACCTGCCACAGGATCGCAGACAAGGCCCAACACGTTTTTAAAAACAACCGCTACTGCCGTACCTACCTGCTGCGGTGTGCCGCCCAGCATAGAAACCGCAGCACCTGCTGCCATCGCTGCAGCACTGCCGCATTCTGCCTGACAGCCACCCATAGCACCTGCCAGAGAAGCGCGCTCGTTGATTACCATACCGACACTGCCGGCAACCACCATACCGCGCTGCAAGGTTGCAGCATCCAGTCCGCAGTGCTTTTTCAGTGCGAAGAACACTCCCGGAAGCACGCCGCTGGCACCTGCGGTAGGAGCAGCAACTATACGGCCCATAGCCGCGTTGCATTCACCAACTGCTGTAGCATATATAACTGCATCCAAAGCCTTCTCGCCCAAAAGATTGACAAAGCCTTCGGCGCCTGCAGCTGCAGCCAGCTTTTTGGCATCACCGCCGGTCAGACCGCTGTGAGAGCGGACACCTGATAAACCATGCTCTACTGATTTCTCCATGACGTCCAGCATTTCCTGCATCTTCGCCAATAAATCTTCCTGACTGCATTCCAGCTCACGCATATTGTAGTCTATAAGAAATTCGTCTAATGGTTGCTGCCATTCAGCAGCCTCTTTAATCCAGCTGTTCAAAGACAGCATTTCTTTTTTCATGCTGCACCCCTTACAAAACACTGGCGATAAAACGCACCGATTCTATCTGCTGCAGCGCGCTTATAAGATTGATAATCTCCTGCGGCACTGCCTCATCACATTCAATAACCATAGATGCCATACCGCCCTTGTCGCTGCGGAACAAGCGCATTGTAGCGATATTTACGCCGGCATTGGCCAAGGTACTGGTAACCAGCGCAATAACACCTCTTGTATCAATATGCACTGTCAAAATAGCAGGCAGGCGTCCAGTGAGCTCTACAGGGAACCCGTCAATTTCCGTAACCTGTACCTGACCGCCGCCAACAGAAGAACCGACGATATCACAACGGGCACCATTTTCTGCAGTCAGCTTAAAAAGCACAGTGTTTGGATGAGCCTTATTGCCCAAATCAATTTTATGATAGGAATATTCTAAGCCGTTTTTCTCCGCATAGCGGTCAGCCTGCGGAATGCGTTCATCATCCGGCAGCCAGCCCATCAGGCCGGCAAGCAGTGCCATATCCGTGCCGTGTCCCTTATAGGTTTCGGCAAAAGAACCATGCAGATAAATTTCTGCCTTTACCGGCTTAGCGCCAAGAATACTGGCAGCCAAAAGTCCCAGACGAACAGCACCGGCAGTATGCGAGCTGGAGGGACCAATCATCACCGGTCCGATAATATCCAAAATACTCATAAAGCACCTCTATTCATCACTGGCCAGCGAACGATGTGCCAGTCCGACACACAGCTCATTGAGGTTCAGTACACCTACGCCCATATAAATAGCAACACAAAGATGCTCTCCGGCGCGGGCAATACCTATTTTGCCGCCAACGTTAAAGCCAAAGGCCTTAACCTTTACCTGTTCCAGTGCTTCGTGAGCCGCACCGGCCACAGCACCCGCACCCACATGAGATTCGGTTACAAGTCCCTGACGCTGCGCAGCAACTACAGCGCGCTCGACAATTTTTACAATAGAAGGAATAAATTCACCGCCGAAATCAACAGCTGTCGAACGGATACCATGCTCCGCTAAGCGTTCCTTTACCTTCGTTTCCTCCACGCGACTGGAGGTAAGTGCAATACGCAAGGCAGCACGGCCGATTTCGATGCTGTTGATGCAGCTTTTACCACATTCATGCATTTTAGTCACACCCCTCACAAAACAGATTTTATATCAGCAGGCGCAAAGATTATTCGTCCTCTTCAGAAACCTCTACAACCTCTTTGATTTTATTTTTATCCAGCATTGCTACCAACAGGAAGGTAATAATGCAGATAGGCCATTCAAAGTAAATTACTTCGTTGGCAAAAAGCGGTTTGATGCCTGCCAGCGGGCTGCCGGGAACAAACCAGAGAGCGATGCCGATAAGGCTCACCAATGTAGTCCAGAAAGCAGAGCTGCGACGGCACAGGCCGGGAGCGAACATCGTAAAGAAGAATACACAGGTCAGGCCGCAAGTCATAGACAAACCGGCAATCATAGTCTTAACAATACCCGCTGCATTGAAGGCAAACCACAGAGTAATCAGGCCGACAGCAAAAACAGACAGACGATTGATGATGACAAATTTATTTTCCGCAACAGTAGGATTAATAAAGCGTTTATAAATATCATTGCTGAAGAGCGTAGCCGCACCCAGCAGAATAGTGCAGGCAGTAGAAACGTCCGCTGCCCACAAAGCAGCCAGAGTTACACCGCCGGCAAGAGGATCCAGAGTCATAACAACCTTAGGCATAGCAAGTGCAGCCTGCGCCACCGGCATTTCCGGATACATGGCCTTGCAGACAACACCCAACACAGCGCAGATGAAGCCAACCGGGAAAATCATCAGGCCGGCCAGCACATAACCGTTGCGGGCAGCCTTGGCATTTTTCGCACCGCAGGCAATCTGTACAGGGCCCTGCGCGGTAATAGTCTGGGTAATCATAACGATAATCCAGCCAAGAATAGTAGCAAAAGCCAGGCCTGCCACCGGACTACCCATAACCTCGGGGTTAGGCAGCTTGCTAAGAACTGCGTCCCAACCACCTACGTTGGATACAGATTGGATTGCAGAGTAGATAATACCGATATAAATCAAGGTAACGCTGACAATATTTGCCAGACCGCTGGACCAAAGACCGCCAATCAGCGTAATACCGATAAATACCACGGCACTCATAATCATACCGCCATGGAAGGAGAAAATCTCCGGCAGCAGCGAGGACAAAATCGCACCGCCTGCCATGTACTGCAAAGCAGTAATAACGCACATGATGATAACCAGACCAATCGCAGCGATGGCACGGCCTTTAGTATCATAATAGAACTCAAAGAATTCCGGGATAGTGGAAACCTTCATAGAACGCAGCTTTCCTGCTGCCAAAAGGCCCATAACAATGGCACCGATAGCCCACGCGCCGTTATACCAGCCTGCTGCCAGACCAACACTGAAGGCACGCTGAGCTACACCGACTGTAGAAGCAGCACCGACTGCCAGACCGGTAACATTGACAGCTACCAGAATCGTGTTCAGCTTACGTCCGGCCAGCAAAAACGCTGTCGAACCCGAATCAGCCTTGTGCTTCACCCACAAGCTGATGCCAAAAAGCAACGCGATGTACACTACGACAATTACCAACTGAATAGACATAAAAACTACACTACCTTTCTTCCATGCTACAAAAGCATAATACTTGTGCTGTAAGAATATAAACCATGCTACCATCCTACAACGTACAATAATTTGTCTTATATTATACCAACTTTTTTTAGTAAATTAAAGCTCCCGCCAAAACTTTTCTGCAGCGGGAAAATTTTTGAAATAAAATTTACGTAAAATCTTTCTTGCGCAAGCGTAAGAAAAAGGATTTTATTTATTTTTGTCGAATTGTCTAATGTATGTTGTGATACAATGGAGGAAAGAAATATGTTTACTTATAAAACCTGCGGAGTCTGCTCCCGCGAGATTCATTTTGATATAGTTGACGGCAAGCTGCACAATGTAAGCTTTGACGGCGGCTGCCCCGGAAATCTGACTGCTATCGGCAAGCTGGTAGAAGGCCAGGATGCTAAAGCAGTTGCCGATTTGCTCAAGGGCAATGACTGCCGCGGCCGCGGCACAAGCTGCGCCGACCAATTAGCAAAAGCCATCGAAGAGCATCTGTAAGCGCAGCTATTGCGACGCAGACGGTGCTTTATCGCAGTGCCAAACTTATATAGGCGTGGGAGAAAGTGCCGGATGCTAGGCAATGGCGACGACGGCGTACTTCTTGTACGTCTAGGAGCCGTTGTGACGCAGACGGTGCTTTATCGCACGTCTACATAAAGGAAAGAGGAAAGGAGGAACCCTACTATGTACAAAATTTTAAAAAGTACCGACCAAGGACTGGACGAGCTGGAGCTGGAGCTGGAACATCTGGAAAAGGGCTACTGGCTTGACATAGTGGCTCCTTCTGTAGAAGAGCTGCAGGAAATAGCAGCAGCGACAAAAATCCAGATGGATTTTTTGAGTGCCGCACTGGACGAAGAAGAAAAATCCCGTATCGAAGTGGAAGATGACCAGATTCTGATTTTGGTCGATATTCCTTTTTTACGCAGCAATAAAGATTATGACACCCTGCCTTTAGGCATCGTAGTAACCGAAGAAGGCATTGCCACTATATGTTTGGAACCTAACGCCGTAACTGCAGATTTTGGTACGCACAACAGCAAAATGTTCAGCACCTTCAAAAAAACACGCTTTTTATTCCAGATTCTTTATAAATCCGCTACTCTCTATCTGAAATATATCCGTATCATCATCCGCCGTACGGACGAACTGGAAATTCACCTGCGCCAGTCCATGGAAAACAGCGAGCTCTTCAACCTGCTTGATCTGCAAAAGTCCTTAACCTACTTTTCCACCTCTCTGCGTAGCAATTCCATTGTACTTGAAAGATTGCTGCGTCTGCGCAATGCGACGCAATCCCAGCATCTGATAAAGGTGTACGAAGAAGATGAGGATTTGCTGGACGATGTTATCATCGAATATAAGCAGGCTGTAGAGATGGTTGAAATGTACAGCCACATTCTTAACAGCATGATGGAAGTTTTTGCCAGCATCATCAGCAACAACCTGAACCTGGTCATGAAATTTTTGGCATCCGTCACCATTATTTTGGCGATTCCTACACTCATCAGCGGTTTGTGGGGCATGAACGTACCTGTTCCCTTTGCGGAAAACCCCTTCGGGTTCCTTATCGTCATCAGTCTGGCGGCATGTATTGCCATCGGCACTGCCTTCCTGCTGTGGAAGAAGAGAATGTTCTGAGGTTAGAAAATGTCTAAAGTTACGCAAGAAAAACTGCTCGCCGGAATTATTTTCGGCGATAATGATAACGGAGAATATATTTACCTGCCCGGCGGAGAGGTTGGCAGCGAAGCGCCTCTTTGTGTGCTAGAACACGGCGGCAGCCGCGAGGACCTGCCTCTTGAAGAAGCGGCACAGCAGGTTCATCGTCTTGCGCTGCGCCCCTGCGCTCATCCTCTGTGGGGCAAGCGTTCATACTAAATCTTAATGTCGCGTGGAGGAATGCAAGATGTATATCCCTAAACTGCATAAAATCTGGCTTTGTCAAAATGACAAGGGCGGTATCTATATGTATCCCAAAATGGCAAATCGTCACGGCCTGATTGCCGGTGCTACCGGTACAGGCAAAACCGTTACGCTCAAGGTGCTGGCAGAAAGCTTCAGTGAAATGGGCGTACCTGTTTTTCTGGCTGATATCAAGGGAGATGTTTCCGGTATGTGCCTGCCCGGTGAGGACAGTGAAGGCTTCCGCAAGCGCTTAAGAAATAAGCTTGGGCTGGAAACAGAATGGAAATTTGCCGGTTATCCGGTACGCTTCTGGGACGTTTACGGCAAGGGAGGCATTCCCGTGCGCGCAACCGTTTCGGAAATGGGACCGGATCTGCTCAGCCGTCTGCTGGAGCTGAACGAAACCCAAAGCGGTGTAATGAATATTGTTTTCCGCGTAGCAGATGACCAAGGTCTGCTGCTGTTGGATTTCAAGGATTTGCGCAGCATGGTGCAATACGTCGGTGATAATGCTGCCCAGTTCAAAACAAGCTACGGCAACATCACTCCCGCCAGCATCGGTGCTATCCAAAGAGCTTTGCTGCGTCTGGAGGACCAGGGCGCGGATATCTTCTTCGGTGAACCGGCACTTGATATCAAGGACTGGTTTGCTACGGCAGAAGACAGCCGCGGTGTTATCAACCTGCTGCACGCTACCGAACTGTTCCAACGCCCGCTGCTCTACTCCACCTTCCTGCTGTGGATGCTTTCCGAGCTCTACGAAATGATGCCGGAAGCAGGCGATTTGGATAAACCCAAGATGGTCTTTTTCTTTGACGAAGCACATCTGATTTTTAAGGATGCACCGCAATCCCTTTTGGATAAGATTGAGCAGATTGTCCGCCTCATCCGTTCCAAGGGCATCGGTATTTACTTTATCACCCAACAGCCTACAGACGTACCCGAAAGCGTACTGGCACAGTTGGGCAACAAGCTGCAGCATGCACTGCGCGCCTACACTCCTAAAGAACGCAAGAGCCTTAAAGCTACCGCGCAATCATTCCGCGAAAACCCTGCATTAGATGCCGAAGCTGCCTTAGGCGAGCTTGGCACAGGCGAGGTGCTTGTTTCCACGCTAGACCCCGAAGGTATTCCTTCCATCGTACAGCGTGCCTATGTAATGCCGCCGCGCAGCTATCTTGGCGTGTGTGATGACGCTAAACGCCAGCAGCTGATTAAAAGTTGCCCGCTCTACAGCAAATATGCAGAAGCTGTTGACCGCGAATCCGCCTACGAGCTGCTGACACAAAAGGCAGAAGAGGCACATGCGGAAGCCGAAGCGGCAGCGAAGGCTGAAGCTGAAGCGAAGGAAGCAGCGCTGAGAGCAAAAGAAGAAGCTAAGCAGGCCAAGGAAGCGGAGCGTGCCGCCAAAGCAGCGGAACGCGAGCGTATGACAGCAGAGCGTGCTGCGCAAAGAAGCAGCGGCCGCCAAACCAAGAGCGTGTTGGACAAGGTATTTGACAGCGCTGTCAATTCCGCTACCCGCACAGTCGGCAACCAAATCGGCAGCAAGCTGGTACGCGGTATTTTAGGAAGTCTTTTCAAAGGTAAATAAAAATATAGGACTGACGCACAGCCAAGGTATCAGTCCTTTTAGTTTAGACATAAAAGCTATAATTATTTTTTGATTACCAGAGCCTGCAGCAGCAAATCCTCGGCAGCATCTTCCGGATTGCCGATAGCATGGCCTTCGCCGCTGGGACAATGCACCTTATCGCCTGCATGCAGCGTCATAGCCTTGCCATTATCATTGTACTCGGCAGTTCCCTGCAGCACCACGATAGTTTCGCTGTTGCCGTCGTGAATGTGATAGCCAAGGCTGCAGCCCGGTTTAAGAGTTATCTTAGCGTACATTACTACGCTGTCATTAAGCATGCTTTCATCAAGATAATGTTCAATAATTACGTCACCATTGCCACCGAAACGGTTGGCACAGATATCTGTTTTGCTGTTCGTTATTTTCATAAGCAAAGCCCCCTCTTTTTTTACTGCTTCCATTATATGCCTATTTCGTGCTGCAGGCAAATATTTCTCTGACTGCATATACAGCTTATCTCCTTGACACTTACTGACAAAAACATTATACTTATGCTAACAACTTCATAAACAAAGCTTAGAGTGAGTCTGAAATTTAGCTCATGAAGGGGTACACCACCACGGGTGTAGCTTTTTCATGAGCTTTTTTATTACCCGAAAGGAGAAAATCATGCTTATCAACGGAGAAGAAAAGGCCTTAGCCCGCCCCACCGCGCTCAGCGAGCTGCTTACACAGCTTGGCCATCGCACTGCGTTTGTTGCCGTAGAGCTTAACGGCAATATCATCAAGCAGGCGGATTTTGGCAGTACAACAATTACCGACGCCGATAAATTGGAAATCGTCAGCTTTGTAGGAGGTGGCTGAATGATTAGCAAGGAGGAAATCAATGCCGCACTTGTCAAAGGACTGACACAGACGCAGCTTGACGCTCTGCATAACGCGCGCGTTGCTGTCGTCGGCCTCGGCGGACTCGGCAGCAATATCGCCGTCGCCTTAACCCGTCTTGGCATAGCTCATCTTTATCTTTATGATTTTGACAAGGTAGAGCTTTCCAATCTCAACCGTCAATATTATTTTCTTGATGATATAGGGCAATACAAAGCAGACGCCCTTGTGAAGCATTTGCGCCAGATAAACCCATACGCAGCTTTGCATTCGCAGGTAGTCAAGGTAACTCAGGAAAATATCCCCGCACTTTTAAGGGACTGTGACATTATCTGCGAAGCGCTCGATGATGCTGCCGGCAAGGCTATGCTCGTGAGCACTGTATTGAGTACCTGGAGCGATAAAAAGGTTATCGCAGGCAGCGGCATTGCCGGCTTCGGCAAAGCTGAAGAAATCACCAGTAAAAAAATCACCAAAAATTTTTATCTTTGCGGCGACGGCAGCAGCGATTTTCGCGATTTACCGCTCTGCGGCGCGCGTGTCGCGCTCTGCGCTATGCAGCAGGCACTGCTTGCCGCACGCATTATTTTAGACTTGGAGGAGAATTAAAATGACTAACGATACATGGACTTTAGGCGGACACGAATTTCATTCCCGTTTTATTTTAGGCAGCGGCAAATATTCGCTGGATTTAATTAAAGCGGCCGTAGAGCAAGCAGGCGCGGAAATCCTTACGCTCGCTCTGCGCCGCGCCAACAGCGGTGCTCTTGCCAACATTCTTGATTACGTGCCGGAAAACGTCACCTTGCTGCCCAACACCAGCGGTGCACGTAATGCCGAAGAAGCAGTGCGCATCGCCCGCCTCGCACGCGAGCTTTGCCACACCGACTTTGTAAAAATCGAAGTAATCAAAGACAGCAAATACCTGCTGCCCGACAACCATGAAACCATCAAGGCAACAGAAATTCTTGCCAAAGAAGGCTTCATCGTTATGCCCTATATGTATCCTGACCTGCAAAGTGCCCGTGATATGCGTGATGCCGGTGCTGCCTGCATCATGCCGCTGGGTGCACCGATTGGCAGCAACAAGGGCCTTTGCACAAAGGACTTTATCCAAATCTTAATCAACGAAATCGACCTGCCGATTATTGTCGACGCAGGCATCGGCAAACCATCACAGGCCTGCGAGGCTATGGAAATGGGCGCAGCGGCTATCATGGCGAACACCGCGATTGCCAGTGCCGGTAATCTGCCGCTTATGGCCAGTGCCTTCCGCGATGCTATCAACGCCGGCCGTAAGGCTTATCTTGCAGACTGCGGCAGTGTCCGCGACACTGCCAGCGCCAGTTCCCCGCTGACAGGCTTTTTGCATGATTGAGGTGGCAGCATGAAGAACGAAGATAAATTTTTTAACAACAGTATTTATGATGAGCAGGCAGCAGCCTTCAGCGAAAAACAGCTGACAGATTCGATGCAGTATCAGGAAGGCATGGAAATTATCGACTCCGATATTTTCGATAAGGTGCAGACTGCCCGCGCCGCTTACGATTATAATAAATATACGGAAGCAGACGTGCTTGCAGCCCTCGCTCACAGCGAGCGTACACCCGAGGACTTCGCGGCCCTGCTTTCGCCTGCCGCTCTGCCTCTTTTGGAGGAAATTGCCCGCGCCGCACAGGTCGAGCGCCAGCGTTACTTCGGCAATAACGTTACCTTTTTCACACCGCTGTATATCGCCAACTACTGCGAAAATTACTGCATCTACTGCGGCTTCAACAGCCATAATAAAATTCAGCGCGCCTGCCTGAGCAGCGAGCAGATTGCTGCCGAAATGCAGGCTATCGCCGCTACCGGCCAGCAGGAAATTCTCATTCTCACCGGTGAAAGCCGCAAAATGAGTGACGTGCATTACATCGGCGAGGCCTGCAAGCAGGCACGCCAATACTTTAAGGTTGTGGGCGTAGAAATCTATCCGCTCAACAGCGATGAATACGCTTATCTGCATGAATGCGGCGTAGATTACGTAACTGTTTTCCAGGAAACCTATAATAAGGATAAATACGCACAACTGCATCTGGCAGGTCATAAGCGCGTTTTCCCCTACCGTTTTTACGCACAGGAGCGCGCCCTGCGCGGCAAAATGCGCGGCGTTGGCTTCGCCGCTCTGCTCGGCCTAGACGACTTCCGTCGCGACGCCCTTGCTACCGGCCTGCATGCCTACCTGCTGCAAAAGAAATATCCGCATGCGGAAATCGCCTTCTCCTGCCCCCGCCTGCGTCCCATCATCAACAATGACAAAATTAAACCGATGGACGTGCACGAACGCCAGCTGCTGCAGGTTGTCTGTGCCTACCGTCTGTTCATGCCCTTCGCCTCAATTACCGTTTCCAGCCGCGAATGTGCACGCGTGCGTGATAACCTCATGTTCATTGCTGCCAACAAGATTTCCGCCGGCGTCAACACAGGCATCGGTGCGCACAGTAAAAAGCAAGAACTGGGCGATGAACAGTTTGAGATTGATGACAGCAGAAGTCTGCAGGAAATCTATGACGCTCTGCTGAAAATCGGTCTGCAGCCTGTAATGTCGGAGTACGTTTATGTCTGAGCTGCCGCTAATTGCCGTTACGGACAGCGCCACCTGTCCCCGTCCGCTGGCTGAGCAAATAGAGCGTTTGGCAAAGCTGACGGAGCTGCGTCCGCAGGCTGTTATCCTGCGCGCGAAGGCTTTAGACAAAGCAGCCTATCGCACGCTTGCGCTGCAAGCACAACAAAGCTGCGAAGCTGCAGGTATACCGCTCATTTTGCACAGCGATTGGCAGCTGGCACGCGAGCTTGGCATAAGCATGCTGCATCTGCCGCTGGCATTTCTGCGACAAATATCGGAGTACGAGCGTGCGTATTTCACCTGGCTCTCCACCTCCGTTCACAGCGTAGGTGAAGCGCAGGAAGCGCAGGCGCTAGGCGCCACCGTGCTCATCGCCGGGCACATCTACACTACACAGTGCAAGGCAGGTCTTGCACCGCGCGGCCTCGGCTTTCTGCAAAGCGTCTGCAGCGCTGTAAGCTTACCGGTTTACGCCATCGGCGGCATAGGCTTCGATGCTGCGCAGCACGCCGAACTCAAAGCGAATGGAGCACGCGGAGCGTGCGTAATGAGCGCTTATATGAGGCTGTAATAATGTTTGGTAAAAGTTGTGAAAAATCGCCCTGCAAAATTTGACATCGGCCTCCATAACATCTATGATTAAGAGAGGAATTTGTAAGCAACATATTTATTTCTGTCCCAAAACACAAGAGGAGGCAAACACGAAATGACTATGAATATCTGGCATGACATTGACCCCAAACGTATCTCTCCTGACGATTTTATTGCAGTTATCGAAATTCCCAAAGGCTGCAAGGTAAAGTACGAGCTAGACAAGGAAACCGGTCTGCTCAAAATGGACCGCATCCTGTACACCGCAACTCACTATCCTGCCAACTACGGCTTTATTCCCCGTACCTACGCAGCAGATAACGACCCGTTGGATGTGTTGGTTTTATGCTCCGAAAACGTTGTACCGATGACCTTGATGCGCTGCTACCCCATCGGCGTTATCATCATGGAGGACAGCGGTGATATGGACGAAAAAATCATTGCGATTCCCTTCGGCGACCCGATGTATAATTCCTACAAATCCATCAGCGAGCTGCCGCAGCATATCAGCGATGAAATGATTCACTTCTTCAGCGTGTACAAATCCCTTGAGGGCAAAAGCACCGCTCTTGAAGAGGCACATGATGTAGACAAAGCAAAGGAAATCATCAAGCAGTGCCAACAGCGCTATAAAGATACCTTTTGCTGAAAAATAACCATGTAAAAAAAGGCTATTGCGTAAAATTGCTTACGCAGTAGCCTTTTTAGGTTGAAGCAGCTCCTCCGCCCACAAAAAAGGACTGCCTTTCGCAAATGCGTCCAGCAGCCATAAAATAAGGGAAAGCGTATTTAGTTAAGAAGCAGCGGCTCACGCCAATGCTTCTTTTTAGTTGCCGCGTACATACTCGCGCGGCACACGCGGGCTCACGTCGCAGATAATTTCATAGCAGATAGTATCTGCCCATTCCGCAACCAGCTCCATTGGCAGCTCACGGCCGCCAAACACGATGACCTCACTGCCCAGCTTAACGTCCGGAATATCCGTTACGTCCAGCATCGTCTGGTCCATGCATACGCGTCCGATAATCGGCGCCTTCATGCCGTTAACCAGCATATACCCGCGGTTAGACAAGCGGCGGCTCACGCCGTCAGCATAACCGATAGGTACAGTAGCAATAACACTAGGTCTCGTCAATGTATAGGTTCTGCCATAGCCGATGGTTTCACCGGGCGGCAGTGTTTTCACAAAAGCAACCTGCGTCTTCACAGTCATAACAGGTTCAAAATCCTTGTAGCAGTCAATCATATGCGCCGGGTGCAGTCCATACAGGGTAATTCCCTGACGCACCATATCCAGCTGATATTCCTGCAGCTCCGTCAGCGCAGCACTGTTGGCGATATGACGGATAGGAATATGCACTCCCTCCGCTTCAATCAGGCGCAGCGCCTCCTGAAAGCGTTCAAACTGATAGGCAGCATACTGCTTATCATCGGCGTCAGCAGTCGCAAAGTGACTGAACACGCCCTCAATATAGATACCGGGCAAGGACGCTGCCAGCTTGGCAAACCTGCCGGCATCACGCACATGCACACCGATACGGTGCATACCTGTATCAATCTTAATATGTATTTTAGCCTTCGTATGCAGCTTCAAAGCCGCCGCATTCAAAGCATATAAGCGCTCTTCATCAAATACTGCATGGCTGATATCATAGCGCACACAGATTTCCGCAACCTCCGGCAGCATTGAGCCAAGCACCAGAATCGGTGTTTCAATACCAGCCTCGCGCAGCTTCACGCCCTCCTGCAGGAGAGCTACCGCAAAAAAGTCTGCACCATTACGCGCTGCTTCCTGCGCTACGCGCACAGCGCCATGACCATAGGCATCTGCCTTGACGACAGCACATAATTTGGTTGTCGGCTTCAGATTGGCCTTAGCCATCTGCACGTTATGTGCAACTGCATCTAGATTTATTTCTGCCCACGCACCACGTTGAATATGCACAATGGCATCCTCCTAAGCTTATCGTCCATAAAATAAGCCGCAGGCAAAGCATCGTTGCCGCGGCATCAAACTTACCCAAGAATTTTGTATAACATACATTAATATTTTACAAAACTCTAACTGTCTCTTAT
>OJQA01000948.1_pt1 | contig 13979 bp, 9 predicted proteins | sample 1598661 | NCBI WGS metagenome assembly OJQA01 (sample SAMN03922454, study PRJEB24848) | human gut metagenome | isolation source: stool sample | host: Homo sapiens | place: Germany | collected 2009-11 | reverse complement strand
TAGATCGTCGGCAGCGTCAGATGTGTATAAGAGACAGCTATATTCCTCGTACTCTTGAGAAGTCGCTAACTTCTGTTTCTCCTTCTCGTGCGTATATGCTTTACGGCGCCAGACAGGTAGGAAAAACCTCTCTCCTGAGGCATATGCTGGCGAATCAAAATGTTGAGTGGCTGACCGGAGAATCCTCCACAGACAGGGAGCGCCTTCAATTTGATACTCAACAGGATTTGATCGATTTCCTAAAGGCGTACAAGGTTATTGTGATTGATGAAGCCCAGTATGTGGACGGAATTGGACAAAGTATCAAGAGAATGATTGATCAGCACTCCGATAGTCTGATATTTTTATCCGGATCAAGCTCCTTAAAACTGGCAAAAGGCGTGAAGGAATCTGCTGTCGGGCGGTTGGATTTTATGACTCTCTTCCCATTTTCAGTTGAAGAACTTGTAAACGCAAAATCCTGGGACTGGTTCCGGCTGAACTTTGAGAGGTTGCTGATTGCTGGATCCTATCCTGATGTCGTTAATCATTTCAGCGATGATATTGACTCCCTCGCCTATCGGCTCCTTCATTATGTCAATGGAGTTTTTTTACAGGATATCTATGAGCTTGGAGGAATAAGAAAATCCTCTACGCTAAAGCATTTGCTTAGGCTTTTGGCCACCAGCGTCGGCTCACAAATCAGTTATGACGGCTTGGCGAGAGATACAGGATTAAGTAAACAGACGGTAGTGAACTATCTAGATCTTCTCGAACAAAATTTTGTGATTTTTAAGTTGGATTCTTTTGCTAGAAACATTGCCACAGAGCTAAAGAAATCCAAAAAAATCTACTTTTTTGACAATGGCGTGAGAAACGCGCTGTTGGATAAGTTTTCTCCGCTCTCCAGGAGAGATGACGGGGGAGCGCTTTTTGAAAATTTTGTGGCTGCCGAGCTTTACAAACAGCACTCTTATAGAAAAGATCGGACGCATTTATATTTCTGGAGAACGGCTCAAGGCCAAGAGATTGATTTCCTTGAAGTAAAAGACGACAAGGTTCAACGGGCAATTGAGTGCAAACTCAGCAAGAACGCAAAAGTGAAATCCGACACGGCCTTCAGAAATGCCTATGGAGTGGAACGTACCGTCGTATCGCCGGAAACGTTTAAGGATTTCTATTTGAAGACGTTTGTTCCTAGTGCTTAAGCAGCGATCCTCAGCTGACGAGGTGTTGCTTCGGAATAACGTTTTGAAGAGCGCTTACTTTTTCTTAATTGAGAGGACGAATTAGATATAGCGAAGTCTATCGCCTTTTCAATATAGCCGTGTTTTACTAGTAAAACTTTCAATTATGAGGAATTCCCCGTTTTTTTGTAAGAGAATAACCCCTAATCGACGGGGCACTTGGATTTGTCGTTTGGCTATCTGAAAGGTACAAACGTATGAGTACAAAGCTTGCAAAGAATTTGATATTCAGGACTACCTTATCCAGTCGGAAAGCAGTCCCCAAGCATTTTTCAAAGCCTGTGTTGAAGAAGATCCGGGAGACGGCTCACTCGTTAGAATAGCACTTATCGAACTAGCCAAGACTAGGGGAGTAGTTCAGCTCAAGGCCTCTCAAGACAGTGTTTGTGGAAGCGTTCCGTCCCGAAGGATCTCCAAAATTCAAGACGATGTATAGAATCAGTAAGGCTTTGAAGGTGTCGGCTCTCTCCGATCGCACCTGACCGGATCTCTGTTATCCGCTAACAGAGGTTTGGCTCATTGTTACTCTGTGTCCGCCGGCGCTCTCTTGAAGAGTTTCGTCAGACCGGAAAGCCAAAATCTCACAAAAAAGCCGACGCATAACGCTGAAATAATTGTCCCTTCCCGCAAGCCGCGTATTCCGTGGAAGACGAAGTAACTCAGAAGCAAAGCCAGCAAAACTAAGATCACGTCATTGGCGATTTTGACGGAAGAAAAAGGCTTGTGCAGAACCGTACTGACGGCAAGCACGAGTCCCTCTCCGGGCAAAGCCGCCGCGCCGGAAAACACCTCTAAGGCAACGCCGAGCCCCAGAACCATGTTTCCAAGCATAGAGACGGCCAAGCACTTCCAGTAGACATCAGAAGACAGAAACTCTGTGAACTTCATGGACGTGTCGATGAAGTAAGAGAAGGCGAGCGTGATCGGAATTTGTGCGAGAAGAAGTACCTTGTTAATGGAGCGTCTGAGGAGCACCCACTGGGCAGCGACAAAAAGCAGATTGATCAGAAAGGTTGTTTCACCGAAAGTAAGGCTGCTGGCGTAAGACGACACTAAAGGCAAGGAGCTGATCGGCGTTGTTCCGAGGTTTCCTCGAGTCACGAGCGCAATACCTAAACTCATGACGAACAATGCAGCGACGAACATGAGCCAGGGACCTAACTTTCGAAGCATAGAGACTTGATTTAAAGAATTTATCGGATTGAGAATTAGGAGATTGAAGAAAGAAAAGTCGAAGGATTGAGCTTCGACTTTTCATAGTGGAGGGTGTGCAAGAGGGCGACTTACGTTCCGGTTTTAACCTCTGCCTTGGCAGCAACCGGGACATCGTTTTCGACTTTGCAGATAACATCCGGCATCGAAACAATGCGCAGATCACGCTGCTGGAACGGAATGTTGATCTTGCGTTTATTGAATTCACGGAACATGGCGCGGCCGATATTTGATCTCAGAGTTGCCGTTCCTTTCTCTGGATCCGGAACCCAGAAGTAAGACGTCAGTTCAATGCCGTCGGCGCCGAAATTCGTCAAAATGGTGTAGGGCGCCGGATTGATCAGTACTCGCGGCTGCTTGCGGACGATGTCGGTCATCAGTTCAATGACTTCATCAATGTTGGAGCTGTAGTCCACGCTCATCATGACAGTGGCGCGTCCGGGTCCGAGCAAATAAGAAGTATTGCGGACGCTGCTGGTCACGAAATTCTCGTTCGGGATAATCGTGACGCTGCCGTCGTAGGCTTTGACAGCTGTATAGCGTGTCTTGATGTCCGTCACAATGCCTTCAACGCCGGAGACGTTTACCAAATCGCCGATTTTGATGCTCTTGTCCAGAAGAATGATGAATCCGCTGACGTAGTTGGACGCGATTTTCTGTAAGCCGAAACCTAAGCCGACACCGATGGCACCGCCGAAGACGCCGAGTACGGTGATGTCAATACCGACAGAAGCCAAGCCGATCAAAATCGCGATCGTTACTAACACGACCTTGACCACCCGGATGATCACAACGCGGACGTTGGACTCCATGGTCGGAAGGCTGTTGATCCATTTTTCAAAGAACTGACCGATCCACTTCGCAATGAAAAGTGCTAAGGCAATCGAGAAACCGGACAGGAAAACCGACCAAACCGTCGCGTTGGTGCTCCCAAGCGGAATTTTGGTGGTCTGCATGAATTCCACGAGCTTAGGCAGGACGCCGACGATCTGAAGGGCAACGCCGCCCCAAATCGAAAATGTCAGGAAGTTATCCAGGCTGCTGTTGTACTTGCACGAAAGCGAGTGCAATATAAACACCATCGTGCGGATAACAACGTAGGCGCCGAGAATCAGCCAAGCGATAGATTCAAGAGGCAGCGCTTTCTTCGGAAGCAGACCGAAAAGACGAACTGTGAAGGTGCTGATGGCAATAAAGCACATACCTAACAGAGGGAAGCTCAGCCGCAGAATCAGCGTCTCAATGCCGCGTCGAACCTTTGCCCAGAATGCGCTTTCGCGGTGCTCGGGTTGGACCCCGGCATCATCTTCCTCGGCCTTGATTTCTTCGCTTTCTATTTTTTCATTGGCGGCCAGGTGCTTAATAATCCGCATGCGGATGTACTTGCCGCACAGCCACGCTAAAAGCAAAGAGCCCAGGATAGAGGCAAGCTGCCAATAGACAATCGGCTGATTAAGCCCCTTTTCAAACATCAGCAGGAGTTGATCCAGGATGTTGCTGTCGCCGCTCAAAAGCTCTTCTGTCGTAACCGCTGTTTGTGCGACTTTGGCGATTTCGGCGGATGCGGCTGCCGAGGTAGTCATAGGCTGTCTCCGTGAGGTTAACGACTTCTGGCGTCGTCGACTGGATCAAATGTCAATGTAATAGAAGACGGAATATCTCCTACCGGGGGTTTGGGGAAGGGATTGCACATCAGGATCGCTTTTTCCACCGCCGTATCGAAAGCCTTCAGACCGCTGCTGCTGATCATCTTGGGCGGCACGGCCTTTTGGCCGTTCTTCAGCAGACGAACATCAAACTTGGCTACGTACATTCCGCGTTTAGCACCTGCCGGCGTATTAAACGTAATATGCGGGCGGATGCAGGCAACGATACGGTTGTTGTACTGAGCCTGCTGGAAGTTCGTCATGGCGCCGGATCCAGAGCCCATGGCAGATCCGCTTTGGCCGGTTAAGCGGCTGAGCATTTCTTTTCTGCGGGCGGCATTGGCCTGTTCTTCGGCTCTCTGACGATTGAGTTCTTCCTGAGCCTTACGCTTTTCAGCCAAGGCTTTTTCTCGCTGAGCTTTCTCTTCGGCGATCTTGCGTTCGCGTTCCTGAGCTTGTTTCTTGAGCTCTTCCTGCTTGGCTTTACGTTCAGCTTCTGCTTTTTCTTCAGCCTTGCGTTTTTCTTCCGCTAAGCGTTTCTGCTCTTCTTGCTTCTTTAGCTCTTCCTGACGCTTCTGTTCCTGAATGCGTCGTTCTTCTTCCTGACGACGAAGTTCAGCCTGGCGAGCTTCTTCGGCTTTACGCTGCTCTTCAGCTCGTTTGGCTTCCTGAAGCTGACGTTCGCGCTCAAGAATGCGTTGTTTTTCTTCTTCCTGCTTCTTCTTTTCCCGATCGAGCCTTTCTTGAACGATGTCCGGATCTTCAAGCAGGTTGGCCTGACGATCTAAATCCGTCTGAGCGATAGGAGGCGGGGGCGGAGGCAGCTGCTGCTGAGGTTCTTCCGGGGCAGGAGGTTCGGGAGCGGGTTCCGGTTCCGGCTGAGGTTCAGGCTCGGGCTCCGGTTCGGGCTGAGGCTCGGGTTCCGGCTCAGGCTGCGGTTCCGGTTGTGTTTCTGCCGGGGCTTCGGCCGCCGGCATGTCGCCGTTCCATAATTCGGCGTAGACGGGTCCCGTCGGCTCCGATCTCCATTGCATGGAAACGAAGAGCAGCACAAAAAGAAGCCCGTGGGCGATTAAAGCAAGCACAAATGCCGTGCCCCAATAACCCTGAGCGCCTGAGAGCCGATTCGCTTGATTCGGAGATAAATCGTCCATTACTTGGCACCGCTTCCTTCAAGTTGCAATGACAGACCGATACGTGTGATGTTGGCTTTTTGAAGATTGCGCATCACATCGATGACTTTCTCATATGCGACGGTTTTATCCGCAGCAATGACAACCGGAACCTGGGCTCCGTCGGTCTGCATCGATTCGACCGTAGAGACTAACTGAGGAAAATCAACCGGAGTTAATTTCTTTGCGGTATCGCGAATCTGGAGTTTGCCGTCTGGAGAAATAATGACTTCGACGACTTTGTCCGGAGTGCGGGCCGCTTTATTGACTTTCGGCAGATCGACGATCGAAGGATTGACGTAAGGGGCGGCGACCATCAGGATCACCACGAGAACCAGCATCACGTCAATATACGGGACGACGTTCATCTCTGCTAAAAGACGTCTTTTGCCGTTGCGTGCCATGTTGCGTCCTTAGGCCTGACGACCCAAAATGTTCTGGAATTCCTGCATGAAGCTTTCGTACTGGCTCGAGAGACGATCCAGGCTGTAAGCAAAACGGTTGTAGCCGATAACGGCAGGGATGGCAGCAAACAGACCGATCGCGGTGGCGACCAGAGCTTCGGCAATACCCGGGGCGACGACAGCCAGGGAAGCGCTTTCCAGATTGCCTAAGCCGGTGAAAGCGTCCATGATGCCCCAGACGGTGCCGAACAGACCGATGTACGGAGAAACGGAGCCGATGGTGGCCAAAACGCTCAAGCCGGACTCGAGAATGTCGAGTTCTCTTTGATAGCGGGCGCGCATGGCGCGAGATACCCCGTCAATGACACCGAAAGTGCCGGCGCGGGCTTCGAGATTGCTGGCGCGGCTTCTTAAGAATTCGGTCATGCCGGAGTAGAAGATGCCTTCCTGAGGGCCGATGGAAGAGCGGCGTTCTGTGGCGCTCTCGTAGAGTTTATTTAAATCTGCACCGCCCCAGAAACGTTTGTCGAAGTTGCGGGCTTCTCTTCTTGCACGGCTCATTTGGAACCATTTCTGAAAAATAATGGTCCAACTCACTAAAGAGAAAATTAAAAGAATAGCCAAAACAATCTGAACAACGGCGCTCGCATGAGCGACCAGAGTGATGATTGATAAGTCGGCAGATGCTTCCATCACAGTCCCTTGTACTAACGAATGATTAATGGTTTAAAAGTTTTTTGAGTTCTTCTGAAATAGGCTCGGGCATGGCGACCGGGCGGAAGGTGTGTGCGTCGAGCGTTCCGCAGCGAACGTCTCCGACGGTCAGCACTTCGTCTCCTCTCAGAATTTCCTGGTGAAATTCAAAAGAAGTACGGCCGCACGCGGTAACTGTTGATCGAACCACTAATTCATCATCGAGCCGAGCCGGTTTTCTGTACTTGGCCTTGGCTTCGGCGACGACGAAGACAACGCCGAGCTCAGAGTACAGTCGCTCCTGACTCCAGCCCAGAGCGCGCAGCCATTCGGTACGGGCGCGTTCCATGAACTTGAAGTAGTTTGCGTAATAAACCACCCGGGCACAGTCGGTGTCTTCGTAGTAGACCCGAACAGGCCAGTCGAAATAGTGTTTTTCCATCAACAAATTCTCATCCGAGCGCGCTTAAGCCCGCTCAAAAAGGCTCCTTGAAGCCCAGCCTTACATAAGTGCGCATTTTAACAAACGGGTACCTGAGAATCAGGCTTGAGAGGTCATTCTTTGTGCCCGTTTTTCGGATCGATCAAATCTTTTGCGAATCTTAAAAAGTTAGGAATACCCCTAGGCGGGAAACTGTCCCTAACTATTTTATTTCTTTGGGATTTTTTGCGATCTGATAAGATATCACGTCCCAAAATAGGCGAAAGGAAGAGCAGTGAAAATTAAAGTAGGATACGGCGCAGCTTACGGCAGGCTCCTTAGGCTGTCGGCGGCCGTCTTTGCTGTGATCGCACTGACCTCCTGCAAAGAAATTCCAAACTCCGTTCACACGGAAAAGGAACTTGCCTCTAATACCCTCTACACGCCGTTCTCAGGCCGCAGTCCGAAGCATTTGGATCCGACGAGCTCTTACTCTTCCGATGAGACACCTTACACCTATAGTATTTATGAACCGCTTTACCAGTATCACTTCTTAGAGCGGCCGTACCGTTTGATTCCTCGTTCCGCAGCAGAAGTCGTCAAGCCCGTTTATCTGGATAAAGACGGAAAGGACTTACCGGAGACCGCTTCGGCAGAAGAAATCGCTCTGAGCGTTTACGAGATTCCGATCAAAAAAGGAATCCTCTTTGCGCCCCATCCGGCTTTTGCCAAGAACGAGAAAGGCGAATACATCAACCATGCCTTAGCGCCTGAAGTCATCGACGAGCTGCACAATCCGATGGATTTGCCGCAGAAGGGTACGCGAGAGCTCACCGCCGAGGATTTTGTTTACTCGATCAAGCGAATGGCCAATCCCCGCATCATTGCTCCGGTCTACGGAACGATGGTGAACTATCTTCCGGGATTAAAAGACTTTGCCGTTCAGGTGCGCGCGGAAGACAAGCGCCTTCGCGCCGATCTTAAGCCCTCTGACCGAGACTTACCTTTCTTAGATTTGCGGAAGTTTGAGCTCAAGGGCGTTTCGGCGCCGGACAAGTACACGCTGCGGCTCGAAGTCAAAGGAAAGTACCCGCAGTTTCCTAACTGGCTGGCTATGACCTTCTTTGCACCGGTTCCGTGGGAGGCTGAAGCCTTCTATGCCCAGAAAGGCATGGCCAAGAACAACTTGTCTTTGAATTATTGGCCTGTGGGAACCGGTCCTTACATGCTGGTGGAATCGATTGAAAACCGCAAGCATGTCATGGAGCGCAATCCGAATTTCCGCAAAACGGAGCTTTATCCCTGCACTGGGGAGCCGGGCGACGAAGCGAAAGGTTTTTTAAAGGACTGCGGCAAACCGCTGCCCTTTATCGATCGGATTGAAATCACTGCCGAAAAGGAAAGCGTGCCGCTTCGCACGAAGTTCCTTCAGGGCTACTACGACTCTCCGCAGATTGAACGTCTCGACAACGGTCAGGGCTTCTTGATCGGCATGGCCGACAGCGCGGAAAAGGAAAAAGAGTACAAAGAAAAGAAGCTGCAGTTTCCGCAGACCGTAGAAGCGCAAAACACGTACTTCGGCTTTAACTGGATGGATCCGGTCGTCGGCGAAGGCAAGACGCCTGAAGAGCGCGAGCGCAACAAGAAGCTTCGTCAGGCGATTTCTATTGCCATGGATTGGGAAGAATATATCCAGATCTTTGAGAAGGGCTTGGCATCCCCCGCGCATGGTCCTCTTCCGCCGGGACTCTTCGGCTATCGAGAGGACGGCGCTGCGGCATTTAACCCAGTCGTTTACGAAAAGTCTGAAGACGGTCTTGTTCGCCGCAAATCTATTGAAGAAGCTAAGAAGCTCTTAGCCGAAGCGGGCTACCCCGGAGGGCGGGACGCGAAGACCGGGGAACCCTTGGTCTTGAATCTCGACTTCCAAGCGGCGGCGTCTCCATCAACGAAAGCCGTACTGGACTGGTATCAGAAGCAGTTTGCGAAAATCGGCATTCAGCTCGATATTCGCGGCACCGACTACAACCGCTTCCAAGATAAAGTGATCTCCGGCAATCACCAGCTCTTCTTATGGGGCTGGCTCGCGGATTACCCGGATGCAGAAAATTTCCTGTTCCTGCTTTACGGTCCTAACGCCAAGTCCAAGACCGGAGGCTCCGGAGAAAACGCTTCGAATTATCAAAATCCGAAATACGACGAGCTCTTCAGCCGCATGCGTTATATGGACGAAGGCCCAGCTAAGGCCGAGGCCATTAATGAACTGATTAAGATCGTTCAGGAAGATGCGCCCTGGACATTCGGATACTTTCCGACAAGTTCGGCGGCTTTCCATCAGTGGGTGCATAACGGCAAGCCCACACAGGTCGTGCGCAACCATATTCAGTATCTGAGACTTGATCCCGAGACGCGTGTAAAGGCCATTAAAGAATGGAACAAACCGATTTACTGGCCGCTGCTGGTTTTTGTTCTGCTGTCGGCGTTGGTGATTATTCCGGCCGTGGCTCTTCATAGAAAGCGGGAACGAATGACCGCACGCACTACAGAGGAGGACGTCAAATGATTCGTTATCTCTTAAGACGCATCGGCTACGGCTTCCTGATTCTGATCGGCGTCAATCTGCTCACCTTTATGCTGTTCTTTACGGTCAACACGCCGGATGATATGGCGCGCCTCAATATCGGCGGCAAGCGTGTGACGGCCGAAGCGATCCAGAACTGGAAAGAAGAACACGGTTACGACAAACCGCTGCTCTGGAATGAGAAGGCCAAAGGCTCAGACAAGCTTACGGATACGATTTTTTGGCAGCACAGTGCGCGGCTGATGGTCGGAGACCTCGGTGCATCGGACGCGGGACGTGACATTGCTTATGAAATCAAAAACCGAATGTGGCCTTCGGTTGCTTTGGCGTTTCCGACCTTTTTGCTCGGCGTCTTCGTGATTGTCGTGTTTTCTTTAGGTTTAGTGTTCTTCCGGCACACGAAGCTTGAGATCGGAGGCGTGGTCTTTGCCATTGTCATGATGTCGGTCTCTTCGCTTTTCTACATTATTTTCGGCCAGTGGCTTTTCTCAAAAGTTCTGCGGCTTGTTCCGATCTCAGGTTTTGAGACGGGAACGGCCATGATTTCGTTCCTGATTCTTCCGATTGCGATCGGCGTTTTCTCTCGCATCGGAGGCGATGCGCTGCTGTACCGCTCGATGTTCCTGGAAGAAATCAACAAGGATTACGTTCGTACCGCTCGCGCGAAGGGCTTAAGCGAAACGGCCGTCCTGTTTAAACACGTTCTGCGCAACGCCAGCCTGCCGATTCTGACTTCAACGGTTGCCGTGCTTCCGATGCTGTTTTTAGGCTCCTTAGTGATGGAAAGCTTCTTCGGCATTCCGGGCTTAGGCAGCTTCACGATTGACGCGATTAATGCTCAGGACTTCGCCATTGTCCGTACCATGGTTTTTGTAGGAACCGTGCTGTATGTTATCGGTCTGATTTTGACGGACGTAGCTTACACGATTGCCGACCCGAGGATCCGTTTGAAATGATGCCTAAATTTGTTTTGCTTCCAACGGATATCGTGATTGTCGTCCTTCTTGCGGCACTAACGTTTTATCTGATTCATGTTGCCCGCTCCGAAGAGCTCAAAGCACGATGGCGCTATGTTGTGAGTTCCGGCGCCTCGCTGTGCTCGCTTTCGCTGCTGTGTTTCTTCCTTCTGCTCTCCGTCGTAGATTCTGTGCACTTTCGTCCGGTCATTGATGTTCAGGCCGGGCGCCCGATCTATGACGTCAAGGCTTATTCCCTGTTGGATAAAGCGCTAGGCAAAGCCTCTTCTGCCGAAGAGAAGTCTTATTCGATGCCGCTTGCGACTCAGACATTTGAAAAAATTTCCCGCTTTGAAGACGGCAAACCCGTGCGCGATTACGAACCGCTGAAAGCCGGAGGAGCGCACCTCAAAAATAACGCCGATTGGGCAGAAGACGTCATCGTTAAATCGGCCTGCGGGCTAGGTGCAGGACTCGTGCTTAGCGCTTTGCTGTGGTTCTTAACGGTCGGACTGATTGCTCGATATAAAGATCGCTCATTCAAGGGAGAGGTGCGTACGCTATTTAAGCGCCGCGATGAAGTTCCTTATGAAGCAGTCCTTACGACCTGCTCTGTTTTAATCGTCCTCGGGTGCCTGATCGGCGCGCTTTGGCCGTATTACCACGTGATGGGGACAGATCAAACAGGCAACGATGTCCTGTATCAAGCCTTTAAGTCGGTGCGTACAGCGCTTGTGATCGGAACTCTGGCGACGTTGACGACGCTTCCGTTTGCCGTGGTTCTGGGAATTTGTGCCGGATTCTTCAAGGGCTGGGTAGACGACTTAATTCAGTACCTTTACACGACGTTGTCTTCAATTCCGAGCGTTCTTTTGATTGCGGCTTCCGTGCTGATGATTCAGGTGTTCATTGATTCTCATCCCGGCATGTATGCGACCGGCATTGAGAGAGCCGACCTTCGTCTGTTCATGCTTTCAATCATCATCGGTCTGACGGGCTGGGCCACGCTCGCACGTCTCCTTCGCGCCGAGACCTTAAAGATTTCTCAGCTGGACTATATCCAAGCGGCTCGTGCCTTCGGATTAGGGCCGTTTAAGATCATGAAGCGTCATGTGCTGCCCAACGTGATCCACATCATTTTGATTGTGGCGGTATTGGATTTCTCCGGCATTGTTCTATATGAAGCGGTGCTTTCTTACGTCGGTGTCGGCGTTGATCCGACGACACACAGTTTCGGTTCCATGATTAATGCCGGACGTCTTGAACTTTCCCGCACACCGGTTGTCTGGTGGAACCTTTGCGCGGCTTTCACTTTCATGCTCACACTTGTGTTGTCTGCCAACTTGTTTGCGTCTGCCGTTCGGGAAGCATTTGACCCGAGACTGGTCCTCAAAATCGGGAGGAAAAAGTAATGCTCCGTATTTCTAATATGGTGACTGAAATCCTCACTTCCGAGGATACGGTTCGCGTTGTAGACGGTTTGAGCCTGACGCTTAATCGAGGCGAAATCTGCGCTTTAGTCGGAGAGTCCGGGTGCGGCAAATCTATGACGGCTTTTTCTCTGCTGAGATTGCTTCCGAGCTCCGGACGAGTCTCGAGCGGTGTTGTTACCGTTGACGGAACAGAAATCATGGGTTTGCCGGAAGCTGCGATGCGCAATATTCGCTCTTTCAAGATCAGTTTGATTTTCCAGGAACCGGCGACGTCGTTAAACCCGGTGATGACTGTCGGGGATCAAATTGTCGAGACAATTCTTCTTCATACACCGCTGCGCGGCGAAGAAGCGCGAGCAAAAGCACTCGACTGGCTGAAAAAAGTCGGAATCCCTGAGCCCGAACGCAGAATGAAATCATTCCCGTTTGAACTCTCCGGCGGTCAAAAGCAGCGCGTTATGATCGCTATTGCACTAGCGGCCGAGCCGAACTATTTGATTGCAGACGAACCGACGACGGCGCTGGACGTTTCCGTTCAAGCTCAGATTCTTGATCTTTTAAAGCATCTCAAGGAAACCGAAAACATCGGCATTCTGCTGATTACACATGATTTGGCTGTTGTGGCTCAGGTCGCAGCCAGGGTAGGGCTGATGTATGCCGGTGAGCTGGTGGAAGAAGCTTCAGCACGTGAGTTCTTCTCCAAGCCATTGCATCCTTATGCGCGCAATCTTTTGAAGGCGCTTCCTGAAGGAAAGCAAAAGAGCCAGATGCTCGAGGCAATACCGGGCATGGTTCCTCGCTTGAATCGAGAGTTCCATGGATGCCGATTTGCCGAGCGCTGTAAAAAAGCTCGTCCCGAATGTTCTCAGCATAAAGTTGTCCTGCAGGAGATTGGAGACCGAAAAGTTCGCTGCCTGTTTCCTGAAAATGATCCGGTCGAACTTCCGCGAAGTGACGTTGTTGTTGAGCGAGAGCAGAAAGATGTGCCTCGCATTCTTGAAGTCAAGAATTACAGCGTTTGGTTTCCGATTCGCGGCGGTTTTCTGCGTCCGACGGAATACGCCAAAGCCGTCAACAATGTCTCATTCGATGTGCGCAGAGGGCTGACAACGGCATTGATCGGAGAAAGCGGCAGCGGCAAAACCACGGTGGCCCGAGGCATCCTCCAACTTCTCCGACTGCAGGCAAAAATCACTGGTTCTGCGCTCTTGAACGGAAAAGACTTAGGCAGCTTGAACGGTCCCGATCTTCGACAAGCCCGCGTCGATATGCAGGTTATTTTCCAAGATCCATTCTCCAGTTTGAATCCGAGAATGCGTGTTAAGGAAATTCTGCTTGAAGGGTTGGAGAGCCTGCACCCTGATATTCCTGCGAGTGAAGCGCTCGGAAGAATTGAAGATGTCATCGGTCTTTGCGGGCTTCGTTCCGATTCATTGAATCGGTATCCGCATGAGTTCTCGGGCGGACAAAGACAGCGCTTGGCGATAGCTCGTGCGTTGGTGGTCGAACCCAAACTTCTGATTTGTGATGAACCGACATCGGCTTTGGATGTTTCCGTGCAGGCCCAAATCCTGAATCTTTTGAACGAAATCCAAAGAAGCCGAGATATCTCGTACTTGTTCATCACTCATAACTTCGGCGTCGTTCGTTACCTTGCCGATGAAGTCATTGTGATGAAGTCCGGAGAAGTGGTAGAAGCAGGATCGGCGGCAGAAATCCTTAATCGTCCGAAAGATCCTTACACCTGTCGCTTGCTGGAAGCAGTTCCGAATTTCGACTCTCTGAAGTAAGAACAAGAAGTTCCCACAAAGCCGAAAGACGCGTCTGGATACGGAAAGACGTTCTAGGCTCTGTTAGCGAAATTCAGCGAAGGACGAAATAAAAATTCAGAGGGGAGTTTTATCTTTAAAGGATAGAATTAAAGATAGTTTAACCTCTAAGTATTGGTATTTTTGCTGTCAAAGAAAGCCTCAATTTTTGAGAATTGAGCAGAAATTGAACACGATTGAACAAGTATTGAACATATATCGTGAGTAGACGAGCTTGAGAACGAGTTTCTCTTTTCAATCCGGATAGAGTAACGGCCTGTTTTAGCGAAATAAGCGAAAGATGAAATAAAAATTTGGAGGGGATTTTTGTTTTTAAAAGACCGAATTAAAGATGATCTATCTTTTAAGTATTGGGATTCTTGGTGTCAAAGAAAACGTCTTTTTTGGAAATTAGACTGTTAAAAGG
>OJQA01000947.1_pt1 | contig 13991 bp, 8 predicted proteins | sample 1598661 | NCBI WGS metagenome assembly OJQA01 (sample SAMN03922454, study PRJEB24848) | human gut metagenome | isolation source: stool sample | host: Homo sapiens | place: Germany | collected 2009-11 | reverse complement strand
TCTCGATTTGACCGGTATCGATGTACGTGATCGTGCGTCCGGCTTCCGCCTGTTCGATGAGTGGCCGGAGGCTCAAATCGGTTTGCTGCAGCGATTGGAGCAGCAACCGTACGTAGCGCACAACGCTCGTTTCGAACATAGCTTCTTCATGTTGAATGTGGCTGGATATGCGGAAAGCTACCGTGCGGGCAAGATTACGATTATCGACACGTTGCCGATGAGCCGCCGTTGGGATGAAGGGTCAATTCCGGACGACGAGCATCCGTACGGCAATAACACGTTGGACGCGTACGCCAAACGCCAGGGTGCGCTTGACGAGAGCAAGTCGGAACGTCACCTCGGTTTGGAAGATACGCATATCATGCTGGTTGCCATGAAACATCACTTGGGTGTATTGCATGGCGAAGGCCGCGGTCCGTGGGGTGCGAATGGCAAGTCTGGCATCGGTGGCAAGCATTGCGGGCGCCGCTGGTAGCATTTGCGATTCGTGTCGCAGTTTCCTGGTTCTTCTTCCCGTGACCGTCCCGTTTTGGCTTTCCCTTCCGGCTTTTGTTACCCGTAACGCCGTTTTGCGGTTACAAAATGCGGATGCGATTGCGGATTTGCGGGGATGGAATGGGCGATTGCGGGGATGGTTTCGGTGGTTGCGGGGTTGGTCGGGCCTGGTTTGTCAAGTTTCGACACGCCGATGGAACGTTGGATTTCCAACGGTTCGCGCGTTGTTCATGCGGCCCGGGTTGCGCGGATCGCGATCGTGCTGTAAGTTTATCTCTTGCTGCCGCTCAGCGAGTGGTCCGGATGGTTCCGGATTGCGAGGTGGGTGAGTGGTGGTGGTTTGAGAACTCAAGAGCGTATTTGTACTACTTCTTTATAGTCAATGATTGCCAGTTCATCGTCCGCTCCTTGCGAGTGGCCGGGAGGCCTTGAAGGACGGTGAGGTTTTTGTGCGATGCGCCTTTCCTTATAAGGCGATCGTCAATTTTCTTATTTCGAGAGTCATCGTGTCGATGTCTCTTCATGAAATTTTTTTTGTGGAGGGTTCGATTCTGGCTCAGGATGAACGCTGGCGGCGTGCTTAACACATGCAAGTCGAACGGGATCCCAGGAGCTTGCTCCTGGGTGAGAGTGGCGAACGGGTGAGTAATGCGTGACCGACCTGCCCCATACACCGGAATAGCTCCTGGAAACGGGTGGTAATGCCGGATGCTCCAGTTGGATGCATGTCCTTCTGGGAAAGATTCATCGGTATGGGATGGGGTCGCGTCCTATCAGCTTGATGGCGGGGTAACGGCCCACCATGGCTTCGACGGGTAGCCGGCCTGAGAGGGCGACCGGCCACATTGGGACTGAGATACGGCCCAGACTCCTACGGGAGGCAGCAGTGGGGAATATTGCACAATGGGCGCAAGCCTGATGCAGCGACGCCGCGTGCGGGATGACGGCCTTCGGGTTGTAAACCGCTTTTGACTGGGAGCAAGCCCTTCGGGGTGAGTGTACCTTTCGAATAAGCACCGGCTAACTACGTGCCAGCAGCCGCGGTAATACGTAGGGTGCAAGCGTTATCCGGAATTATTGGGCGTAAAGGGCTCGTAGGCGGTTCGTCGCGTCCGGTGTGAAAGTCCATCGCTTAACGGTGGATCCGCGCCGGGTACGGGCGGGCTTGAGTGCGGTAGGGGAGACTGGAATTCCCGGTGTAACGGTGGAATGTGTAGATATCGGGAAGAACACCAATGGCGAAGGCAGGTCTCTGGGCCGTCACTGACGCTGAGGAGCGAAAGCGTGGGGAGCGAACAGGATTAGATACCCTGGTAGTCCACGCCGTAAACGATGAGTGCTAGGTGTCGGGGAGGAATCCTCGGTGCCGCAGCTAACGCAATAAGCACTCCACCTGGGGAGTACGACCGCAAGGTTGAAACTCAAAGGAATTGACGGGGACCCGCACAAGCGGTGGAGCATGTGGTTTAATTCGAAGCAACGCGAAGAACCTTACCAAGTCTTGACATCCCGATGACAGAACATGTAATGTGTTTTCTCTTCGGAGCATCGGTGACAGGTGGTGCATGGTTGTCGTCAGCTCGTGTCGTGAGATGTTGGGTTAAGTCCCGCAACGAGCGCAACCCTCGCCCTGTGTTGCCAGCACGTCGTGGTGGGAACTCACGGGGGACCGCCGGGGTCAACTCGGAGGAAGGTGGGGATGACGTCAGATCATCATGCCCCTTACGTCCAGGGCTTCACGCATGCTACAATGGCCGGTACAACGGGATGCGACCTCGTGAGGGGGAGCGGATCCCTTAAAACCGGTCTCAGTTCGGATTGGAGTCTGCAACCCGACTCCATGAAGGCGGAGTCGCTAGTAATCGCGGATCAGCAACGCCGCGGTGAATGCGTTCCCGGGCCTTGTACACACCGCCCGTCAAGTCATGAAAGTGGGTAGCACCCGAAGCCGGTGGCCCAACCTTTTGGGGGGAGCCGTCTAAGGTGAGACTCGTGATTGGGACTAAGTCGTAACAAGGTAGCCGTACCGGAAGGTGCGGCTGGATCACCTCCTTTCTACGGAGAATTCAGTCCAATGTTTTTTGGACAGTGTGTGCCACACGATGGCGTGACAGTCATGCCTTATAGTGTGGATGCTGGTGTGGAAGAGATCATCGGCTTGGATGGGATTCGTCCCGTCCGGGAGTGGTATGGGTATGCTTTTGGGCTCCCGGACCGCCACCCCACAGGTTTTCTGTGGCGCGGTTCGATGCCCATGCGTGGTGGCCGGTCCTGGGTGGCTGGTCGGATCGTGTGGCGCGTGGTGGTTTGAGAACTGGATAGTGGACGCGAGCAAGAGAAACTGAAAGAACGTTTCTTTTTGCTTATCGCGATTTCGCCAAACTCTTCAATTGAGTTTGGTTTCGAGATCGATCGTTTTGTGATCATTTTAGTGTTAAGATTTGTCGTCTGGCGATCTTGCTATCAGGAAACCCGCGGGTGGGGCAATGACAATTTGTTTTGCTGTTGTGCCGCTTGCGAGGGCGTATGGTGGATGCCTTGGCAGACAGTACCGATGAAGGACGTTTGAGGATGCGATAATCCTAGGGGAGCCTCCAACATGGCTTTGATCCTAGGGTCTCCGAATGGGGGAACCCGCCGGCCGTCATGGGCCGGCACCGCCTATGGGCGGGGGGTACGCAGGGAAGTGAAACATCTCAGTACCTGCAGGAAGGGATACTCCGTGAGTAGTGGCGAGCGAAAGCGGATCAGACCAAACCGGTTGCGCGTGATACCCGTCGGGGGTTGCGTTGCCGGTGTTGTGGGATCACGTGTCCCGGTTCCGACGGACCGGGCGGGAGTCATAAAACGGCTTGCCAGGGGAACAGGCTTGAAGGCCTGGCCGTAGAGGGTGCCAGCCCCGTACCTGGACGTGAGCCGTCTTCCGATCGTGTTGTCCCAAGTAGCGCGGGCCTCGTGGAATCCCGCGTGAATCAGCCCAGACCGTTGGGTAAGTCTAAGCATACCTGTCTGACCGATAGCGTACCAGTACCGTGAGGGAAAGGTGAAAAGCACCCCGGGAGGGGAGTGAAACAGTTCCTGAAACCGTGCGCCCACAAACCGTCGGAGCCTCTGTGTGGGGTGACGGCGTGCCTATCGAAAAATGAGTCTGCGAGTCAGTGGCGGGTGGCGAGCATAAGCCGTGTGGCGTATGCGTAGCGAAAGCGAGTCTTAAAAGGCGTTTGTAGTCGCTTGTCCTGGACCCGAAGCGGGATGATCTAGCCCTGGGCAGGTTGAAGCGCGGGTAAGACCGCGTGGAGGACCGAACCCACCTGGGTTGAAAACCGGGGGGATGACCTGGGGCTAGGGGTGAAAGGCCAATCAAATTCCGTGATAGCTGGTTCTCTCCGAAATGCATTTAGGTGCAGCGTCGGTCGATTGCGTCGCGGGGGTAGAGCTACCGGATGCTTGCGGGCCCTTGTTGGGTACCAACAGCAGCCGAACTCCGAATACCGTTGACGTGTATTCCGGCAGTGAGTCGGCGGGGGATAAGCTCCGTCGTCGAGAGGGAGACAGCCCAGACCGTCGTCTAAGGTCCCGAAGCGTGTGCTAAGTGGGAAAGGATGTGGAGTCGCATAGACAGCCAGGAGGTTGGCTCAGAAGCAGCCATCCTTGAAAGAGTGCGTAACAGCTCACTGGTCTAGTGGTTCCGCGCCGACAATGTAGCGGGGCTCAAGCACACCACCGAAGACGCGGCAGCAATCTTCATGGTTGCTGGGTAGGAGAGCGTCCTGCGAGGGGCGAAGCGGCCGGGTGACCGTGCCGTGGACTTCGTGGGAGTGAGAATGCAGACATGAGTAGCGAGAGACGGGTGAGGATCCCGTCCGCTGGATGACCAAGGGTTCCGGGGCCACGTTCGTCGTCCCCGGGTGAGTCGGGTCCTAAGGCGAGGCCGACAGGCGTAGTCGAATGGATGAACGGGTGGATATTCCCGTACCGACCATGGACCGGCAAAACCGAGACGGTGAGTACTAACCTCCGCCTCGTGGTGGTTCCTTCCTTCGGGTTGGTATCGCCGCGTGGCGTTGGGAGCGTAGCCGCAGTAGGTCAGCGCAGGGGTGACACGGAATGGGAGCCGGCCGCGGAGGTGGTTTTCCGTGGTCAAGCACGCAGCCAGTCATGTAGGCAAATCCGCATGGCGCGCATGGCGAGGTGTGATGATGGGAGCCGTTATGGCTCGATATCCGGTTGTCCAGGCCGTCGAGAAAAGCCTCGGCGTGAGGGCCATGGCCGCCCGTACCCCAAACCGACACTGGTGGTCAGGTAGAGAATACCAAGGCGATCGAGCGAATCCTGGTCAAGGAACTCGGCAAATCACTCCCGTGCCTTCGGTATAAGGGAGACCCGCTGGGGTGAACCGGCTAGCCCGGGGAGCTTTGGTGGGTGGCACAGACCAGGGGGTAGCGACTGTTTACCAAAAACACAGGTGCATGCGAAGGCGAAAGCCGCTGTATATGCACTGACGCCTGCCCGGTGCCGGAAGGTTAAGAGGATCCGTCAGCCTTCGGGTGAAGCGGTGAATTCAAGCCCCGGTAAACGGCGGTGGTAACTATAACCATCCTAAGGTAGCGAAATTCCTTGTCGGGTAAGTTCCGACCTGCACGAATGGCGTAACGACTTCCCCACTGTCTCGACCAGGAGCTCGGCGAAATTGCAGTACGAGTAAAGATGCTCGTTAAGCGCAGAAGGACGAAAAGACCCCGGGACCTTTACTATACCTTGGTATTGGCGTTAGGCGCGGATTGTGTAGCATAGGCGGGAGGCTTCGAAGCGGGTGCGCCAGCATTCGTGGAGCCGCAAGGTGAAATACCGCTCTGTTCTCGTTTGACGTCTAACCTCGACAAGTCATCCTTGTCAGGGACAGTGCCTGGCGGGTAGTTCAACTGGGGCGGTTGCCTCCCAAAGAGTAACGGAGGCGCTCAAAGGTCCGCTCAGCCCGGTTGGCAATCGGGTGTCGAGTGTAATCGCACAAGCGGGCTTGACTGCGAGGACGACGGTCCGAGCAGGGACGAAAGTCGGAGATAGTGATCCGGTGCCGGCGCACGGGCGCGGCATCGCTCAACGGATAAAAGGTACCCCGGGGATAACAGGCTGATCATTCCCAAGAGTCCATATCGACGGGATGGTTTGGCACCTCGATGTCGGCTCGTCGCATCCTGGGGCTGGAGCAGGTCCCAAGGGTTCGGCTGTTCGCCGATTAAAGCGGCACGCGAGCTGGGTTCAGAACGTCGTGAGACAGTTTGGTCTCTATCCTCTGCGCTCGTTGGAATCCTGAGGAGGCCTGCCCATAGTACGAGAGGACCTGGGTGGACGAACCTCTGGTATGCCGGTTGTCGCGCCAGCGGCACGGCCGGTTGGCTACGTTCGGGAGGGATAACCGCTGAAAGCATCTAAGCGGGAAGCCTGCTCCAAGATTAGGATTCCATGGATCTTCGAGATCCTGTAGCCCGCATGTTGAACACGTGTTTGATAGGCCGGAGGTGGAAGCCCCGTGAGGGGTGGAGCCGACCGGTACTAACGGGCGACGGCGACACAACAATTCCGATCCTCTTGTGGAGGGTTGGTTCCGCGTCTTTCCTGTGCTTCGGTCCCAGGCGACAATGAGCGCTTGGTGGTCACGAATACGATTTAAACGATAGGCGTTTGCCTCGCGTCCGCTAGCCGGTTCCCAAACCGCCACCGATGACATGCCGGTTTGGATTCCTTTGGTTTCCTTGCCGTGGCCGTTAGATTTGCGGTGGTCATAGCCCTGGTGAGACGCCCGGTCCCATTCCGAACCCGGTAGCTAAGGCCAGGCGCGGCGATGGTACTGCACTCGAGAGGGTGTGGGAGAGTAGCACGCCGCCGCTTCAAACGTTGGGCCTCCCGGTCGAGCCTTTGGCTCCCGGGAGGTCCCTTTTTTCATGCTCTCTTTCCGGGCTTCCCGGCGGGCGTCGCTCCAGGAACCCCCGTTTTTTCATCACCTCCCGGACCTCCCGGCAACGCCTTTCGGGCTCGTCGAAGGTCCTTATCCGGAGTCTCCACCGGATGTCCGCTTTGAGAACCACTTTTCTCTTTGATGTTTTTTGATTTGAGATTGTGCTGTGGCACCATGGATACACCATAGGAATCATGTGCCAAGGGGATAGCTATGTTTCTTCTTCCAGATCAGCAACTCAGACGTGCCGATCGAGTGATGCGGCAACGACTTGTGCCATATGTGCACGAAACATTATCGCATTGTCAGTTACGCGCTTTTCGCCAATGAAGGCGAACCCGAACAGAGCGCCGACTTTCTTGCCCGTGTCAGGGAAAACAAAGTGGATTTTCTCGACTTCATGGTTCCTGGTGCCTGGGGCACGATATGGGGTACCACATGGTTCGAGGTTCGTGGACGTATCGACCGTGAGTCGGTCAAAGGCAGAGCCGTCGAACTGGTTGTAGATCTGGGATGGAAACGACATCGTGGCCCGGGCTTCCAAGCGGAAGGATTATGCTATCGCCCTGACGGCAGCGTCATCAAAGCGGTGAATCCAGACAATTGCTGGATTCCGCTTATCGATGCCAATGGCGTGGCGAATGTGGAGCTTGACGATGCCGGTCGTTTCACGGTATATGTCGAGGCCGCATCGAATCCACTGGTCGAAGCTGACCTGCCATTCGCGCCGATGAATCTGGGGGAGCGTGCCGACGGTCGTCCATCCGACTATGTGCTCACCACAATGGACGTGTGCGCTTTCAACCAAAACGTGTTCGACTATCTGATGGACTTGGAAACCGTCACCTCGCTGATGAGGGAACTCAAGGATGATGATCCTCGATATTGGCAGCTGGCCAAAGCGCTGCAACGATCACTCAACACATATGACGAGCGTGATATCGCCGGAACTCTGGAGCCAGCCAAGGAAAAGCTTGCCGGGGTATTATCCGAACCCGCATATTCCAGCGTCATCCATCATGTCGCGGTCGGCCATGCGCATATCGATTCCGCATGGCTGTGACCCGTGCGCGAAACCCACCGTAAAGTGGCCCGCACGGTGTCCAACGTGCTTGCCCTGATGGACGAGGATCCGGATTTCACGTACGCGATGAGTTCCGCCCAACAGTATGCGTGGCTGGAACAGGAACATCCAGACCTGTTCGCGCGCATGCTGCAGCGCATCAAGGAAGGACGATTCATTCCCGTCGGCGGAATGTGGGTCGAATCCGATAACATGCTGCCCACAGGTGAGTCGCTGATCCGCCAGATCACGTTCGGCATGCGTTACTTCCGTGAGCATCTTGGCGTGGAACCAAAAGGACTGTGGCTTCCCGACAGTTTCGGTTATTGCGGGGCATGGCCGCAAATCGCACGTCGTGCCGGTTTCGAATGGTTCCTCACACAGAAGATCTCATGGAACGACACCACGAAATTCCCCCACCATTCCTTCGAATGGGGCTGAACCAATTCCACGACATTCTTCCCGGATCGGCGATCGCATGGGTGCATCGGCAGGCGCGTGCGGACTACGTGCGCGACATCGCAAGACTGCGTGATATCGCCGCTGAAGCGGGTGCTTCCATCGCATCGGTGCGGGATGATGCCGACATGCGATCGAACGCGGCCATCGTCCCATATACGGCAAAGAATGGCGATTCGTGGATTGCTCGCACCGCGGCAGTGGGAACGCAGGATGATGACGCGAACGGCACCGACGCGGTCGCCGATGAATCCACCATCGCAACGACATGCGACGACGGTCGAATCATACTTGACAACGGTTTGCTACGTGCCATCATCGCACCAGACGGTACGGTCCGTTCACTGATCGACCTTGATAATGGACACGAACTGGTGCCCGACGGCAGTGGAATCGGGCATTACGAGCTTCTCCGCGACGAGCCATACGAGTGGGACGCATGGGACATCCAGCGCGATGCCTTCCTCAGCGCCGAAGGCATCGATGACTCGCATGTGGAACGAGTGACGGAGACAAAACGCGGCGGAGCCACCGTGCACGTGTCCAGCACCGCCGACGGGGTGTCTATCGATGCCTGCATTACATTGCGGGCAAAGTCGAAAAGCCTTGAATTCCGGACCAAAGTGGATTGGCGGGCATCCGAACGATTCCTCAAAGTCGACATTCCCATGGCTATCCAGGCCGACCGGGCGCAGTACGAATGCCAGTACGGCATGGTGGAACGGCCCATTCAGAAGAACACACGTTCCGACGAGGCGAAATACGAAAGCTGCACGCACCGGTTCGTACGCGTCGCCGATGCCGGCTATGCGGCTGCGGTCGTCAACGCCAGCACCTACGGTTCCGACGTTTCGCCGATTCACCGGAACACGGCTTCCGGGCCGGTGCGTGGCACGATGATTCGACTTTCGTTGCTGTCGTCCCCGCTATACCCCGATCCGAACACTGACAAGGGCGTGCATGAGTTCGCGTGGAACGTTGTGGCGGATGCCAGTATGCCGGCTGTGCTTGACGAGGCGAACCGTCTCAACGCGGCCGTGCTGCCTGCCGTGCCGGCGTTCGATCCGCTGGCGCAGCTCAACCCGGTGGATGGCGTCATGGTGCTTGACTGGGTCAAGCTTGCCGATGACGGTTCCGGAGATCTGATACTGCGCGTCTATGAGGCGGTCGGCGGCGAAGCCCATGCGAGACTTGCCGTCAACGCCGCTTTGGGGAAGGCCACGGTACGCGAGTGTTCCATTATGGAGGATGCGCGGCTGGATGCCGAATTGCCCGCGGCTTTTGCCGACGGTGATCCGTCCGTGGCAAGAACGGCGCAAGGAGCGATGCTGAGCCTGCATCCGTTCCAATTGGCCACGTTGCGCGTCAGTTGTGGAAGCGATGGTGGAAATACTGATGGGAATGAGAGTGGAAGCCTGCGATAGATGAGGAACTGGCGGCGGATGCGCTGAGCCGTGCGCCGCCTATTCCTTGGCTTGAGTCCACGCCTGAAGCTTCATACGATTGAGCTCGGTGTTGGGATCGTACGTGTCATCCAACCGCTCCTGATACATCGCGACCAGTTCTCCGCCGCGGCCCAACGCCTCCAAAGCGGCCTCACGAATCGACTCCCATTCGTACGGCACCACTTCCTCGGGGAACATGACCGTGCACTGGTTCGGTGCGTCACGCTCCACCAGATCGGCGAAATTCAGCAGATCCTGCCACCGTTCGGCAGCGATCAGCCGCGCCGCGTACGCGTCGGCAAGCGGCTCGGACGTATGGTTGTCGCGCAGGAAACGATCGGCCTCCTCGGCATCGCCACTGATCCGCATCAGATCGTGCCGCAGGAACTGCACGGCATGGTCGAACTGGTTTTGCGCGGTCTGCGCGAGCTGCTGTTTGGACAGGAATGATGGGTCAAGCATGGCGAGATCGTTCAGTTCCTCGGGGGAGAGGGTGGGCGAACCGCCGGTAGTGGAATCGCCGGCAGCGCCCGTGGAATGCGTGATCGAGTTCGCGGTATCCGCGCCGTCCGCAGCGTCTGTACTATTCGTGCTATGCGCACTGTCCGCGTCAGAGGACGTATCACGAAGGTCATACGATTGCGTTGCGGTGGCGTCGCGTGCACCCGTATCGCCCGTAACATCACTGTCGATACTGCCGACGCTGTTCATAGTGTCGCCAGTAGTGCTGCTCGCATCGCCATTACCGGACTTCGCTGCGAAATCACGCATCGCGGCAATGCCCTTGTTCAACGCGTCATAGGCGAACATGCGCGTATCATCCCATTGCGCGAACGACAGTCCGCAAGACAGCAGCTCCACCATCTGCATGGCGTTGAGCCGGAAATCCTCATTACACGCCACCTGCGTGATCATGCGCAACGCCTGCTCGCCCGTCATCGGATCGGCGTTGCAGGCCACGGCATCCATGTACACGCGTACGGTCTGAATCAGATCTTTCAGGTAGTCGAAACCCTCGTTGTCACGGTCGGCCACATTGCCGACGAACCTTGCGGTCATCTCCACAGCTTTGGCGAGATTGCCGACCGCGTCAAGCCATCGCGTGCTGATCACCGCGTTGCCGACCACCGCGTCCACGCCGGACAGCGCCTGCGAATCGATCGAAAACGTCGGCATATCGATGCGTGGAATCTCCACGCCCGTATCGGTACGTTCCGCGGTGGGCACCATGGAGGCGAGGGCGTCGAAATACCATTGCATGGGCATGTTGATGACCACGTCCGCGTCGGAAAGATTGGCGACCGGCACATCGTTGCGTTGCGCGGCATCCTCCTGGCTTGCTTCGCGGATGAGATGATTCCACAGGAAAGTCGGCCCGTCGAATTCGGCGGAACTGAGCCATCCGTTATTGACGTAGTCGGTGAGATCGTCGGCTTCCTGCCTGCGATTGAAGCTGCCCATGCGCCCACCTTTCCGTTGCGATGCCTGTGATTGCATAGTTGCGATTGTGCCGCAACAAGTAGCCGCACCAAGTATAGGCGGCGTCGGCTACGTCTGTGGAAGAGAGCGGAAAGGGCGGAATGAGGGGGAAACGAAAATAATGACGAAAATGAGACGGCAAAATGGCCGTTCGGTAAAATCGGACTATAATCAATCGCACATAACAGAACATGTTTTCAGCGCATTCGGAAATGTTTTCCGGGTGCGCTGAACGGTTTTTGGCGCAATATGAACGGAGGGCCAACACAAGATGAACGCACGCAAACTTGGTGCGGCGGCTGGGGTCATCGCTTTGATCGTAGGTCTGTTCACGGGATGCGGTTCGACGAACAGCGCTTCCAATGCGATGTCGGACGGCGATTCGAACAGCGGCACAACCGCGACATATTCCGTGGACGGTGCCAAAGATTCCATCCGCATCGCCTCCGGCTCCGAAAACAAGGAAGTGAGCGGGGCCATCGAACAGGCGGCCAAACAATCGAAAGTGTCAGTGACCGTCGACTACATGGGGTCGTTGGACGTTATGGACGCGCTGCGCAACAAAGGCCATCACGCGGGCAGGGATTACGATGCGGTCTGGCCGGCCAGCAGCATGTGGATCACCATGGGGGATATCAAGCACGTCGTCAAGGACCAGGTCTCCACGTCCACCACGCCGGTGGTGTTCGGCGTGAAGCAAAGCAAGGCTGAGGAACTCGGCTGGGCGAATACGGACGGTACAACGAAGCCGGTGTCCACGAAAGACATTATGGATGCGGTGAAGGCCAAGAAGCTGTCGTTCGCTATGACGTCCGCCACGCAATCGAATTCCGGAGCGTCGGCGTACATGGCGTTTCTGACGGCGCTGAACGGCGGTAAGTCGGCACTCACCAAAGAGGATTTGAACGATGCTTCATTACGTAAGTCCGTGAAAACCGTACTGTCGGGCGTCAATCGTTCATCCGGCTCGTCCGACTGGCTGAAGGACATGGTCGTCAACGACCCGGATACGAACGATTCCATGGTGAACTACGAATCGCTCGTCATCCAGGCGGACAAGGCGTTGACGGCGAAGAACAAGGAGCCGCTGCTGGCCGTCTATCCGTCCGACGGCATCGCGATTTCCGATTCGCCGCTTGCTTACGTGGATCGCAGGCAGGACAAAGAGGATGCGTTCAAGCGATTCAGCAAGTCGATCACGTCGAAGGATTCCAAGAAACTGTTCGAACAGGCGGGTCGTAGAACCGGTTCGGACGGCACGCTGGCGTATGCCAAAGATGCGAAGGTGAAGGATTCGTTCCGTAAGGAATGGGGCGTCAAATCGGATTCATCGGTGCTGAAAACCATCACCATGCCATCCTCCGACATCATCGAACAGGCGCTCGACCAGTATCAGACCTTCCTGCGCAAGCCCGCTTACACCTTGTGGGTGGTGGATTATTCCGGATCGATGTCAGGCAAGGGCAAAAGCGGTGCCGTGGCCGGTTTGCAGGCGGCCCTCGACACCGATCAGGCACGCGCCTCGCATATCGAGCCGGGCGATGACGACGTCAACGTGTTCATCCCCTTCAACAGCAGCGCGAAAGTGGCGCAGGTCGCGCAAGGCAAGCAAACCGCGACCTTGCTGGCCGCCAGCGAAAATCAGGTGGCAAATGGCAATGCGGACATCTATAATGCGCTGGAAGTCGCGTTGAAGAATCTGCCGTCCGACCGCGACGATTACACGGTGGCGATCGCGCTGCTGACCGACGGGCAGTCGGACACGGCGAAGCTTGACGAGTTCAAGCAGCAGTATGCGTCCGATGGCAAAGGCGTTCCGATTTTCTCCATCATGTTCGGCGACGCGGATTCGCAGCAGCTCAACGATTTGGCCAAGCTGTCCAATGGCAAGGTGTTCGACGGACGCAACGGCAATTTGAGCGGCATCTTCCGCGAAGTGAAGGGCTACAACTGATTTGACGGTGTGGTGCTGATTGGTGCCAATGCCGCGGAAGCGGCGCTCGCCTGTGTTTGCGTTATCGTGCGCGACGTGACGGATGCGGCGCGAGTTGCTGCGTAAGCTGCTGCGCGTGCTGTGAAGTGTCTCTTTTCCCTACACGGAACGACGTGTGAAACAGTATGTGAAACGTCTACGTTGTGCGATAGATAAAACGGTGTTCGTGCGAGCGTGACGGTAGAATGGTGTGCTGTGCCGCATAGGGCGGCCAGTCCAATTAGGCCTCTGATGAAAGGGGGGAACCATATGAAGGTTGCAAGTGGCAATGTCCTGTGGCAGCAGCGCAAGCGCAATTGGTGCCGTACGCCGTTCACGTTCACCGTGTACACACTTACCGACCGTGAGCTGAGCGTCAAAACCGGCATTCTGAACGAGAGTTTCAACTTGATCAAACTGTTCCGCATCGTGGATATCAGCGTGGAACGTACATTCCTGCAGCGCATCTTCGGCATGGGCACGATTGTGCTGGATACGCGCGATCAGTCGTCCGGCAATGGCGTAGTGGCATTGAAGAACGTGCTGAACGGATTCGAAGTTCGCAAGGTGCTGCAGGAAGCAGTGGATGCCTCCCGTAGAGAGAACGGCATGTCGGCGCGCGAATTCCTGGGCGGTCCGGGTGGTCCTGCTGGTCCGGGATTCGGCCCGGGTCCTGACGGCCCTGGCTTCGACGGCGGTTTCGATGGGCCCGACATGGGTGGCTACGCCGACGGTCGGTGAGTGACCTTCCGTAGTTTCGGCTACTTTCAGCTCGGACGGCTTGCGTATATACGCAAGCCGCTTTTTATATGTTTCGATGTGTGGCTGGAGTGATTGCGGGGCTATCTCGCTTATGGATGGCGGATTTTCATGTGCGTCTGCTGGTATCTCGCTTATGGATGGCGGTGTACTGAAGTAAATCGCTTGTTTGGGGGTATGATTCATACCCCCAAACTTCGTTTTTGCTGTTGGAACCGCCATCCATAAGCGAGATGGCATGTGTCAGTGATCCAAATCCGCCATCTATAAGCGAGATAGGTGTCAGAAGGTCGCGAATTACAGGGCGGACTTGCCGGTGAGGTGGCGGTAGAGTTCCGGATCTGTCTCTTATACACATCTCCG
>OJQA01000924.1_pt1 | contig 14197 bp, 10 predicted proteins | sample 1598661 | NCBI WGS metagenome assembly OJQA01 (sample SAMN03922454, study PRJEB24848) | human gut metagenome | isolation source: stool sample | host: Homo sapiens | place: Germany | collected 2009-11 | reverse complement strand
TCTTCGGCTGGTATGCCTCCGGTGACGACGGCAACGTCAAGAACGGTTCCGAGCGTATGCCCACCATCTCCGGCTGCGGTAACTTCATGTCCTTCATGGGCGACGGCAACTACGGCTGGTCCTCTGACGGTTCTCTGTACGACCGCAACATGACCTACGCCGGTACCTGGGGTATCGGTCTGCGCGTGCATGACATGAGCTTCGTGGAAGATCTGAAGCACTCCTTCCGCGTGGCCTACTGGGGTGGTACCAACTCTCCCAAGATGGCCAAGTACGCTAAAGACTCTTGGGGCTGGAACACTGGCGGCTGGGACGGTCCTTACCTGACCACCAACGACGGCCTGCTGGAATTCAACCTGGTCAACAGCTACCAGATCTACGAAAACCTGGAAGCCAACCTGGAACTGGGTTACATCGTGAACATGATGGACGACGACACCTGGAAGCGCAGCTACCGCGACGATTCCTACAAGAAGCAGGACGCCTGGAAGGCCCAGCTGATCTTCGCTTACAGCTTCTAGTCTTTACGACAACGATGCTTTCAAGGGGGGCGCAAGCCCCCCTTTTTTATTGGATAAGACGATCTTTCGCCTGGCGGGAGGTCGTCTTTTTTTTTGCCCGGAGGAGGGGAGAGCGGATGGAGCAAAGGCCATGCCTGGTGCAGCAGGCGTTTCATGCAGATGTTTGGGGACAGGATGTCTTGCAGGGAACAGTTTTTTGTATGGCTTTTTCCACACAAGTCTCTGGCGCTTTTTTAGGGGGACAGCCTCCTTTTTCTTCCTCGCTCCTTCTTTTTTTTACGACGCTGTCGAGTGATTCAATAAATTGACCAATCGCCTTGACCCACCCATATGCCCATGCTAACGCAACAAGATAATAGACTCTTTTGATGAGTCCTATAAGATCGATGGCCTGCCGGAGATGTCTCGGGGAAGGACGTGGAGTTCTCAGGCCTGGAAATTTTTCATTTAGGGAGGAAGGTTTTATCATGAAGAAGCTGATGACTCTTGCGCTCGCTGCGGGCATGTTGTTGGGGGCTGCCAGTGGTGCTCACGCTATCGATTTCAAAGCCCAGGGGATGTGGCTGATGGGCGTGGGGGCCGGGGATGGTTCCTTCGTGAGCCATACCCGCCAGGCCGGTGCGACGTCGAATAAGGCCCGGGATACCGATGACGCCCTCAGTGCCATGCAGCTCGTGCGTTTGCAGTTGGATGCGGTGGCTTCCGAGTCGCTGTCCGGTACGGTCTACTTCGAAATCGGCGACACCATGTGGGGCCAGGCATCTTCCGGCGGCGCCCTGGGCGCTGACAAGACCATCGTGGAATTGAGAAACGCCTATATCGACTGGACGGTTCCCAACACCGACCTCAAGTTCCGTATGGGTATCCAGGGGCTCTCCATGCCCAATGTGGCCGGTGGCTCCGCGGTGCTGTTTGACGATGCCGCCGCTGTCGTAGCCAACTACCAGTTCAACGAAAATGTTGGCCTGACAGCTTTCTGGGCCCGTCTGTTCAACGACAACTGGAACGAGAGCAGTGCCGCCAACCGCTGGTCTCCTGACGATGATGCCAACTACCAGGATAACGTGGACCTGTTCGCCCTCATGCTGCCGCTGACCTTCGAAGGTGTGAAGCTGACCCCCTGGGCCATGTACGGCATGATCGGCGTCAACTCCTGGGATGCCATGGATAACGGGCTGCATATGGGCAGCTATCCTCCCTACAGCCTGCGTCCTTATCCGCTGGCCTACAACGGCGGGACGCTGGATACCGACAAATCCTATGGCTCTGCGTTCTGGGCCGGTCTGCCCATTGCCGTCACGGCCTTTGATCCGCTGAACATCGAAGTCGATATCAACTACGGTTATGTGGAATCCATGGGGCGCTATGATGTGCAGCAGCTGAACAGCGGCGCCTGGCGTCGTGGCGATACCCAGCGCGAGGGCTGGCTGGTCAAGGCCCTGGTGGAATACAAGCTGGATTGGGGTACTCCCGGCATCTTCGGCTGGTATTCCTCCGGTGATGACGGCAACGTGAAGAACGGTTCGGAGCGTATGCCCACCATGTCCGGTTGCGCTAATTTCATGTCCTTCATGGGCGACGGCAACTATGGCTGGGGCGACCCGCGTCTGTATGACCGCAACCTGACCTATGCCGGTACCTGGGGCGTGGGTCTGCGCATCCACGACATGAGCTTTGTAGAAGATCTGAAGCACTCCTTCCGTGTGGCTTACTGGGGTGGTACCAACAGCCCTGCCATGGCCAAGTATGTGAAGGATGCCTATGGCTGGGACAACGGTACCCCCGAAGGTCCGTACCTGACCACCAATGACGGCCTGCTGGAATTCAACCTGGTGAACAGCTACCAGATCTATGAGAATCTGGAAGCCAACCTGGAGTTGAGCTATATCGTGAACATGGTGGATGACGACACCTGGAAGCGCAGCTACCGCAACGACTCCTACAAGAAGCAGGATGCCTGGAAGGCCCAGCTGATCATTGCCTACACGTTCTAGTCTTTCCCGACCGGGATGTTTCAGGGGGGGCGCAAGCCCCCCTTTTCCGTTTTTGAGGCAGCCGTATCAGACGTCCTTGCCTTGCCTTGCCTTGCCTGTCTCCTGCGTCTATGCTGCGGCATCCTTCGGATGCATAGCTCTCTTTTGGCGGGAGCGATGCAACTTTCTGCCGCTGTGTCCGTGCAGCCTGGCAGGCCCGACAGATTCCCCTCTTGTCACGAGGTCCCATGTTTGCCCGTATCGCTCTGCTTTCCGCTCCTTACAGCACCCTGACGTACGCCTTGCCCGACATCTTTCCCGAAGAGTTCTGGCAGGAAGGCCTGCGCGTGGCCATCCCCCTGGGCCGTGGTGCGTTGCGGGCAGGCATCCTGATGGAGCGGCTGGAGCACAGCGATCTTCCCGATGACGTCACCTGCAAGGAGGTGGCCTGGCCGCTGGAGACCGTCCCCCTGCTTTCGGAGGAGATCAGGGCGCTGGCACGGGATCTGGCCATCCGGCAGGGACTGGAGCCGGGCTGTGTGTTCGGGCATGTCCTGCCGCAGGGCTTGCGTCAGGTGGATCCGCGCATCCGCTGGCTGGCGGCGGACAGGGATTTTTCCTGTACGGTGAAGCAGGTCACGAAACTGGAACCTGATCTGCGCCAGGCCCTGGCCGTGGCCCTGTGCCGGGGGGAGGCTCGCCTTGTCGCTCCGGGCCGGGATGCCGCCGGGGAGGAACTTTGTGTGCTGCGGGTGGATCCTCCCTGGCCGGTACGGCCGCAGGCCGCACGGCAGCGCGAGATACTGGACTATCTGCATGAACGGGGACAGGTCTGCCGTCGCCAGTTGACTCGGGATCTGGGAGCCGGCAGTGCTCCGGCCCTGCGATCTTTGCTGCAGGCCGGTTTCGTGACCTTGCGCCACGCGGAGGCCGATGAGCCCGCTGACGAGCTGCTTCCGCCCGCGCCCCGGGCCTTTGAGCTCAATGCAGACCAGCAGCGGGCCCTGGAGGCCCTGCGTGCTGCGCTGGAGACGGAGCGGCCCGCATCGGTCCTGCTGTTTGGGGTGACCGGCAGCGGCAAGACGGCTGTCTATCTGGAGCTGATCCGGCATTGCATGGAGCAGGGCAGGAGCGTCCTCCTGCTGGCTCCCGAAGTGGCTCTTGCCTGCAAGCTGCGCCGGGATGCGGCCTGCGTCCTTCCCCATGTGCCCCTGTTTTTCTATCATGGCTACCAGCCTCCGGCACGACGGGAGGAGATCTTCCGCCGTCTGGCCACCCGGCAGGAGCCCTGCCTCGTGGTGGGGACGCGTTCGGCGCTCTTCCTGCCTGTACCGCAGCTGGGCTGCGTCATCCTGGACGAAGAGCATGACAGCTCGTTCAAGCAGGACGAGTCTTTGCCCTATCAGGCCAAGGAGCTGGCCTGGTCGCGCATCGCACGGCAGCGCGGCCTGCTGGTGCTGGGCTCGGCCACGCCGGACATCAAGACCTTCCATGCGGCCAGTCAGGGGCAGATAGATCTTCTTCGCCTGCCGGAGAGGGTAGGGGGGCGGCCTTTGCCGCCGGTGGAGCTGGTGGATACCAGCGGCCTGGCCGGGGAAGGGCTGCTGGCTGCCCGCAGCGAGCAGGCCCTGCGCGAAGTGCTGCAACGCGGGGAGCAGGCCGTTGTCCTGCTCAACCGGCGCGGTTACGCGCCCCTGCTGTACTGCCTGGACTGCAAGGAGACCGTCAGCTGCCCGCATTGCCACATCGCTCTGACCTACCATAAAGGGCGGGGGCGGCTTGTTTGCCATTACTGCGGCTATGCCGTTCCCTTTCCCAGTCCCTGCCCGCAGTGCAGGAGCATGAACTTCCTGCCCATGGGGGAGGGGACCGAAAGGCTGGAAGAATATTTGTCCACTCTGGCCGGGCAGCCTGTCCTGCGCCTCGACCGTGACAGCACCCGGCGGCCCGGACGCATGGAAGAGATACTGGCGGCCTTTGCCCGGCACGAGTCCCCCATCCTTGTAGGTACGCAGATGCTCTCCAAGGGCCACCACTTCCCTGATGTGACCCTGGCCATCGTGGCGGACGGGGATCTGGGGCTCAATCTGCCGGACTACAGGGCTGCGGAGCGGTCCTTCCAGCTGCTGGTCCAGTCCGCAGGCCGGGCAGGACGTGGCGACAAACCCGGGCGGGTACTGATCCAGACCCGCAATACCAATCACTACTGCTGGCAGTATGTCCAGAACGGTGATTATGAAGGTTTTTATGCCGCCGAGCTGGCCCGGAGGCGACAATACGGTTATCCGCCTTTCGTGCGTCTGGCGTTGCTGCGCATCTCCTTCCCTGCGGAAGATTCCGGTGGCGCCGCGGCGCTGGGGGAGCTGGCCCGTTTGCTGCAAACCAGGGCCCGTGAGCTGGGCGTGCGCCTGCTGGGGCCCATCCCGGCGCCCCTGGCCATGCTGCGGGGACGCAGGCGTTTTTCCTGCCTCATCAAAAGTACTGACTGGCAGTCGGTCAGGGCGCTGTACCATGAAGCTTTGCGGCAGCAGTGCGCCAGCCGCTTGCGGCTTTTCCTTGACCTTGACCCTGTCAATATGCTCTAATCTTACGATTTATTTTTCCCGTACGCGGGATTTTACTGGGGAAAGCTCCGCGGTGCCTGCCCCGGCATTTTTGCGGCCTTTGACCGGCCCTGATGCCGGAGCGTCCGGCATGAGACATGGCCGGGCACGGCAGGGCAGGAGTCAGTACCGGGCGGAAGGATATTCCCGGTGCTTCATGGTCAAGGGAGGAAGAATGAAAGCTTTGCGTGTGGTGGGCCTGTGGGTGGCCCTGGTTCTGGGAATGGCGTCGTCCGCCATGGCTGAAGGTTTTGCGCTGACCGAGTGGAGCGCACGCGGTCTGGGTCTGGCCAGCGGCATGGTGGGCCGCGCTGACGACGTGTCGGCCATTGCCTATAACGCGGCCGGCATCACCCAGCTGCCCGGCGTCCAGGTCATGGGTGGTATGGGGCTTATCGCCCCTATGGGGACTTTGTCGCTGGATACGACCCACGGCAAGCAGGAAACCACCACCAAGCCCGCTGTGTGGGCCGCGCCGCACGCCTATGCCAGCTGGCAGCTCAACGACAGCCTGTGGCTGGGTCTGGGCGTGTTCTCGCGCTTCGGCCTGGGCAACAGCTATGACCAGAACTGGACCGGCCGTTACAACCTGTACAGCGTTAACCTCCAGACCATCTCCGCCGTGCCCACTCTGGCCTGGAAGATCAACGACATGTTCTCCGTGTCCGCCGGTCTGGAGATCATGAACGTGAACCTGACAACAGAACAGAAGATTCCTTTCCCGCTTGGTATACCGAACCCGGCCACTGACAGCGATATCGAAGTCCAGGCCTCGGGCTGGGGCGTGGGCGGCCATTTCGGCCTGCACGCCCGTCTGAACGATGAATGGTCCATCGGTCTGGCCTACAAGACCCAGGTCACGGTCAATGCCTACGGTGAAGCCAAGCATGACGGTGTGCTGAAAGATGCGGGCATGCTGAGGGACTGTGACGCCCACGGTACCGTGCAGCTGCCCGACTCCCTGGCCCTGGGCGTGGCCTACAAGCCTCTGGACAATCTGAGCTTCGAAGTGGGCGCTGTCTGGACGCGCTGGTCTACCTACAATTCCCTGAACATCTATATGGATAACGGCAACCAGTCCATCAGCCACAAGAACTGGAACGACGGCTGGAATTTCAATGCCAGCGTGGAATACAAGCCCCTGGACTGGTGGAGCCTGCGCGCCGGTTTCTGGTACGAGACCCCGGTCATCAACGAAGATCATTCCGACTTCATGGTGCCGTCCAACGGCCGCACGGCCCTGACCCTGGGCACGGGCGTGGAGTGGAACGACTTCACCATCGACTTCGCCTACTGCCATATGTGGATCAACCCCACCAGTTATGACGATACGGACGGTCATGGGATTCTTGACAGCAAGTACATCACCGGCGGCCATTCCAAGGATACCGTGGCCAACATCTATATGCTGAGCTTCGGCTACAAGTTCTAGCCCGCCGCTCCGGCAGGTTTTCGGGCGTCGCTCCTTGGGCGGCGCCTTTTTTTGCGCCTTGCGGCACAGAGCATTTGACCACAGGCTAGAAAGTCTCTATAGTCCCGTTTGAGAAAGTCTAAACTTTTACCGCCTGAACAGGCCCTGCTTTGCAGGAAACATCTCTTTGGAGGAGAGCAATGAAACGCACCATCCTTGCACTGACCCTGCTGATGGCTCTGGTCCTGCCCGGCATGGCCAAGGCCGAAGGTACCGGTATGTACCTGGCTCCCAAGTTCCTGATGACCATTCAGGAAACCGGCACCATCGAACGTTCCGGTATGGGCGGCGTGGACGAATACTCCCAGTTCACCCTGGGCGGCGCTCTGGCTGCCGGTTACGACTTCTGGCCCCAGTATCTGGTGCCCCTGCGTGTGGAACTGGAATACGCCCTGCGCGGCAACAGCGAAAAGAGCTGGGGCAGCAACTGGGGCAGCGTGGATTGCACCTGGAACAGCTCCACCCTGTTCGCCAACCTGTACTATGACTTCCGCAACGACAGTGCCTTCGTGCCCTACATCGGCGCCGGTATCGGTATGTCCTTCAACTACCTGGGCTTCGACCTGCACCGTGGCGGCAGCGCCGTTTCCCGTGACGAAAGCACCACCAACTTTGCCTGGAACGTGGGCGCCGGTGTGGCTTACAACGTGAACGACGCCCTGTACATCGACGCCGCTTACCGCTATGTGGACTTGGGCTACACCGAAGCCAGTGGTGCTCTGAACGGCGATCAGATCAAGGTGGGCAGCCGTCCTTACAACCACGAATTCATGCTGGGCCTGCGCTTCGCTTTCTAAAGCGTATTACCGGCGATTTGAAAAGGCCGCTCCTTCGGGAGCGGCCTTTTTTGTTTTTGGGCAGGGCAGGGGCAGCGTGAGGGGCCTGTCCCCCGGGATCCGTGAACCACAGACAGGCCGGGACGGCCTGGTAAAAAGCTGTGATGGCCGCCACTGCGGTCTTTTCTTGACGAAACGGCGTAAACAGCCTATGAATCACAATTCTGTATGCGCTGGCCGGGCCCGCGTGATCTGTCGCCATGTCCTGCGGCAGGGAGGGCAGGGCCTTTCAGTGTAACTTGATAGCGGGGTTCCCATGTTTGAAAGTCTTTCCGATCGCCTTTCCGGTGTGTTCCGCTCCTTCAGCGGACGCGGCCAGCTGACGGAAGAAAATATCCAGGCCGGCCTGCGCGAGGTGCGTCTTGCCCTTCTGGAGGCCGACGTCAACTTCAAGGTCGTCAAGGACTTTGTGGAGAACGTCCGCCAGAAGTGCCTGGGACAGGAACTCATCAAGGGCGTCAGTCCGGCGCAGCAGGTCGTCAAGATCGTCCATGAAGAGCTGGTGGGGCTGCTTGGTGGTGAGACAGCGGGGCTGAACCTTCAGGGCCAGGAACCCGCCGTCATCATGCTGGTGGGCCTGCAGGGCTCCGGTAAGACCACCTCGGCGGGCAAGATCGCCAATCTGCTGCGCAAGCAGAAGATGCGTCCCTATCTGGTGCCTGCCGACGTGTACCGTCCCGCGGCTATCGATCAGCTGACCGTGCTGGCCAAGCAGCTGGACATGCCCTGCTTCCCGTCCACGGTGGACATGAATCCCGTGGACATCGCCCGTCAGGCCATGGAAGCCGCCCGTGAGCAGCAGGCTACGGTGGTCCTGCTGGACACCGCCGGCCGTCTGCATGTGGACGAGCCGCTGATGCAGGAACTGGCCGCCATCAAGGCGGCGGTGAACCCGCAGGAGATCCTGTTCGTGGCCGACGCCATGACCGGTCAGGATGCCGTGACCGTGGCGGAGTCCTTCAACGAACGTCTGGGCCTGACCGGTGTGGTGCTGACCAAGATGGATGGCGATGCCCGCGGTGGTGCGGCCCTGTCCATCCGGGCGGTGACCGGTGCCCCGGTGAAGTTCGTGGGTATGGGCGAAAAGCTGTCCGAGATGGAGGTCTTCCATCCTGACCGCATCGCGGGCCGCATCCTGGGCATGGGCGACGTGCTCACTCTGGTGGAAAAGGCCCAGGCCACCATCGACGCCGACGAGGCCGAAGCCCTTGCCAAAAAGATGCGCAAGGCCAGCTTCGACCTGGAAGATTTCCGTACCCAGATGCGCCGGATCAAGAAGCTCGGCTCTCTGGACAGTATTTTGAAGATGATCCCCGGTATGGGCGGCCTGCGCGAAAAGCTGGCCGAAGCCAACGGGGCCATGCCTGAAAAGGAAATGGCCCGTACCGAAGCCATCATCAATTCCATGACCATGGCCGAGCGCCGCAACCCCGATATCCTCAACGGCAGCCGCCGGGCGCGTATCGCCAAGGGCGCCGGGGTCACGGTGCAGCAGGTCAACCAGCTGGTGCGCCAGTTCGAGCAGATGCGCCAGATGATGAAGGGGATGATGGGCGGCAAGGCCAAGGGGATGCCCGCCATGCCCAGGATGCCCCGGGGCATGAGCATGCCCGGCGGCATGGGCGGGATGCCCGGCATGATGCCGGGGATGGGTGGCATGCCCGGTATGCCGCCCATGGGGCTGCCGGATGCCGGACACGGCAAGTCGGCGGCGGCCAAAAAGCGCAAGAAGCGCGAACGGCCTGCCAAGCGCAAAAAGAAATAGGCCCGTCCGTGCGGTCTGTCCGCACGGATCAGCGTCCGTTCCCCGGCAGAGCACGGCGAAACCTCATCGCCAGACGGCTGCGGCGATGCCGGAGACGCGATAAAAAAATCGTTGCGGCGCACTGGTCATTGATATAATGGGGGGAGGGCAAACTTGCTCTTTTGCCCCCGCAACGCTACCATAGCATAAACAGGAGATAATCATGGCTGTTAAGCTGAAATTGACCCGTCTGGGCAGCAAGAAGCATCCTTTCTACCGCGTCGTGGCCGCCAACGACGAAACCCGTCGTGATGGCCGTCCGCTGGAATTCCTGGGTTACTACAACCCCATGACCGATCCCGCCGAAGTGAAGCTGGACGCCGAAAAGGTGAAGGCCTGGCTGGATCGCGGTGCCGAACCCACCGACACCGTCCGCGCTCTGCTCAAGAAGATGGCCTAAGGGTATCTTTGCAGGATACCATCGTACCGGTCTTTCCGGTACTGGCCCGATGTTCTTCCGGTGTGCGGTACTGACGCGGCAGATCCCCGAGGGGGCTGCCTGATGGACGTACCGCACCGCAGGCGCATGGCGCTTTTCCCGCGGGCTTTTCCCGCGGAGATGCAGCGCCCGCTCACAGCAACAGTCTTGTCACGGCAGGACTTGCGGGAGGCCAGCAATGAAAGCTTTGATTGAATTTATCGCCCGTTCGCTCGTGGACGCGCCTGATCAGGTACAGGTCACTGAAGTGGAAGGCGAACAGACCACTGTGCTGGAATTGAAGGTCGCCAAGGAAGATCTCGGTAAGGTGATCGGCAAGCAGGGTCGCACGGCACGCGCCATGCGCACCTTGCTCAGCGCCGCGTCCACCAAGGCCAAAAAACGCGTCGTACTCGAGATCCTGGAATAGTTCCTCATGGCACGACGCATCCATATGGGCACGCTCGCGCGCCCGCACGGTATCAAGGGGGAGATCTGCGTCGACTGGTACGCAGACTCCCCTTCGCTGCTGGACGGTCCTTTCTGGTTGCAGGCGGGCGATGCTCCGCCGCGTCCTGCCCGGGCCCGTTCGTGGCGCATGCACAAAGGTCGTCCCCTGCTCCTGCTGGAGGGGGTGACCGACCGTAACGACATCGAAGCCCTGCGCGGCCAGAAGATCCTTGTGGATCGCGACCTGCTGCCCCCTGTGGACGAAGACGAAGTCTACGTGGAGGACGTGCTGGGCTTTGCCGTCATCCTGCCTGACGGCTCCCGCCTGGGCGTGCTGGATCATGTGGAATATCCTGCCGGTCTGGAGGTCTGGAGCATCGTGACCGATGACGGCAAGGAAGTCCTGTTCCCTGCGGAAGCCTCGTTCATCGAAGGCTTCGACCTGGAAGGGGAGTGCATCCACATCGCGCCGCCGGAAGGCCTGCTGGACATCTATCTGGGCGGTGACGAACAGGCCTAGCCTGTGGAGTCGGTTTTGCCGCCGGATTGCGGCGGGCATTTCGGACCGTCCATACGACTGTCCTGTTCCCTGTTTTTTGCCTGTCTTTTTTGCTGCCCGTGCTGTCCGCAACACGGGCTGTCTTTTTCTTGGCCGGATGGGTTCCGGCCCCTGCTGTTTTGGACCTGCCCTCGGCAGGTCTTTTCGTATGAGGTGGATTATGCCCGAATTGCCGGAAGTGGAGACCGTCGTCCGTACTCTGCGGCCGCAGGTACTGGAATGCTGCATCGAGCGGGTGGACGTGCTGCGCGAGCGTTCCCTGCATCCCCTGAGCCTTCCTGTGGAGCGACTGGCGGGGACGCGCATCAGCGCTGCCCGTCGCCGGGGCAAGCTGGCCCTGCTGGATCTGGAGCCGCCCGCCGTGGCCGCTGCTCTGCCTGTGCCGTCGATTCTGGCCGTGCATCTGCGCATGACGGGGCGCTTCATGGTCCACCCGGAAGGGGCCGCCCCTTTGAAGCACACGCGCATCATCTTCCATTTGCAGCGGTCTGACGGGAGCCGGGCGCAGCTCTTTTTCGATGATGTGCGCTCCTTCGGCCTGGTCTTTGCCGCCACGCCGGAGCTGCTGGGGCGCTGGGATTTCTGGCGTTCGCTGGGGCCGGAACCGCTGGGCATGGGGCCCGGTTCTCTGGGGCCGCGTCTGCACGGACGCCGGGCCATCAAGGCCGCCCTGCTGGATCAGACCGTACTGGCCGGTATCGGCAATATCTATGCGGACGAGTCCCTGTTCCGGGCCGGTATCGATCCCCGCCGGCCTGCCGGGGAGCTTTCGGAGGCAGAAGCGGAACGTCTCCGCTGCGCTTTGCAGGAGGTCTTGCGGGAATCCATCGCCCAGTGCGGCAGCTCCATCCGTGATTATCGGGATGCCAACGGCAATGTGGGCGCTTTCCAGAATACCTTTTTCGTCTATGGCCGTGGCGGGCAGCTTTGCCGTCGGTGCGGCACGGAACTGGAAAAAGGGCGCATCGCCGGCCGGGCCACGGTATTTTGTCCGCAGTGCCAGAAGTAGCGGGCGATCTTTTGGGGAAGGGAGCTTTGCGGTAAAGCTCCCTTCCCCTCTCTCAGGAGACCTCGGTCTGGCGGGCATTCCGGGCCGTCAGCCTGACAAACAGTTGTGTATGGCTGATGTGCAGCCGTGATGAGCAACGGGCCGTTCCCCGCGGGGAGCGGCCCGTTGTCCGTATCCGGCGCCGTACAAAGAGGAGAGTGTGCGCAAGGGTATCCTCTTTTCCAGAGCTTGAGGCCGCAGGCTGTAGAGTGATGCGCAGCCTGTATCTATGCGGTGCGCGCACAAAGGTTGCCGGACAACCACCGCACTGCTGCCACTGTCATCGCGTCAGCCGAGCGAACATCGTACGTTGCGGAGGACGACAGCAATTTTTTATCCGGAGGACTCTCCACCCTGCCACCGTCTTGCAGGCATGCGTTCGTCGATGAGGCCCCACACGTCCTGCGGACAAGGTCGTCCCGCGTCCGGCAGGCAGCGGTAGCAGTAGGGAGGATTTTCTTTCTCGTATGTTTTCAGGGCCGTACCGGCCGGGCGGTGTCCCAGTCCAGAAGAGGAACCTTCGTGCTGCCTGACAGGGGCCAGGTTACACGGACATGCCCGTGGCGGCCTGTCTGCAGCAGGGGGATCTGCTGTTCTTCCAGCCATTGTCTGAGCTGTTTCCCCGGATGGCCGAAGCGGTTGAAGGCGCCGCAGGAGGCCACCACCAGCCGGGGGCGCACAGCCGTCAGGAATTCAGGCAAAAAAGAACTGTCCGAGCCGTGGTGCGGTGCCAGCAGGACATCGGCTTGCACGTCCCGGCCGCTGGCCAGCAGGTGGCGCAGGGCGGCCCCGTCGGCATCACCGGGGAAAAGGGCCAGGCCGTGCCCATTGTGGACCAGGCGCAGGATCAGGGAGGCACTGTTGCCTTCCCAGACATAGGCGCCCGGGGCTGGCCGGGGCGGATGCAGCACATGCAGAGCCAGCCCGTCTTCGGGATCGCCCAGTTGCAGGGTATCTCCGGCATGGAGGGGGGTGTTCTTCCGTTTTTGCAGGGTGGCCTGCCAGATATGCCCCATCTGACCGCTGCCCGGCTGGCCGTTGTGCAGCAGGAGCGCTTCGGGAAAGGCCGCCAGCAGGGGAGGGATGCCGCCCGCGTGATCGATGTCGGGATGGCTGTTGATGATGGCGTCCAGACCGGGGCGGGCATTGCAGGCCAGCAGGGGAAGGAGGAGTTCTCGTCCCGGGTTCCAGGAGCGGGACATGCTGCCTGCGGCGTCCACGAGCAGGGTCTGGCCATGCGGCAGACGCAGCAGGACGGCCTGCGCCTGTCCCACGTCAGGGACGGAAAGCTCCAGCCGGGGCACCAGACTGTGGTGCAGACGCAGGGCCGGGCCCACACAGGCCAGCAGCAGACCGCAGATGAGCAGGCGTTTTCCCGCCGGCGGCAAGCCGGGGCGTCCGGCCCGCAGGGCCAGTGCCAGAAAAAGGCAGGCCATGGCGGGCAGGGCCGTCCAGTGGGGCCGCAGGATGGGGGGGATGCTGAGCCAGCCCTGCGTCTGGAGGAAAAGCAGACCATCCACCAGCCACTGGCAGGGCAGGGCCACCACATCCAGCACCAGAGCGGCTGCCGGGCCAAGGCCGCACAGGCTGAGCCCCAGTCCCAGGAAGGCCCCCGGCAGGACAAGGGTGCCCAGGACGGGCAGCCAGAAAACATTGAGCAGGAACCACAGCCCGCTGTTGTTGAACAGCAGCAGGGAAAGGGGCAGCAGGGCCAGCTGGATGAAGAAGGAGACCAGCAAAATGCTGGCCAGTGAACGGAGCAGGCGCTGCCCGGGGGACGTCCGCGGGATACGGCGCAACAGCTGCCCCATGAGCGGCGTGGCGCAGCAGATGACGGACACGCACAGGGCGGAAAGTTGCAAACCGGTATCGAAGACGGACAGGGGGGAGATGACGGTGATACAGAGCAGCGTGCAGCACAGGACATCCAGCCCGCTGGAAGGGAGGCGCTCCCGGAGCGTCTGGGGCAGCGGCATGCAGCGCAGGTGGGCCAGTGCCATGCCCGTGGCCAGCAACAGGAGCATCCCGGCCGCCCGCAGCAGCGAGGGCGGCGCATTGCCCAGCCAGAGATAGGCCAGGGCCGCCGGGCAGGCCGCCAGCGGGATGAGGACGGTACGGGGGCGCCAGAGATAGAGACCCGGATGCATACGGGCCGCCAGCCAGACCAGGAGCATCCCCGCCAGACCGGCCACGAGCAGGTGCTGCCCGGAAAGAGCCAGACTGTGGGAAAGGTTGCCGGCATTGAAGGCCTTCACGGTGGGCGTCTCCAGCAGGAAGCGTTCCCCGAAGAGCAGGGCCAGCAGGATGGCCTTGCCCTGGGGCACCGGTGCCGCGGAAGGCGTGGAAGGCGCGGCGGCAGGGAGCTGGGGAGGGGCTGCGGCCGTCAGACCGGAGGGAGAAGCGGCGGCGGGCGGCAAAAGATCGTCCCTGCCCGGCAGGAGCACGGCAAGGAACTTTCGAATGAGTTCCAGACCTGTCTCTTATACACATCTCCGAGCCCACGAGACGGACTCC
>OJQA01000896.1_pt1 | contig 14607 bp, 12 predicted proteins | sample 1598661 | NCBI WGS metagenome assembly OJQA01 (sample SAMN03922454, study PRJEB24848) | human gut metagenome | isolation source: stool sample | host: Homo sapiens | place: Germany | collected 2009-11 | reverse complement strand
GGCTCGGAGATGTGTATAAGAGACAGCCATCGGGGAACAGCCGCAGGCGGAAGACCGCCGCCAGGACCGCCGGAAGGAGCATCAGGACCAGGATGGGCAGACTCTGCCAGATCCCACGCCAAGTCGCCCCCCAGTAGTCCATCAGGTCGTTGTTCACTGCCGTGTCCGCCATGCTGAACAGGGGATAGAAAGACTGCATCACCGTTTTGCAAACCAGCTCCCCGCCATAGATCAGCCCCAGCAGGCCGGCCAGCACACAGGCGATCCTCCGCCGCCACTTCCCGGGGAACAGCTCCAGTCCCGCGCCGCACACCAGCCCCGCCGCCAGGGCAAAGGCCGCGGAGATGGGGAGATACCGCAGGCTGTGCCCTGCCGCCAGGCGCAGCACCAGTTCCAGCCACAGGAACACGCCCGGAAAAAACAGCATGGTCCCCCATGCGCTCCCCTCCGCCGGCATGTGGGTCTCCCGCCGCCCGGATACACGCAGCCTGTCTAACATCATCCCGCTCCCTCCCGTACAGGCAGGGCCTTCCGGTCCGACTGTACCCCTTTTTTACAGGATTATAACATACATTTTTCCCGATTACGACATTTCCCCCTGAAATGGGCAAAAAATACCGCCTCGCATCGGACCCGTACAGGGCCCGACACGCGGCAGTATGATCACCGGTATTTCAAATCAGACGGATCACTCCGTCCACCTGGCAGGGGATCAGATTCATCCGCTGAAGGATGGGGAGCAACGCCTGGAACAGGAAGTACAGCACCACCGCCTTGGGCAGGACCGTCACCAGATTTTTGGCCAGGCTGGGGACGAACCACCCCCAGTAGACCCCGCCCCGCACCATAGTGCTCCAGACCGAGCCCATGGCCGCGTTCACCAGCAGGTTGACCAATAGGTTGGCAACCACCAGACGGACCACCGTGATCCGGCGGCGGAAAAAGCACAGGGCATAGACCAGCACTCCGGCCATAGTGGACAGAGTGTACCCCGGAAAAAAATCCCCGGTGGGGTGGAGGATGAAGCCCAGGATGTCCTCCACAAAGCCAAAGACCAGCCCCATCACCGGGCCGCACACCAGGGCGCACAGCGACCGGGAGAGGAAGCCCCAGGTGAGCTTGGTGTGGGCGATGGGGATCCCGGGGACCAGGGAGAGGGCCCGGGTCACCGCCACCATCAGGGCGGCAAAGACCAGCAGCTTCAGGCTGGACATGGCCACCCTGGCCTCCCGCCAGTAGGCGGGGGTAAAGGGCGTCCGGTACAGGTTCAGGGGAAGATGGTTGTGTTTCATCAGCAAAAAACCTCCTTCTATGCTGCGGCAGCCCGTGTTTGGGTATGCCGCACAGAAGGAGGAGCATCAAATTTTCACCCTGCCGTGCGGCAGCGGGATGCGGTCCACCCACTGCCGCCCCCTCCCCACTGGGAGGGCGCTGTTCGTCCGGCGGACAACTCCCCGTCCCGCCGGCACTGAAGGTCCCACAAAGGGACCTGCACAGGTGACCCTACTCTGCCAGCCGTCAGTTTACTCCTTTCTCCTCCAAAAAGCAAGACAGCAGGTAGATTTTTTCAAAAAATCTCCTCTCTCCTTGCCCAATACCAAAACTTGTGGTATCCTTTTGTGCGGGATTCCGGAAGGAGGCACATCCATGAAACAGCTCCAACCCTCTGAAACGCTTCCAGTCGGCCTTCTGCTGGCTCTGGCCGGCGGTCTGCTGGACGGGTACAGCTATCTCAACCGCGGCCAGGTCTTTGCCACCGCGGAGACCGGCAACATCGTCCTGATGGGGATCAACCTGGCCCAGGGGCAGCTGGACCAAGCCCTGCACTATCTGCTCCCCATTCTGGCCTTCGCCCTGGGGGTTCTGGCGGCGGAGCTGCTCCGGCGCAGATTTGGGGACAGTACCCGCCTCCACTGGCGGCTGCCCCTTCTGCTGGCCGAGTGCGGCGCCATCCTGCTGGTCTCCTGCCTGCCCTGCGGCCCACTGGACCCCCTGGCCAACATCATCATCTCCTTCACCAGCGCCCTCCAGGTGGAGTCCTTCCGAAAGTTTCAGGGCTGCGGCTGCGTCACCACGATGTGTACTGGCAATCTGCGCAGCGGGACGGAGCATCTGTTCCACTGGTTCTTCCACCGGGAGGGGACCGCACTGGAGAAGGTCCGGGTCTACTATGGACTGATTGGTTCCTTCATCGCCGGGGCGGTGCTCAGCGGCCTGCTCACCCCCCTGTTTGCCGGCCGGACCATCCTGGCCACCCTCGTCCCCCTGCTGTCCGCCTTCCTCATCATGCTCCGTGGGGAAAAACGTGTATAACCCCCCCTCCGTCTTCCCATCCAGGTCCCATTTTGATCAGAAAGCGCTGGGCAAAACCGCCCCATTTACGGTTTTGTCCAGCGCTTTTTTCTTCTTTTCCTGTTTGACAGAACTCTGCCCGCCGCCGGAAGCCCCGGGACGCTCCCTTAGCGCGGCGTCAGACCCTCTCCCCCACGATCTTTTGATAGTTGGCCTGGTCGGTATCCCCCTCCGTGCTGATGCACAGCACCCGGGAGCTCTCGTTCAGCCCCAGGGACCACCGCAGGTCCTCCAGCTTCTCCTCATGCAGGATGGCGGACAGGACACCCACGCCCACCGCCCCCGACTCGCCGGACACCACCGCCGGGTCCCCCGGCTCCGGCCGGCCCAGCAGGCGCATCCCCATGGCGGAGTACTCGTCCGAGCAGGACAGGAAGGCCGCCGCGCCGGGGCGGATGATCTCCCAGCTGATGGTGCACGGCTCGCCGCAGCAGAGCCCGGCCATCATGCTGTTCATCTCCCCGGTGACCGGATGGAGCTTCCCATCCGCCGCCCGGGCGCTCCGGTACAGGCAGTCCGCCCGGTCAGGCTCCACGATGCAGGTGATGGGGCAGTCCTTCCCAAGGCGTGCGGCAAAGCTGCCCAGTATGGCCCCCGCGAAGCTGCCCACTCCGGCCTGGAGGAACAGGTGGGTGGGCATCCGGCCCCCCAGGTCCTCCAGCTGCTGGAACAGTTCCCAGGCGATGGTGGTGTAGCCCTCCATGATCCAGGCGGGGATCTCCTCGTAGCCCGGCCAGGCGGTATCCTGCACCAGGATCCAGCCGTGCTCCTTCCCCATCTGGTTGGCCAGCCGCACCGCGTCGTCATAGTTCAGGTCGGTGATCTCCGCCTGTGCCCCCTGGGCCCGGATATTGTCCAGCCGCTCCCGGGCGCTGCCCTTGGGCATATAGACTACCGATTTGTGGCCCAGCTGCCGGGCCGCCCAGGCCACGCCCCTTCCGTGGTTGCCGTCCGTAGCAGTGACAAAGGTGAGTTCTCTCAGCTTCTCCCGGACCTCCGGCTTCATCAGCGCCTCAAAGGTAATCTTCTCCTCCGGCCAGCCCAGCCGCTGTCCCAGGCAGCAGGCCATGGCATAGCTGCCGCCCAGGGCCTTGAAGGCGTTCAGACCAAACCGCCTGGACTCGTCCTTCACCAGCACCTGAGCCACGCCCAGCTTTTGGGCCAGATGATCCAGAGAAACCAGGGGCGTCGGCGCATAACCTGGAATCGTCTTATGAAAACGGCTGGCCCGCTCCAGCGCCCCGCCGTCGGTCAGGGAGAGGGCCGTGTTCGGGATCTCTCCCTTTTGATTGATATAATAGTTCAGTGCCATGCTCATTCCTCCCCGTCCAGGACCGCCACCGCCCGAATGGGGGAGCCGTCCGCATCCTGATACCGCAGGGGCAGGGCAAACAGCGTGAACAGCCCATCTCCGAGCTGGTCCAGATTGGCCAGATTCTCCATGACCACCAGGTCGTGATCCTGGAACAGACGCCGGTGGATACTCAGGTAGGCGTCAGCAATGGGGTCCACCCCGATGGTATCCAAGCCCACGCCCTTTTTCCCGCTCTGGAGCAGGTAATCCACAATGCCCTGGTCGATACAGGGATAGCCGCCAAAATAGCGCTCTGTCCCCCAATATCTGCCCCATCCGGTGTGAAACAGCAGAAATTCCGCCCGGTCAGCCAGAGGGCGCACCCGCTCCACCGCGGAGAAGGGGATCACCTCCCCCTCCTTCAGTTCCGGGCAGTGGATCACCAGCGCCCGGCCGATGAACTGCTCCACTGGAAACTGGTCCAGCGTGGTCCGCCCCGCAAACAGATGGGCCGGGGGATCCATGTGGGTCCCGGTGTGGGAGTACATGGTCAGCAGGGTCTCTTGAAACCCATCCCGCTCATAGGTGTTGGCCGCCTGGAGCCTGGGGGGCTCTGTGCCGGGGTAGACCGGCATTTCCCGGGAAATCAGGTGTGTCAGGTCAATACATCTCATGGTATCTCCTCCATTTCTTTACCCGACGCCTCGATTATATCATATCCCCTGTCTGGACACCACCCACTTGAAACAAAAATGCTGTGCCCCGGCACAGCATTTTTGTTATGGCGCACACTATTTTACCACCACATTCTCCGCGCCCAGCCGTTCCTTCAGGTCCTCCACCAGGGCGGGATGGATCTGGCACCGGGTGCCCACCCGCTTTTTGCAGTCCTCGAAATAGAGCACCGCCTGGCTCTCCCCCGGGAAGAAGGACAGGGCCAGCTTCACCTTCCGCAGCCGCGGATCCTCCCGGCAGGGCAGGCGGAGGTACAGCCGCTGGCCGTCCGTCTGGACCTTTCCATCCAGGTCCCCCAGGGGGCGGATGGCGTCCACCATGAGCTGCGGCTCCTTCTCGTCCCGCACGGAGATCTTTCCAGTGACCAGGATGGCGCTGTTCTCCCGGATGTACCCCCCGCTCTCATTGAGCACCCGGGAGAAGCACAGCAGCTCCATGGAGGCGGTGTCGTCCTCCAGATCCACATAGGCCATGAGGGTATTGTTCCGGGTGGTACGGGTCTTGTAGGTAGCGATCACCCCGGCCACGGTGACCTGCTCTCCGTCCCGATAGCGGGCAGGGCCGTCCTCCCAGCTGAAATCGCTCAGAATGGATCCGATGGTCACCGCTCCCACCGCCCGGGCCGCCTCCCGGTATGCGTCCATGGGGTGGCCGGACAGATACAGGCCGGTGACCTCCTTCTCCATCGTCATCCGCTCCTGGGGGCTGTACTCCGGAATGTCCGGCAGATGGAGGGCGGGCAGGGCGGCCTGCTCCTCTCCTCCCCCCATTCCGAACAGGTCCAGCTGACCCTCCAAATTTCGCTTCCGACTGGCGGCGATGCCGTCCAGCACCTGCCCAAAGACCTCCATCAGCTGGGAGCGCCGGCAGCCCATCCGGTCGAAGGAGCCGGACTTGATCAGGCTCTCCAGCACCCGCCGGTTCAGGTCCCGGTCGAACATCCGGTCGCAGAAGTCCATAAAGTCTGTAAAGGGTCCGCCCTTGCTCCGTTCCTCCAGCAGGCCGTTGATCACGTTCCGGCCCACCCCTTTCAGGGCCACCAGGCCGAAGCGGATCCCCCCATCTGAGACGGTAAAGTCCGCCTGGGACTCGTTCACGTCCGGCGGCAGCAGCTCGATGCCGCACTCCCTGCATTCGGCGATGTACTCCGCCACCTTCTCGCTGGAGTCCAACACGGAGGTGAGCAGAGCCGCCATATACTCCTTGGGGTGGTGGTATTTGAACCACGCCGTCTGATAGGCCACCACGGCATAGCACACGGCGTGGGCCTTGTTGAAGGCGTACTCGGCGAAGGCGTCGATCTCCTCATAGATGGCCTTGGCGGCGTCCTCCGGGATGCCGTTGGTGATACAGCCCGCGATCCCCCGGGACGGGTCCCCATAGATGAAAAACTGCCGCTCCCGCTCGATCTCCTTGCGCTTTTTCTTGCTCATGGCCCGGCGGACCATATCAGCCTGTCCCAGGGAGTAGCCGGCCAGCTGCTGGAAGATCTGGAGCACCTGCTCCTGATAGACGATGCACCCATAGGTGTTGGACAGGATGGGCTTGAGGGCCGGGTGCTTATAGGTGATCTTTCCCGGGTTCTGCTTGCAGGCGATGAACCGGGGGATGGAGTCCATGGGGCCGGGGCGGTACAGGGCGATGATGGCGGTGATGTCCTCGATGGTCTGGGGCTTCAGGCCCACACACACGCCGGTCATGCCGGCGGACTCCATCTGGAACACGCCCGAGGTCTTGCCCTCTCCCAGCATGGCCATGACAGCGGGATCATTTTCCTGAATATCAGCAAGGGTAAAGCCAGGCTCCTTTTCACGCACCATACGCACCGCGTCGTCCAGGATGGTCAGGTTCCGCAGGCCCAGGAAGTCCATTTTCAGCAGGCCCAGTTCCTCCAGCGTGGTCATAATGTACTGAGTGACCGGCAGGCCGTCATTGGTCGCCAGGGGCACATAGTCCACCACCGGCCGGTTGGTGATGACCACGCCGGCGGCGTGGGTGGAGGTGTTCCGGGGCATCCCCTCGATGGCCCGGGCGGTGTCGATCAGCTTGCGCACCTGGGGATCCCCGTCATAGGAATCCTTCAGCTGCTTGGACAGCTTCAGGGCGTCCTCCAGGGTGATATGGAGGGCCCCCGGCCCGCTGGGGATCTGCTTGGCGATGGCGTCCACATCGGCATAGGGCATATTCAGCACCCGCCCTACGTCCCGCACCGCCCCGCGGGCCGCCATGGTGCCAAAGGTGACGATCTGGGCCACATGGTCGCTGCCGTATTTTCTGTTGACATAGTCAATGACCTCCTGCCGCCTGCGGATGCAGAAGTCGATGTCAATATCAGGCATGGAAACGCGGTCCGGATTGAGGAACCGCTCGAAGTACAGGCCATATTTCATGGGATCCAGGTCGGTGATATTCAAACAGTAGGACACCATGGAACCCGCCGCCGAACCGCGCCCCGGTCCCACCGGGATCCCGTTTCCCTTCGCGTACGCGATGAAGTCAGACACAATGAGGAAGTAGTCCACAAAGCCCATCTTCTTGATCATGCCCATCTCATATTCCAGCTGCTTCCGGTACTGCTCCGGCTGATCCGGATACCGCCGGGCGAAGCCCTTCCAGCACAGGTCCCGGAAGTAGGCCTCCCCGTCGTCATAGCCCTCCGGCAGCTGGAAGTGGGGCAGATGGTATTTGCCGAACTCAAACTCCACATTGCACAGCTCCGCAATGCGGGCGGTGTTCTCCAGCGCCTCAGGAGCATTGGGGAAGAGCTCCGCCATCTCCGCCTCGCTCTTGACATAGAACTCCTGGGTCTCAAACTTCATCCGCCCGGGATCGTCCAGCGTCTTGCCCATCTGGATGCACATGAGGATGTCCTGCATCTCCGCATCCTCCCGCCGGAGGTAGTGGGCGTCGTTGGTGGCGATCAGGTGGATTCCTGTCTCCTCATGGAGGCGCAGCAGCCCCCCGTTCACCTGCCGCTGGACCGGGATGCCGTGGTCCTGGAGCTCCAGATAGTAGCCGTCCTCCCCAAACAGCTCCCGCATCTCCAGGGCGGCCTCCTTTGCCTTCTCATAGTCCCCTGCCATCAGCAGCTTGGGGACCTCTCCCCCCAGGCAGGCGGAGCAGGCGATCAGTCCGCCGCAGTGCTCCCGCAGCAGGTCCAGGTCGATGCGCGGCTTAATGTAAAAGCCCTCCAGAAACGCCTGGGAGACCATGTAGGACAGATTGCGGTAGCCCTCCTCGTTCCGGCACAGGAGAACCAGGTGGGAGAAGGCGGCGTCAAACTCGTGGACCTTCTGAAAGCGGGTGCGGCCCCGGGGGGCCACATAGACCTCGCAGCCGATGATGGGCTTGATCCCCGCCTCCCGGCAGGCCCTGTAAAAGTCGATTGCCCCGTACATGACGCCGTGATCGGTGATGGCTACCGCGTCCTGCCCCAGCTCCTTCACCCGCTCCACCAGCTTTTTGATCCGGCAGGCTCCGTCCAAAAGGGAAAATTCCGTATGCAGATGTAGATGGACAAAGGACATGGTGCAGTTCTCCTTCCCGCGCAGCGGCGGACGCCGCCTGTCTCTGTAAAGGTATATTCCTGTTTATCACTTGAAATTCAAATGTTTTTCCGCCATCCGGCCGCCAGCTGGCACAGCCGTACCAGAAGATACCCCAGGGCGGCCCCCAGGAAATTCAAAATGGAGTCGTCCACATCGGCGGCCCCGGTGGCGGTGACCCACTGGAGCCACTCCACCCCCACCGCAGTCAGGGCGCACAGGGGCAGGCAGGTCCAGAAATGCCGCATGGTCCGGAACAGGACAGGCAGCAGCATCCCCAGGGGGACCATGATGACCACGTTGCCCAGCAGATTCATGATGCTCACCGGACTGCCAGTGTTGCGGTAAAACCGCACATAGCTGCGGATGGTGTGGAAGGGCTCCAGATTGACGCTTCCGCCCCACACACGGTCCAGCTGGAACAGCCCTCCGAAGAACAGAAGGACCGAAAGAATGGCCAGATAATAGAGGAACAGGGCCCAAAGCGCCCCCCGCAGATACCGGCCTCTCGCTCCCCGGGGCAGGGACCGGAGCCGCAGGGCCACCCCTATCCCCGCTAAAAGCACGGTGCCCGCCGGGACCGCCGCCTGGAGGAGCATATCCAACTGGCCGCCCAGAAGCAGCCACACCAGATTGACCAGTATCGCCGCTGAATAGCAAAGGATGTGAAGCATCTTCCCTTTATATATCCTCCACCTGACCGCCCAGCTCCACCAGCTTCCGCAGCCGGTGGTTCAGGGCAGATTTTGTCACCGGGGGACTGCACTGCTCCGCCAGCTGGGCCAAGGTGTCCTCCGGGTGGGCCGCCCGGAGCCGGGCTGCCTCCTGAAGCTTGTCCGGGAGGGTCTCCAGCCTGCCGGAGCGCTCCAGCCGCCGGATGGCCTCCAGCTGTCCCTGGGCGGCCTCCACCACCTTGTCCAGATTGGCGGCGTCGCAGTTCACCCGGCGGTTCACGCTCCCCCGCAGGTCCTTCTCCAGCTTGGCTGTCATCACGTCCATGGCGGCCACCGGCGCGCCGATGGCGGTAAGAAAGTCCTCGATGTACTCGCTCTGCTTGAAATAGATCACGGAGTTTCCCTTCCGGTCGGCGTCCTTGGGGGCGAACTCCTCCTCCCGCAGCAGGGCCAGCATCTCCCGGCTGACGCTGCGGTGGGAGGTGGCCAGCTCCAGGTGGTAGCCCTTCCGCGGATCGGTCACCGAGCCGCCGGACAGGAAGGCCCCCCGGAAGAAGGCCGCCCGGCAGCAGGGCTCCTCCAGGGCCGCGAAGTTGATATGCAACGCCAGGGCCTCCGGGTCTACCCCATAGGTCTGGTGGATGAGCCGCAGCTTGTCCGGCGCCTGGATGGAAAACACCCGCTTGCCCTCCCCCTCCGGAAGCCGGTCAAAGGACAGGCGGAACGCCTTTCGGAACAGTGCGGGCAGCCGCTGGGCAAAGGCCTCGTGCTCTGTAACGATGCGTATCTCACTGCCGCAGAAGGTATTGCAGTACAGCAGCACCCCGTATGCCTCCGCCTGGGCACAGCATTTCCGGCTCAGCCCCGCCCGGCACAGCTCATTTTTTACCTCTCCGCCAAAGGTCATGCCCTCACTCCTCAATGATATAGCGCTCCTTCCCCCGGAAGATCCGCACCGCCCGCTGGCGGTAGATCTCCAGCACCGCCGCCGCCAGCTTGTCCGGGTCATGCCGGGCAAAGTTGCCTCCCTCCGAGGCCACCGGCCGCTCCACCAGCTCCAGGCCCATGGCGGCGACCCGCTCCCGGTCCACCGCCAGGGGCACGGCGTCCTCCGCCCGGTACCGCTCCACCAGTCCCGCCTGGACCGGGGCCGAATTGGCCAGGCACAGGTCCACCAAGCCGGGAGCCCCGTGGTTCATCAGCGCCTCCAGGTGGTCGCCGGCGGTGTAGCCCTCCGTCTCTCCGTCCTGGGTCATAATGTTGCATACATAGATCTTCAGGGCGTCCGACTGGGCGATGGCCTCTGGCACCCCCTTCACCAGCAGATTGGGGATCACGCTGGTATAGAGGCTCCCCGGCCCCAGCAGGATCAGGTCCGCCTCCCGGATGGCCTCCAGCGCGGAGGGCAGGGCCCTGGGCCGCTCCGGGATCAGGGCCACATGGTGGATCCGGCAGTCCTGCTGCTTTTTGAAGTCATAGATCTTGGACTCCCCCACCACTCGGGTGCCGTTCTCAAAGACAGCCTCCAGCTGTACATCGGCGCTGGTCACCGGGATCACCCGGCCGGTGATGGCCAGCACCTGGCTCATCTGAGAGACCGCCTCCTCAAAGGAGCCGGTCACCCCGTTCAGGGCGGCCAGGATCAGGTTGCCGAAGGACTGCCCGGCCAGCGCCCCCTCAGTGAACCGGTAGGTGAGCAGCCGCTGCATGATAGGCTCCACATTGGCCAGAGACTCCATGCAGTGGCGGATGTCCCCCGGAGGGGGCATCCCCATGTCCCGGCGGAGCATCCCGGAGCCGCCTCCGTCATCCGCCACCGTCACCACCGCGGTGAGGTTCCGGGTATAGTTTTTCAGCCCCCGCAGCATGGTGGACAGGCCGGTGCCGCCGCCGATGGCGACGATGCGCGGCCCGCGCTCCCACTGCTGGCTGTTGGGAATGGGTTCCAGCATGGCATTTTCCTCCTCTTGCCGGTCAGATCCGGCCCAGGTCCCGGTGGACCTCCCCCACGGGATAGCCCTCCTGCCGGACGGCCTCCGCCAAGGCGTGGGCCACCGCCACCGAGCGGTGACGCCCCCCGGTGCAGCCCACCGCGATGGTCAGCGAGGTCTTGCCCTCCTCCACATACCGCGGCAGCAGATAGGCAACAAAGTCCATCAGGCGGCGGAGAAACTCCTGGCTCTGAGGGGCGGACAGGGCATAGTCCCGCACCCCGTCATCCAGTCCGGTGCGGGGCCGCAGCTCCGCCACATAGTAGGGGTTTGGCAGAAAGCGCACATCAAAGACCAGGTCAGCCTCCATCGGGATGCCGTGCTTGAAGCCGAAGGAGGTCACCCGCACCTCCATGGACCGCTCCGCCGGCCCCCGGGCAAACAGCTGCAGCAGCTTCGCCCGCAGCCCCCGGGCGGTGAGACCGGAGGTGTCGATGATGTGGGCCGCCCGCTCCCGCAGCGGGGACAGCATCCGCCGCTCCAGGGCGATGGCCTCCTCCAGCGAGTCGCACTCATCCGCCAGAGGATGGCTGCGCCGGGTCTCCTTATACCGCTGGATGATGACCTCATCCGTAGCCTCCATAAACAGGATGCTGTACGCGCACTGCATGGCCCGCAGCCCGTCCAGAGCCTGGAACAGGCTGTCGAACCTGGTGCCGCCCCGGATGTCGGTGACCAGCACCACCCGGTCATACTCGCCGTTTCCCGCCATCCCCAGCTCGGCAAACTTAGGGATCAAGGGGGCGGGCAGGTTATCCACACAGAAAAAGCCCATGTCCTCCATGATGGAGGCGGCGCGGCTCTTTCCCGCGCCGGACAGGCCGGATATGATGACAAATTCCATTGGAACCACCTCGTCTGCCGCCCGCGGTGCGCCGGACGGCTTTTCTCTCTCTTGTTCTGCACACCGCAGGACTCACCCCAGCAGCCGCACTTCCCGCTCCAGGGTCACGCCGGTCTCCCACAGGACCCGCTCCCGCACCTGGTCCACCAGGGCCAGCACATCGGCGCAGGTGGCCCCGCCCCGGTTGATGACAAAGCCCGCGTGCTTCTCCGACACCTGGGCCCCGCCCACGGTCAGTCCCTTCAGGCCGCACTGGTCGATGAGGGCGGCGGCAAAGTGGCCCTCCGGGCGCTTGAACATGGAGCCCGCGCTGGGATACTCCAACGGCTGCTTCTCGCCGCGGCGGCGGGCCAGCTCCTGGATCTTCTCCCGGATCTCCTCCGGGTCCCCCTGGGGCAGGGCGAACTCCGCCTTCAGAATGAGCCAGTCGGGATGCCGGGCAAAGATGCTGCTGCGGTAGCCGAACTCACACCCGGCGGCGGGGAGGGTATGCTCCTCCCCCTCTCCGTCCAGATAGGTCACGGCGGTGACTGTCTGGGACAGCTCGCCTCCATAGGCGCCGGCGTTCATCATCACGCCGCCCCCCAGGGTGCCCGGGATCCCGTGGGCAAACTCCAGCCCGGCCAGCCCCCGGCCCAGGGCCGCATTGGCCAGGCGGGCCAGGGAGATACCGCTCTCCGCCCACAGGCGGCGGTTCACTTCCCGGGTCTGATCCAGGCCGCACAGCTTCACCACAAAGCCCCGGTACCCCTCGTCCGGCACCAGCAGATTAGAACCGTTGCCCAGAAAGAAGGGCCGGATGTCCAGCTCCCGGGCCGCCCTCACCGCCGCCTTTGCCTCCCCCGCCGTCCGGGGCAGTGCCATCAGAGCGGCCGGGCCGCCGATCCGGAAGGTGGTATGCCGGGACATGGGCTCCTCATTCCGCACTTCCAGTGTACCGCACCGCTGGGCCAGCAGGGCGGCCAATGCTTCAAATCGATCCATATTTCCTCCTGATCCTCAGGTCAAATTCCAGGTATCATGTTATTATAGCAAATTCCAGAAAAAAATAGAATAGGGGAAACCGAAAATGTCCGCCCAGTAAAACCGGCCGCCTCATGGGCGGCCGGTTTTACTGGGCGCACGGGAAGGGCCCGTCATACCATGTCGCACAGCAGGGCGGCCCCCACCACGCCGGCGTCGTTGCCCAGACTGGCCTTCACCAGCTGAGGCGGATTGTCTTTGTTGAAGCAGCCCTGATGGAACCGCTCCCGCAGGGGATCCAGCAGCAGATCGTCGTCCGCGGCGCTGATCCCACCTCCAAGGCAGATCACCTCTGGAAACAGTATATTGGCCAAATTGATCAGGCCCACGGAGAGGCCGTCCAGATAGCGGTCCAGCGCACGGCGGGCCGCGGCGTCCCCCTGGCGGGCCGCCTGAAACACGATGCGGCCATCCACGCGCGCCTTCTCTCCCCCGCACAGCTGCCACAGGGCGCTGTCCGGGCTCTGCTCCATCTCCTCCCGGGCCATGCGGATCAGAGCGGTGGCGGAGCCGTACTGCTCCCAGCAGCCCCGGTTCCCGCAGCCGCAGAGCTGTCCGCCGGGGTGGATCACGATGTGTCCCGCCTCCAGGCCCGCGCCGCCGAAGCCAGTGTACAGCTTGCCGCCCCGGACCATGCCGCTGCCGATCCCGGTCCCCAGGGTGACCACCACCGCCGGATCACAGCCCCGGGCCGAGCCGGCCCAGTACTCTCCGATGGCCGCGCAGTCAGCGTCGTTGCCCAGATAGAGGGGCAGTTCCAGCTCCCGCTGGAACAGAGCCCGGAGCGGGGTGTTCCGAAAGGGCATATTGGGCGTTTTGACCACCACGCCCTCCCGGTTGTCCACCAGGCCGGGCAGCCCCGCCCCCGCCGCCTGGAGCTGAGAGACCGGGCAGCCGCCCTCCTCTGCCGCCTGCCGGGCCAGACGGGCCAGACGGGCGGACAGTTCCTCCGCGGTCCAGCTCCGGTCCACCGGACAGGCGGCCTTGTGGAGGATCTTCCCCTCCCGGTCCACCAGTCCGGCCACCAGATTGGTGCCGCCTACGTCAAGTCCGATATACATCCGCCCCGTCCTCCTCTTCCGACAGCTTTTTGAAGTGCTCGTCCATCCGGCGGGTCAGCTCCAGGGCTGCGTTGTGGCCCATCTTCCGGTTCCGGTTGTTGATGGCGGCCACCTCCACGATACTGGCCAGGTTCCGGCCCGGCTTCACCGGGATGGTGATGGAGGGGACCGACACCCCCAGGATTTCCGTCACCGCGCCCTCCAGGCCCAGCCGGTCATAGACCGCGTGGTCATCCCAGGGCTCCAGATTGATGACCATGTCGATCTCCTGAGAGATCTTGATGGCGCTCATACCGAACAGCTGGCGCACATCCACCACGCCGATGCCCCGCAGCTCCATGTAGTGGCGGATCAGCTCCGGGGCGGTGGCCACCAGCGTACCGTGGTTGGTCTGCTTGATCTCCACCGCGTCGTCGGCGATGATGCGGTGGCCCCGCTGGATCAGTTCGATGGCCACCTCGCTTTTGCCCACACCGGACTCCCCCTGGAACAGAACGCCCTCGCCGTAGATCTCCATCATCACACCGGAACGGGTGATCTGTGGCGCCAAATAGTTGTAGAGGCTGCCGATGAGGGCGCTCATAAAGGCGGAGGTATGGGCCTGGGTGCGCAGCACCGTCCGGTCGTGCTTCTCCGCCATCTCCATGCACTCCGGGCAGGGCTCCAGGCCTCGGGTCAGGATCAGCGCTGGGACCGAATACTCCAGCATCTGGTCAAAGCGCTCCCGCCGCAGGTCCGCGTCCATCTGCTCCAGAAAGGTGGTCTCCGCCAGCCCGATGACGACCAGGCGGCGGGGATCAAAATGTTCAAAAAAGCCGGTCAGAGGCAGGCCCGGACGGTTCACGTCCAGAGTGGTCAGGGGAATGGATGCGTAATTGGCCCCGGGATGCAGGATCTCCAGGCCGAACTCCTGAATGATCTCCCCCAGCTTCACGCTGTTGCTGTGATCTGACATTGGCGCTCCTCCATTCATCAATAGAAGTAACGAGACTGTGTTCAGTATATCCCATCCCCCTCCATTTCGCAAGCGGCGGCGGCCCCAAATTCTTCTTTCCTCCGCCCCCGCCGGCCCGAAATCAGTCCATCAG
>OJQA01000891.1_pt1 | contig 14639 bp, 6 predicted proteins | sample 1598661 | NCBI WGS metagenome assembly OJQA01 (sample SAMN03922454, study PRJEB24848) | human gut metagenome | isolation source: stool sample | host: Homo sapiens | place: Germany | collected 2009-11 | reverse complement strand
GATATACCCCCCCCGACACGTTCGCCCCGTCCAGCGGATGCGGAGCATTTTCAATATTTGCCTTATCGGAATTGGCGATTCCTGCGATGCCGTCGAGTTTCTCCTTGCGCGTCACCGCATGAACATACAGGTTGACGAGCTCCGTAATGATTTCGCCGTTACTCATGTTACTGCTACCACTCACGGATTTGAGGACGGCAGCCTTCCAACGCGCCACACTTCGTTCTATACGTTTATACCCAATCAGTTCCGGCGGCAATCCCGCCTCGCGGAAGATTTTGGTCGGCGATTCCCCCGCAAGATACCGTATGACACACACCTGTTTGAAGGCGTTGGAGTACGTGATGCGGTCTTTCGACACGTTAGCCACCGCCGGCAGATCCCGCAACATTTGGAGCTCTTCCATGCTGAATGATCCTCCACCGCGCATCGTTTTACCCCCTTTGCTATACCCCGTGATGAAGCAAGTGTATATCCGACTTCTCACAAGCAGCTTTTCAAATATTGCTGACCGTATATTGCTTCAACCGATCGGCCACACGTCAATGCGGGCGATTATGGAATACCCACAACCGCCCGCATTGACTTTTATTGTGAGTGAGTCAATTCACAACTCACTCACACCGAACGCATGCGCTCAGTACGTGCGGCGACGACTCTTGACCGCCACAGCCGCGCCAGCGCCACCCACCAGCAGCGCCACGACGGTGAACAACACGGTTCCCGCGGCACCGGTCAGCGGCAGCTGAGTGACAGACTTGACGTTCAGCACGGTAGCGGTGGCATTCGCAGTGGTGTTATTGACCGGTTGGACCTGACGAAGGGCATCCGGCTCGAAGGTGATGAGACCTTCATCTGTGATTTCCACATTGAAAGTGACCCTGAAGTTCTGGGCGTAATCGGTCGGAGCCTGAGTCTCCACAACCGTGTAGGTTCCTGCCGCAAGACCCGCGACCTTCACCAAACCATCATTCTCAGTAGTGAACGTCTTGGCATCATTTTGATCGGAAACAAACGACCACGCACCGTCCTCAGCCTGCTTAAGGAACTTGCCCTCCGCATTCTTGACAACGAACTTGGCGCCGGCTAGAGGCTTGGCCTCATTCCCTTCCTTGCCAATCTTCGTGAACTGGAAACCGTAGGTCTTAAGGACAGTCTTGCCTTCACCGCTGGTACCATCCTTGGTGGTGATTGTGGCCTTGTTGTCCACACTGCCGCTCAAGCCATCCAACGCATCCTTGGTGACGGTGCCCTGGTACGACACGACGATCGTCCTACCGGCCAGCGTTGTGGCATCGGCAAAATAGATGGTCGTGGTGGTGCCGGATTGAGCATTGCCTTCCTGCGTTATCGTGTACAGATCGGGATTCACAGTAGTATGATCTCCGAACTGGACCTTGAAGTCACTCGTTTCCGCAATCCGCAAACCTTTGGACGCGGTATCGGTAATGGTAAAGGGGTACGCATCCCAGCCAGCCGCAGCATGAGGAACGTCCGCGGCCACAGTGAAGTCCACGGTGTCGCCCACCTTTACGCTCTTACCGTTCACATCCACGTCATTCATCCGGGCGAACTTGAGCGGCTCGTCGGTCGGATTCGCGTTCTTCGCGTTGAACTGGCCTTCAGTCGTGATGTTGCCCTGACCGGTCGTCGCATCGGCAGCAATCCTCAGATTGGACAGTCCATTGACGGTGGTGGCCACCACAGCCGGAGTTCCCGACGTCACAGTCGTTTCGCCAGCCTTGGTGAACGTATCCTTCACCAGATACCAGCCTTCTCCGTTCACATTGACCGCCTGGCTCGTATTTGCCTGCTCCGTAGTTACGGTCAGGCCAGTACCATCAGGTCCTGCCGGCGGAGTAATTCCAGCCAAGGTCTTGGCGAAGACACGGAGCTGATCCGCAGTGAACGTCGCCACATAGGCGGCTGGATTATCCTTGTACTCTGTCGGGATGCCGTTGTAGCTTCCATCAGCCGCGTCAGCAGCGGTGGTCACAGCTCCCTTCCATGCGTCAACCGTTTTCACTTCGACCGAGCCATCGCCAGGATTCTCGAACGTGGCAAACTTGTATGGCGTGTACGTATGGTCTTCCTGTGCGTGGTTAACTTGCAGCAATGGAGCATCATCAGCCTGTGCGGCGGCGACGCCGATGGCCATGCCGCTCAGCAACGTTGCCGCGGCGGCCAGCCCTGCAAAAAGCTTCCTCATCTTCATGAGAATCTCCTCTTCCTAATTGTTGGTTACTGTGTTCTGCAATCGCGGGAGGCGGGAACCCAACATGCCCCCGCGATCCGCAAATCCTGTGTTGTTCAGCCGAGCCGCTTCTTGCGTCTCCACTGGTCGGCCGCAGCGACGGCGAGCAATGCCAGTACGCCAACTCCGCCGGCCGCAATCTGCCACCATCGTTCCGCACCCATGCGGCCCGTCAATGGCAGTGACGATGCCGAAATGTATTGGTTGGTGAACAGCATTGGCTGGGTCTCGTCCCAATTCGAACCAGCGGCACCATAATCGGTTTTCAGCTGGGTCACGGATTCGACAACGGCCTTCCATTCACCGGACGTTCCGTCTTTCATCACGGACACGACCACCCGGTATTCCGCCTGCGAGTAATACATTGCGGAAGCATTACCAGCGTTCTCCGTCACAAGATATGTGTACTCGGCTTCACCTGCGTCATACGTGATGTCGCCGAAGTAAGCAACGTGATCGTCAGACGAATCGCGTTTCACCGTCACCGTGCACGCCGACTGGTTCTTGCAGGAAGCTGGCATCGGCGCGTCTGGATTGGAATCGTCTGTCTTCAGCTTGAAAGTGAACTCGTCGGAATCCTTCCAATCGCGCCCCTTCAGCTCCTTCTGCACGCCAATCGCATGCGTCAGCATGGTCTGCTTCAACGTGTTGGTGATGACTACTGTGGCGTTCTGCGATGCCGTGGATTCCGGTACCGTCACCGCATTGCCGTCAGCGAGAGCACCATTGCCGACTTTGTGCTGGTAGGAGGCCTTCCACTGATGGTTCTCCGGTTCGGTTTCCGTCACCGTGTACGTTTTCGCGGCACCGGCCGGAATGATCACATCCGTGGACCAGTTTCCATTCGCATCCGACTTCAACGTGACTGTCTTATAGCTATTGCCACCTTGCTTGATATCCACCGTGATGCTTTCCGGCTTGTCACCGTCTCCACTCCACTGCTTTTCGATATGCAGCGTCGAGGAAACCACCTGGATCACCGGATGCGGATACGGATTGCCGCCGCATGCATGATCCACGCCATCGGCCGAGTATGACAGGCATGCGGAATCGTTCGAATGGAAACCAGGCTGGTTCGAGGACGTGGTGTTCCCGTCCAGATCGGTATCCGCGTCACCCTTCACGCCGGCATATCCATCCTTGCCGGTATTCAGATTAGAGGCGTAGTCGTTGTATGCATTTTGCGTGGGCTTCACGTTGTATTCCAGCGTGTACGTCACGTTGTGGGCCAGAGCCTTCAGGAACCTGACGGTGAACTTCTTCGCGTTCTCGTCGTATGTCAGGGTGTAATCGACATCCTTGGTCAAAGCGACGGCCTGTCCGGACGAGTCCTTGGCTACGACCTTATAGTCGCTGCCAGCAAGTTCGGCATATTCCGACAGCGTATCCTCCATCACCACATTGATGTATGCGGATGTGGTGGTCTCGCTCTTCTGAATCTCGTCGAAGATGGCGTTCAGTTCCGACGCGTTCTTGGCGGCCTTGTAATACCCGGCGTCTTTATCTCCGTCGCCACAATCGTTGTACGCTATCGCCTTCGGGAAATTGCTGGACACCGCATGCATGAACTGATTCTCTTTGCTGGAGAGCGAGGACGGGTCGGCACTGGCGAAGATGCCGATGGAATACACCATATCACCTTGATCCTTCAAAGTTTTCGCTGCGGTGACCGCGCCGTTTGCCACCGAAGCATCGAAATCGGACACCGACGAAGGCGTACCATCCGCAAAGAAAATGACGACCTTCTTCGCATCGGTCCGAGCATTTTCCATTACCTTGACCGCGCGTTTGAATCCATTGTCGGCCCGGGTGGAACCAGCAGCTTTAAGCTCGTTGACCTTGGTTTTCAGGCCACTCATATCCGCAGTCAGCTTGCTTACGATCTGGGAATAGTTGTACTGGTATCCACCACTCCGGTACATGTCATTCCCGACGTTATTTGATTCCTTACCAGAGAACTTCACCAACCCGACACGGACCGGTTCGGAACCGGATTGCGCACCCTTATTGGCATTCGCCGCGCCATCAAGGAAGTTGTCCACAGCTCTCTTCAACGCTTTCAACCGCTTGGTCCTATCCGTTGAGCCCATCGGGTCATCCATCGAACCGGACACGTCCAACACCAGCGTGAAGTCGATCGGCTGGGTGGTGGTGACCGTGGTGCTGCTGGCAGCGCCCTTCACATCCACGTTCACGGTGTAACTGCCATCATTGTTCTTTTTGATGCGCTTATGCTTCTCCGGAGCGCCCAACTGAGAACCAGTCTCGTTCTGCGCAACCGACTGCGCCCGATTTGCTCGCGCAATCGGTTGAGCGGACAACGTAACTGGCTGCTCATCAGGTTGTTCAGATTGTTGTTCAGATTGTTGTTCAACCTCCTGCTCAACCCACTGCTCAGTCTCTTCTTTCGTTTCTTGTTCCGTTTCTTGTTCGACTTGCTGGTAAGCCTCTTGATCTGACGGCTGCTCTTGCTCTGACGGCTGCTCTTCTCCCACCATCAAATTTTGTTCCACCGGCTGTGAATCCTCTTGCCCAGATTCTTGCAATACCGGCTGCTCGATTTGTTGTTCCAAGGCTCCCGTGGCATCTTCCGCCGCCGCTGACGAAGCAGTGACGCACCCCACGCCGGCGAGCATTGCGACCGTCGCGACGGCCGCAATGACACGACGCGTGAACAGACCTGTGCCCCTCGCCCTGTTTCGCTCAAAGACGTGTCTCATACGCCTACCCCCCTTGTACCGTTAAGCGATCGGGGAAATACCTTCCTCCTTCGACCGGTATATTTGATGCGTCTTCGCTTCACATACCGTCCGACAATCGCTTCGTTGCCTAAACCTTAAGGAGAAAAACAGAGGGATACATACCCTCCCAACGAGGTAATCAAGGGGATATACTTTCCTTGAAATCGCACATATCATCGCGATTCTAGAGTATTCTTACCCCCGTAAATCGCGATGCAAAAACTATAAGCAAACGTTGTCATGTCTCTTTCAGAATTTTCCCCGACAAAAAAGCATCTGTCAAGTGCAACATTAACGCCATCAACCCCTAGTTGCGCTTTGGCCACCAAGCGGCATGCCTACGGACATACCACGGACAGCGGAGCAGCCAAACCAACAACAAACCGACCAGCAACGTGGCAGCTGACACCACGCCCGCAATCACACGCACATCTTTTGCCGCATCATCCTCCGCGGGAATCTCTTCGGGAATGGCGGAACGTAATGCCGAAACCAACAGACGATGCGTATTCACACCGTACGGAGTGCATGTCATCAACGTGACCCGATCCTCGCCAGAGGTAATCTTCAATTGCGATGTGTCGTTAGGTTCGATTTCGGTAATACGATCCACCATATAGCCAAGCGTATGGCCCATCACATCGATATAGAAGTAATCACCAACCCGTATCTCATCCAAACGCGTAAACATTGAGGCTTCAACCAAACCCCGATGTCCGGTAATCACCGCATGCGTATCCTTGCCACCCACCGGCAGACTACTGCCATACAAATGCCCCGCACCGGACGCAAGCGTCTGCTCCGACGTGCCATGGTAAATCGGCAAATCCACAGAAATCTTTGGAATGCGGATGGAACCCATCACGCCATCGCCAGTATCCAGCAAACGCTGGTATTCCGCGTCTTTGGAGCTAGCGGAATCCTTGTTACCATCGCCAGTGGCGTCTGCGCCCGTCGAGCTGGAACCGGAACCGTCGCTGGAGTCGGACTGATTGTTGTTGTACAACTCGGCGAGCGGATCCTCAGCCTCGCCAATCACCGGCTGCCCCGATTCGGCGAGACGCTTGTTGTACGCCCCAGCTGCGGCGAATGCCTCGTCGGCCTGCGGATACGGCCAGCCCGCGACGCTCTGCTCGGAACGGGCGGACGTGCTCGCCAGCTTTTGCGCGGACTGGTATTGCAGCACTTTCGGGAAAAGACCAATGCCGATTGCGGAGAAAATCAGCACCGCCGCAAGCACGCGCATGGCAATGGACTTGTTGCGATCCGCGCGACGCTCGCGCATCGCTTCGGACGCGTCGGTCGCCTCGGCGAACGTCGGGAAAGTGTAGGTGCGGGTGTTGCGCGTGGTGTCGTGCGAACCGCGCGAGCCGTCGTTGCCATCGTGCGAATCGCCATAAAAATCGTCGGCGCGTAAGTCCTTAATTTGCTGCGGACCGTCGCTTCTCGACCCGCCGCGCGCGCTCCCATGCGGAAAAACTGCCATCAGTCTTGCCCCCTTGAACTGCCAGCCATAGGGAACATTATATTGCACTCCGCCCGCGTGCCTTCTTCCCTGACGATTCCGATAATGTCGGTCGAACTTGGACGGTCTCCGGCCACAGCTCTGAGCGAACCACGTTTTACGCAAATCATGGGTTAGGACTTACGCAAATCGTGGGTTAGGTTTTATGCAAATCGCGGGTTAGCCCCAGCAAAACCCTTGCAGGAGGCCGAAATTGGCATTTTTGCCAAGAGCATCTCTAACCGAGTCCATCCATGGTCAAACTGATGGGTCTATCTGGCTTATAGATGGCGGATTTGGGGCTTTGCGGAAAGGTATTTCGCTTATAGATGGCGGGTGCTAGACGAGAATAGGCGGTTCGGGGGTATGATTTATACCCCCGAACTGGCAAATGGGGCGAACCATCCGCCATCTATAAGCTAGATAGCATTTGGCGGGCGGGTGGTGCGCGCGCGGCGGACGAGAACCGGGGGTTGGCCTCCTCGCAAACGCGACCGACCCCCTTAATGTCGTGAAACGTGCTATATGTGGCAGATTCGCCCTTCACAAGAAAACGATTTGCGTTATGTGTGGCAGGTTCCTTGAGCAAATCCAGACCTAGGGGGTAGGAATCATGCCCCCTAGGTCGGTTTCCCCGAAGAAACCTGCCACAGATAGCGGAAATCACATTCTTCAACCTCCGGTCACAATGGCTCACTAGGCTCGACGGTATGACGCAAGAGCTTGTTTCCCTGACCATCATCATGGCGGTGGCGGCCGTCAGCCCGATTGTGGCGCAGCTGATTCCGGGAAGGTTCATTCCGCAAACCGTGCTGCTGCTCGCCGCCGGAACCGCGCTCGGCCCGTACGGACTGGGCATAATCGAAGTAAACGACGCCGTGAAACTCTTGAACGAGCTCGGCATGGCGTTCCTGTTCCTGCTCGCCGGCTATGAAATCGACCCGAAACGACTCGCCGGACATCAAGGCAAAGTCGGACTGCTTACATGGGGAATCACGCTAGGCCTCGCCTGGCTGGTTGTGGCATTCCTTCCGTTCTTCACCAAGCAAGGCATCAACGGCATCGCCACGGTAATCGCACTTACCACCACCGCTCTCGGCACGCTCATGCCGATTCTCAAGGAACGCAACCTCGAAGGCACCCCCATCGGCGACGCCATCATCTCGTATGGAACGTGGGGCGAACTTGGCCCAATCCTTGCCATGGCCATCCTGCTATCCACCCGAACCGGCTGGCAGACCATGCTCGTGCTCGGCGCGTTCCTCGCCATCTGCCTGCTGTGCGCCACACTGCCGACGAAAGCGCTGAAAACCGGCCATCGCCTGTACCGTTTCCTTACGGACAATGCGAACACGTCATCGCAAACGCTCATGCGACTGACCACATTCCTGCTCATCTTCCTTGTCACCATTTCCGCACTGTTCGAACTTGACGCGGTGCTCGGCGCGTTCGCCGCGGGCTTCATCCTGCGTTACATCATCCCCGACGGCAGCAAGTCGCTGGAAATGAAGTTGGAGGGTGTCGGCTACGGCTTCCTCATTCCTGTGTTTTTTGTGGTGTCAGGCGCCGCGATCAACGTGCGCGCCGTGGCAGGCCGGCCCGCACTGCTCGTCGCGTTCATCGTCATGCTCATGCTGATTCGCGCGGTGCCCGTATATGTTGCGTTGTCGCTCGACAAACGCAAGAATCCGCTGTCATCGCATCATCGCGTCACCGTAGCCCTGTATTGCACGACCGCGCTGCCGATCATCGTCGCCGTCACGTCGCTGGCGGTGAAGGTCGGCACCATGCAAAGCGACACCGCGTCGACACTGGTCGCAGCCGGCGCGATCACGGTGTTCCTGATGCCGCTGCTCGGCTCGATCACATATCAGGTGGCCGACGTGCATCCGGTCACCGCGGTTCGGGAGATCGCGCACACGCCATCCGATTGGCGGACGATCGTACGCGAACATGCGCAGGTACGCGCGCTGCTGCACCATCAGGACCGGCTCAAGCGTATGGCGGAGACGTTGGAATCGCTGGAAAAGCAGGAGGGGCTGAACGGTTTGGACAGCCGTCGCGCCGAACTTGTGGAACGTGCGCGCCTCGAAATCGACCGCCAACTCAAGGAACTCGGCCTCGACCCGCAGCTCACCACCCAACTCCCCCACAGCTACCGCTACCCGAAGAACTGAGAGGGCTTCGGAGGGGCGCTACTCCACGGACTTGAGGGAGCTGATGGGGTCGATGCGGTCGAGGACGGGGTTGACGAACAGCTGCACGAGCAGCGCGAACGTCATGGTCGCCGCGGCCGCGATCACGTAGCTCAACGGTTTGACCTCCACCTCGAAATACAACGAGGGCATGTTGAGCGCCATCGTCAGCATGCCGCCGACGAGCCGGCCGAGCGGCAGGCCCAGTATCACACCCATGACGGTGAGGATCATCATCTCGCGGTTCACGTAATGGTGCACTTCGCGGTCGAAGAAGCCAAGCACCTTGAGCGTGGCCATCTCGCGCACGCGTTCCGACACGTTCGTATTGGCGAGCGTGAACAGCACCACAAGCGCCAGACCGCCGGCGAGCGCCACGATCAGCGCCACCACCGCGCCCATGAGGTCGAATTTGAAGCTGTCGGCCATATGCGCGCAGCTTACGGCCTTCATCACCGAACTGTCCTCTTCGAGCGATTCCGCATAGTCGGTTTGCGAAGTGTCGGAGCCGGAAAGCTTGGCGAGCATGGCGTTCCACGTCAGAGCCTCGGAACCCTCGGAACTCTTGGAATTCTTGGTGTTCTTCGCGTCTTTCGAGTCGAAAAGCTTGGCGTAGTAGGTTTCGCTTACATACACATCCGAGCCGATGAGGTTGCGATTCACCGCGCTCACCTTCGCCGTCGCCTGCACGCCGTCGCCGTTGGTCAGTCGCACCTTGGAACCGGCCTTGACGCCCAGCGCGCTTGCCGCCGACTGCGCGACGATCACGCCATCGTCATCGAGTTTCAGCGAACCGGTTTTGCCGACGCCGGACGTGCCCAGTATGCCGGACGAGACCGGCTGCAACGTGACCATTTCGCCCAAATCGGACAGATGCTTTTCCGGCACCGCGACCAGCTGGATGCTTTCGCTGCCGCTGCTGCCGGCCTTGCCGCTGTCACCGTCGCCACCGCCCGAAATCGCCAGATCGCCCGATTCTATGCGCACGTCAAGCGACGACGTGACGCGCCCGTCTGACGCGACCTTCGTGCGCATCGCCGACGCGTCCGAATCGTCGGAAACCACCATCAGGTCGTACTGGTAGATGTCGCGGTATTGCTTGATGCCGAGGTCTGCGACGGTGTCGTTGATGGCCAGGCCGCAGACGATCAGCGCGGTGCAGCCGGCCACACCGCCGACCGTCATGATGAGGCGCGACTTGAAGCGGAAGATGTTGCGCGCGGTCACTTTGCCGAGGAAGCCGATGCGATTCCAGACCGGCCGAATCCGTTCCAGCAGAATGCGCGAGCCGGCGCGCGGCGCTTTCGGACGCAGCAGCGAGGCGGGCGTCTGCCGCATTTCCTGCACACACGCGTAGATGGTGGCGGCGAGCACGCCGACCACGAACAGCGCGATGCCGAGCGAGCCGTACAGCCAGTCGTATTCCAGTCGCAGGCCGGGCATCACATACATGCCTTGCAATACGACCAGCAGGAACGCAGGAATGCCAAGGAAGCCGGCGATCAGGCCGAGGCCGCCGCCGATGAGGCAGGCGAGCAGCGCGAACAGCAGGTAGCGCGACGCGACCGCCAGCCGCCCGTAGCCGAGCCCCACGTACGTGCCGATGAGCGAGCGGTCCTCTTCGACCATGCGCGCCATGGCGGTCAGGCTCATCATCACGGCCACCAGCAGGAACACAATCGGGAACGCGTTGCCGAGCGACTGGATGGAGTCGAGGTCGGATTTGAGCGCGCTGAACCCGCCGAGCGACTGCCGGTCCTGCACATACCAGCGTACTTGCGGAATGCTGGTTTTCAGCTCGTTTTCCTTGGTTTTCAGCGTTTGTTCGGTACTTGCCTTCTGCTCGTTCAATTGCGATTGCGCCTGGTCGAGCTGCTGCTTGGCTTGCGTCAGTTCGGGACTAGCGGCGATGATGGTTTCACGCATTGTTTCACGCGTGGTTTCGTCAAGTTGGGGGGTAGTTGCACCTGCGGCCGCCGCCGCACCTGCGTTCGCGCCGTTTGCCGCAGCTCCCGCAGCTGCCGCGCCCGCCTGCATGCTGACAATCTGGTCGACCTGCTGGTTGAATTGCTGCCGATTCGCGTCGATCTGCGACTGCGCGTCCGCGAACTTCTTGTCGGCCTCCGCACGCGCGTCGGCGATCTTCCTGTTGCCCGCGTCGAGCAGTTCCTGCCGGCGGGCCTTCTGGCGGTCGGTTTTCACGGTGCCGTCGATGCGGTCGGTCACCTGCTTGACGGTGTTTTCGTACGATTCGTCGAACGTGCTTTCGGCGGCCGCGCCCTTGACGAGCAGCGTGGCGGACGTGCAGAGGGTGCCGGTCACGCCATCGGACGGTGCGAAGAACGTGTAGTCGGTGGTGGCGGTGGAACGGAACGAGGTCATGGCGGAGTAGCCGTCCGGGTTGCTCAGGTTCTGCGGATCGAGCACCACGCCCACGATGGTGAGCTTGGTCGGGAAGCTCGGCGCCTCGTCCGTGCCGTTCGTTTCATTCGTGCCGTCCGCACCGTTCGTATCGGAAGTATCGGAAGTATCGGAGGAAGCCGATTCGGGGGTTACGGTGAGGCGGCTGCCGATATGCTTGCCCGAATCGCGAATAAATTTTCGGGTTACCGCGATTTCGCCGGCTTTCTTCGGCATGCGCCCTTCCTGTAAGTATGGCTGGTCAATGCCGTTCGTGCCGATTTCCTGCATGGTCGCCGACTTGCGGCCGTCCAAATCGAACGTCACTTCCTGCGACCGTTCCGCCTGCACTTTCGCAACACCGTTCACCTTGCGCAACGCGGCGATATCGCCGTTCGACAGGCCCGCAGTGGACAGCACCTGGACGTCGTGCAGGCCCTGCGCGTCGAAAAAGCGATCGGTGCTGCGGAACGCGTCACGGCAGCCCGCGTAAATGCCGGTGAGCACGGCCACACCGAGCAACGTGATCATGGCGATGGAAATGAATCTTTTCCACGAATGCGCCCACATTCGCAGCATGTCCTTGACGAATGCCATGTCGACCTCCGTTCGTAGCCCCTCATTCCATTGAACACCATGAAGCTTGGAAAGACGCGCCAAACCGCACATCCGCAACACGTGTCCAAATCGCGCGTTCGAATCGCACAGCAATCGCGCGAATCGAACTTCTAAACCAAACAACCCGTTAAGCAAACCAGACATTCCGGAACGAACAAACCAACACTTTGCCCGCCGCTTCCCGCTACAATCGGAAACGTTCCCTCACAAAGGGCGAATCGCAAAAAAGCAAGCAAAACAAGCACATGCAAGCGTGCAACAGCACGCAACGCAAGCAGCGAGCGCAACGCACAACGCGCAATCGCAAGGAAACAGAGAAGAGGAAATCTCCATGAGCGACGTCACCGCCGCAAAGAAGCCGCGTGGAACCGACGACGTGCCGGTTCCGCCGACGCTCCGTAAATCGTTGAAAAACCGCCATATCCAGCTCATCGCGCTGGGTGGCGCCATCGGCACCGGCCTGTTCTACGGCTCCAGCGAATCCATCCAGCTGGCCGGCCCGTCCATTCTGCTCGCCTACCTCGTCGGCGGTCTCGCGATCTTCATGATCGTGCGCGCTCTGAGCGAGATGGCGGTCGAGGATCCGAAGGCTGGCGCGTTCAGCTACTACGCGACGCGCTACTGGTCACGGCGAGCGGGCTTCATTTCCGGCTGGAACTACTGGTTCAACTACGTGCTGGTGGCCATGGTGGAGCTTGCCGTGGTCGGCTCGTTCGTGAACTACTGGTTCCCGAACATTCCGAAGTGGGTGTCGGCGGCGGTGTTCCTCGTGGCCATCGCGGCGCTGAATCTCATGGGCGTGAACAAGTTCGGCGAATTCGAATTCTGGTTCGCCATCATCAAGATCGTGGCCGTGCTGGCCATGATTCTCGGCGGCCTGTATGTCGTGATCGCCAACGTGCCGACCGCGTCGGGCATTCGCGCGAGCTTCGCCAACTGGTTCACCGTGGACGGCGGATTCCTGCCGCACGGCCTGATGACCCGCAACGCCGACGGCACGTGGACCGGCCTGCTGATGGCGCTCGTCGTGGTGATGTTCAGCTTCGGCGGCACCGAACTCATCGGCATCACCGCCGGCGAAACCGAGAATCCGCGCACCACCATTCCGAAGGCCACGAACGGCATCATCTGGCGTATTCTCGTCTTCTACATCTGCGCGCTCGGCGTGATCATGGCGGTGATTCCGTGGAGCAAGATCGACGGCGATTCCAGCCCGTTCGTGCAGATCTTCGATTCCGTCGGCGTGCACGCGGCCGCCGGCATCCTCAATTTCGTGTGCCTGACCGCTGTGATGAGCGTCTACAATTCCGGCCTGTACGCCAACTCCCGCATGCTGTATTCGCTGGCAAAGCAGGGCAACGCGCCGGCTTACCTGGGTAAGCTCAGCAAGAAAGGCGTGCCGGTCGGGGGTGTTATCACTTCCGCGATAATTATTGCGATTGCCGTTGTCGTCGTGTTCGTATGGCCGGAATTCGCGTTCAATTATCTGATGTCGATCGCCACGATCGCGGCTGCGATCAACTGGATCATGATTATGATTACGGAGATTAAGTTCCGTCGCATGGTTGCGGCTGGCGATGGCCCGGCCGAACTTAAGGGGCTGAAGGGCAAGGAAGCGCTCGACAAGATCGCGTTCAAGCTGCCGTTCGCCAACGTGACGCCGTACGTGGTGATCGCGTTCATGCTGCTGGTCGTGGTGCTCATGTGCTTCTCCGCAAGCTACCGCATCGCCGTGATCGCCGGCGTCATCTGGCTGGCGGTGCTGTTCGCCGCCGCCCAGCTTGCGCTTGGCAAGTCCGGCAGCGAGCGTGGCGAGGACGCGGCGGTGATTGTCGACGCGGCTGCCGCAACCGCTGAGTAATCGCAAGAAACACAAAACGGCCTCCTCTTCCGGCTTTTGTTACCCGAATCGGCTGGTTACGGTAACAAAAGCCGGATGGGAATACCGTTTTTGCGATTAGACGGGGCGATTAGACCGGCGCGGCCAGACCGACGGCCTCAGTCAGCGGTGCCGTCGGGGGTGACGGGCTCGGCGGACTCGACGGGGGAGGTATGGTCGGTCAGGTCCAGACGGAACGGCTGCGCGGGCAGGCCGTCGTCGTTGAACAGCGGAGCCGGACCCCAACTGCGCCAGGCGTATCGCATCGCCACCGGCTCCGGCACATCCGGAGTCGCCAGCGTAATCGTGCCGATGCTGCGGCTGTTAATCGGAATGCCGAATTCCGTAGCGTTGTAATCGACCACGTTCACTCTGGAATTGACGAGATCATCGATGTCGCAATCCACGAAAATCGCGGCGGTCGCCGGGTGGAACATACCGTCGGAACCGGCCAGTTCGAAGCCGGAACGTTCCGGCACGCGCACCAAAGTCGGCAGCTGGCCATCGAAATCATCGTCGTCGCCGCCGCCGGGCGTGGTGCCTTCGAAATGCAAACCGTGCGCATAGCGGAAGAACAGGCGTACGCGGCCGTTCGGGTCGCATCGGAAGCCCAGCACCGTCGGGCCGTGCACCGGAACGCGATCCATGCCGTAGATTTGCCGCAGCGCGCAATTGGCAAGGCGTTCGCCGGGCGTGCGCTTGTCCAGCGGGTGGATGTTGTCGTATTCGCCGCAGTCGATCGTGCAGATGGCGTACACGTTGTCTATGGACTGCGCGGCGTCCCATTGGGCCTCACGCAGCACCGGCCAGCGCATCGGATCGTTGCCGTCCGCAGCCGTCTTGCCGTTGATCCATTGCGGCAACTGCACGATGAGGAACGGCAGATTTTCGCTCCACAGCGCACGCCATTCGCCGATCATCATGCCGAGCAGCTCGCGGTAGAAACCGCAGTATTGCTCGTCTTCCTCGCCCTGATACCACAGAAAACCGGCCAGCGAATACGGCATGATACGTTCCAGCATGGCGCTGTCTCTTATACACATCTGAC
>OJQA01000875.1_pt1 | contig 14750 bp, 11 predicted proteins | sample 1598661 | NCBI WGS metagenome assembly OJQA01 (sample SAMN03922454, study PRJEB24848) | human gut metagenome | isolation source: stool sample | host: Homo sapiens | place: Germany | collected 2009-11 | reverse complement strand
TTCCGGACTTTACCAACGGCAAGTGGATGGAGCGCGCTCCCTGGCAGCCGTAAAGCGGGAGCTTCCGGTATTTTATGCTCCGCTCCCTTTCTGAAAAATGAAAAAACAGCGGGCCGCGCCCGTGGGAAAAAGCCTTCCGGTTTTCCGGAAGGCTTCTTTTTTGCGCCTTTGCGGGCGCTAACGCAACCTTAACATCCGGCGGCGAACGTTAAGCGCACACTTACAGCTTATGCCCTATAATGAGGCATACCGCGATAAGGGAAGGAAGGGAATGGATTATGATGGATGTTCTGATGGTCGGAACATTGCTGGCCTGCTTCGGGCTTGTATGGCTTTTGGCAAAATGGTGCCAGAAGCAGGTGGACGCCGCGGAGTGAGCGCGGGGAAAAAGGCCGCAAGGAGGATACATAAATGCTGGTACTGGGTGGGATCGTGCTGCTGCTGGGCTGCTATCTGATCTATGCATTGGTACATCCGGAAAAATTTTGATTCGCTGTGAGCGAAACTGAGATAAACAGGAGGAGCTTGTCATGCTACAGCTTGCACTGACAGTGAGCATTTATTTGCTCATTGTCATTCCCGCGGGTGTGTATCTGTATCACATCGCGGCGGGGAAACACACTTTTGCAGACCCCGTCTTTGACCGTGTGGACGGAGCGATCTATAAAATCAGCGGAGTGGACCCCGGGAAGGGGATGAACTGGAAACAGTATGCCCTGGCTCTGCTGGGGACGAACGCCGTGATGGTGTTCATCGGGTATCTGATCCTGCGCGTGCAGAGCGCAGGGCTTTTCAACCCGAACAATATTGAGAATATGGAGCCCACGCTGGCGTTCAATACCATTATCAGCTTCATGACGAACACGAATCTCCAGCACTATTCCGGTGAGTCCGGGCTTTCCTACCTGTCTCAGATGCTGGTCATCATTTTTATGATGTTCGTGTCCGCCGCAAGCGGATATGCTGCCTGCGTTGCGTTCATCCGCGGCCTTGCAGGCAGGACAAAAAACGACGTGGGCAATTTTTTTGCGGACCTGGTGCGCATCACCACCCGTATCCTGCTGCCGTTTTCCATTGTGGGCGGCCTGCTGCTGGTATGGCAGGGCGTGCCGCAGAATTTTGAAGGCAATGTTGTGGTGGAGACACTGGAGGGCACATTTCAGGTCATTGCCATGGGCCCCATCGCCGCGCTGGAGATCATCAAGCATCTGGGCACGAACGGCGGCGGCTTCCTGGGCGCAAACTCGTCCACGCCGCTGGAAAACCCCACGATGCTCTCAAACCTGATCGAGCTGTATTCCATGATGCTCCTGCCCGGCGCATGCGTCATCACCTTCGGTAAAATGGTGCACGCCCGCAGGCAGGAAGCGGCGGACGGCATGCAAAGGGCAGGCGGCCTGCGTGCGCGCGGCGGCCTTTCCGCGGCCATCTACGGCCGCGAGGGACGCAGCATTTTTGCCGCCATGGGCATCCTGTTCGTCATCGGCCTGAGCGTATGCTTCTGGGCCGAGAGCAAGGGCAACCCGGCGTTGGCGGATATCGGCCTGGACCAGGCCATGGGCAGTATGGAGGGCAAGGAGGTCCGCTTCGGTATTGCGCAGTCGGCGATGTTCACCACCGTCACGACCTCTTTTACGACCGGTACGGTGAACAATATGCACGACACCCTGACGCCGCTGGGCGGCATGATCCCTCTGCTGCACATGATGCTGAACGTAGTATTCGGCGGCAAGGGCGTCGGTCTGATGAATATGATCCTGTACGCCATTCTGGCAGTGTTCATCTGCGGCCTGATGATCGGGCGCACGCCGGAATACCTGGGCAAAAAGATCGAAGGCCGGGAAATGAAGCTCACCGCGCTGTGCATCATCATCCACCCGCTGCTCATCCTTGCGTTTTCCGCGCTGGCAGTGGGCACCGCAGCCGGGCGGGAGGGCATCACCAATCCGGGCTTTCACGGCCTGAGCCAGGTGCTGTATGAATATGCCTCCTCCGCCGCCAACAACGGTTCCGGTTTTGAGGGCCTGGCGGATAATACCTGTTTCTGGAATATCACCGCCGGTCTGGCCATGTTCTTCGGCCGGTACCTTTCCATCGTCATCCAGTTGGCCATTGCCGGGTCGCTGATGAAAAAGAACTTTGTCAATGAATCGGCCGGCACGCTGCGGACGGACACGGTTTCGTTTTCTGTTATCCTGGTTTTCGTCGTATACATTTTTGCCGCGCTGACATTTTTTCCAGCGCTGGCATTGGGCCCCGTTGCAGAGCATCTGGCTCTGTGGGGCTAAGAGCGGTTTGAAAAATCAAAAAAGCTGCCTTTCCCAACAGGAACTGACGTTTACTGCGTCCAAAATCCTCGGAATACAGCAGGTATTCCTGCGCTTTTGGCCTTGTAACTGCTCGATCCTTGCGGGAAATACAGCGTTCCTGCTATTTTCAAACAACCCCTAAGGAGGATTTTCAGAGCTATGAGTAAGAACCGCAAGCAAAAGATGATCACACCGGAGATCATGCGGCAGGCCGTGGTCGGGGCGTTTACAAAGCTGGACCCGCGCTATATGATGAAAAATCCGGTGATGTTCGTTGTGGAGATCGGGTTTGTGATCTCGCTGGTGCTCTCCTTCGCGCCCGGCCTGCTGGGAGACACGACGCCGAACGCGCGCGTTTACAACAGTATTGTGTCGGCCATTCTGTTCGTTACGGTGCTGTTTGCAAACTTTGCCGAATCAGTGGCGGAGGGGCGCGGAAAAGCGCAGGCCGCCAGCCTGAAGAAAACAAAAAAAGACACACAGGCACGCCTGCTTGATGCAGACGGAGGCGAAAGGATGGTGCCGTCCAGCGAACTGAAGAAGGGCGATGTGGTGATGGTGGCCGCGGGCGGGGTCATCCCGGGCGACGGCGAGGTCATCGAGGGCATCGCCTCGGTGGATGAATCCGCCATCACCGGCGAATCCGCACCGGTGGTGCGCGAGGCAGGCGGCGATTTCAGCTCTGTAACCGGCGGCACCACGGTGGTGTCCGACTGGCTGAAGGTACGCATCACGTCCGACCCAGGCGACAGCTTTCTGGACCGCATGATCGCTCTGGTGGAGGGCGCTTCCCGCAAAAAAACGCCCAATGAGATCGCGCTGAACACACTGCTGGTGTCGCTCACCGTTATTTTTCTGATCGTCATCGTCACACTGTATCCCATCGCCCTGTATTCCGGCGTGCAGCTCCAGACTTCCACACTGATCGCCCTGATGGTCTGCCTGATCCCGACCACCATCGGCGGCCTGCTGTCCGCCATCGGAATCGCCGGGATGGACCGCGTGACGCGCTTTAACGTCATCGCCATGTCCGGCAAAGCCGTGGAGGCATGCGGCGACGTGGACACGATGATTTTGGATAAGACCGGAACGATTACCTACGGCAACCGCCTTGCGGCGGACTTTTTTCCCGTGGGCGGCGCGTGCCGGGAGGAGCTGGTGCGCTGTGCCGCGCTGACGAGCCTGCACGACGGCACGCCGGAGGGTAAATCCACACTGGCTCTGGCCCGCCTTCAGGGGGAGGACTGCGGGGAGCCGCAGGGCGCGCGCTTCATTGCGTTTACCGCTCAGACACGCATGAGCGGTGTGGACCTGCCCGGCGGCCGGAGCGTACGCAAGGGGGCGTCCGACGCCATTGAGAAATACGTTTCCGAAATGGGCGGCAAGGTGCCGGAGGACCTTGCCCGGCGCGTTGCCGAGGTGTCCGCTCTGGGCGGCACACCGCTGGCTGTCTGCGAGGACAGCCGGATTTTGGGCGTCATTTATTTAAAGGACACGGTAAAGGCGGGCATGGCCGAGCGTTTTAAGCGCCTGCGTGCCATCGGCATCAAAACCATTATGTGCACGGGCGACAACCCGCTTACCGCCGCCACGATCGCCAAGGAGGCAGGCGTGGACGGCTTCATTGCCGAGTGCAAGCCCGAAGACAAGATCGCATTGATCAAAAAAGAACAGGCCGAGGGCAAGATCGTTGCCATGACGGGCGACGGCACCAACGACGCGCCCGCTCTGGCGCAGGCAAACGTAGGCCTTGCGATGAACAGCGGTACCGCCGCCGCCAAAGAGGCCGCAAATATGGTGGACCTGGACAGCGACCCCACGAAAATTTTGGAGGTGGTGGAGATCGGCAAGCAGCTGCTTATTACCCGCGGCAGCCTTACGACTTTTTCCATCGCCAACGACATCGCAAAATACTTCGCAATCATCCCCGCTATGTTTATGATGGCGATTCCGCAGCTGGGTGTGCTCAACATCATGGACCTGGCAACGCCGCACAGCGCCATTCTTTCCGCGCTCATTTTCAATGCCATCATCATTCCATGCCTGATACCGTTGGCGCTCAGGGGCGTAAAGTACCGCCCCATGTCATCCGGCAGGATGCTTGCCCGGAATATGATGCTTTACGGCCTGGGCGGTGTGATCGCTCCCTTCGCAGGCATCAAGCTCATAGATATGCTCATCCATCCGCTTTTGGCGCTTTGGGGCTTTTAAGGAGGAATATGCATGGACGCGAATAAAAAAGCAATGCTCCGCAATATCCGTCAGGCTCTCGTGGTCACGCTGGTCCTGCTGCTTTTGTGCGGATTTGTATTTCCGGTGCTTCTGAGCGGCCTTTCCGGCCTGCTTTTCCCGCATCAGGCGGGCGGCAGCCTGGTGACCGCCGACGGCAAGGCTGTGGGTGCGAAGCTGGTGGGACAGGAGTTCACCGAGGCCTATTTCATGAAGGGGCGGCCCTCCGCCTATCACTACAACACCTATTACACAGACGAACAGGGCAGCCGGTTCTACAACGACGGCAGCGAATTTGCGGGGCTGGGCTCCGGTTCCAACAATTACGCGCCCAGCAACCCTGCGCTGACACAGCGTGTGGAAGCCGACATCGAGGCGTTTTTGGCGGAAAATCCCGGCGTGGCGCGGGAGGATATCCCGGCCGACCTGATGACGGCCTCGGGCTCGGGCCTTGACCCGCACATCTCGCCCGCCGCCGCGCAGGTGCAGCTTCCCGCCATTGCAGAGGCTTCAGGGCTCAGCCCGGAACGGCTTGCGCAGATCGTTGCGGACAACACCGAGGAAAAACTGCTGGGCGTGTTCGGGGAGGAGACCGTGAACGTGCTGGGCGTGAACCTGGACATCGCGCTGGCGATGGGGCTGATTTCGGAAACGGAAAAATAAACGCGGCAGAAGCAAAAAACCGCCGCCCCGAAACGGGGCGGCGGTTGCTGTATACGGCGCCCGCGGGGCGGCCGGTCACATCTCCTGGCAGAGCTGCCAGTACAGGCCCTTGCGCGCCAGCAGCTCCTCATGGGTTCCGCATTCCGCGATCTCGCCGTGGTCGATGTACATGATTTTGTTGCAGGCACGGATGGTGGAGAGCCGGTGTGCGACAATGAAGGAGGTGCGTCCCTTGAGCATGCGGTTCACACCCTCCTGCAGCTCGCGTTCCGTTTTGGTATCCACGCTGCTGGTGGCTTCGTCCAGGATGAGGATCTTCGGGTCGGACGCCATGGTGCGCGCCAGAGCAAGAAGCTGCTTTTCCCCCTGGGAGAGCATGGCCCCGCCCTCGGTGAGCACGGTGTCGTAGCCGTGAGGCAGCGCCCGGATAAAGCCGTCCGCGCACACAAGCTCGGCCGCGCGGATGAGCTCTTCGTCGCCGGCGGCAAGATTGCCGTAGCGCAGATTGTCCATCACGGTGCCTGTAAATACGAAGCTCTCCTGCATCATCAGCCCCATCTGGGCACGCAGCGAAGCCAGCGTCACGCCGGAGATATCCACGCCGTCAATGGTCACCCGGCCTTCGGTGCAGTTGTAAAAACGGCTGAGCAGGTTGATGATGGTTGTTTTTCCGCTGCCCGTGTGGCCCACCAGAGCCACGCTCTCGCCCTGCTTCACATGAAAATTTACATGCTTGAGCACAAGGATATCCTTTTCATAGGCGAAAGAGACGTCGTGGAACTCCACATCGCCGCGGATCTCCGGCAGCACTGCGGCGCCGGGGGCGTCCTGCACCTCGACCGGTTCGTCGATCATCTCAAAGATACGCTCCAGATATGCCACGTTGTTGATGAAGTTGTTGTAGATGTTGGCAAGCTGGTTGATGGGCCCCCAGAACTGGGAGGCGTAGTTCATCATGGCCAGCAGCACGCCCACGGTAACGGCGGGCTTGGCGGCAAAGATGCCGTATACGATGATGGCCACCGTCACGCTGCGGCTGATGAGATCGATAACAGGGGAAACGGCCATGGACGGCACGACGGCGCTGTACCAGGCGCGTTTGGAATCGCGCAGCAGGCCGTCGTACACGTCGGCGTTGTACTGCTCCCGCGCGAAAAGCTGGGTGATCTTCATGCAGGTGATGCTCTCGTTGAGGTAGGCGTTCATATTGCTGCTTTTGTTGGAGTACGCCTGCCACCCTCTGCGCTGCATGGGCTTGATGAACAGGATGAACCCGACGGCGAACGGCAGCCCCGCCAGCACGACGCACGCCAGGCGCGCGTCCATGCGCAGCATGAAAATAACAATGAACACCAGGTTGAACATCTGCAGGAACAGGCTGATGAGCCCGTTGGACAGGATGTTGGCCACCGAGTTGACGTAGTTGATGACACGCACGAGAATTTTTCCGTGGGGACGGCTGTCGAAATAGGAGAAGGAAAGCTTCTGCAGGTGCTCGTACAGGTCGCGCCGCAGGTCATGGACGATGTTCTGGCCGATGACGTTGACGCACCGGCTGGACAATGTGGTGAACAGAATGTTGACGGCGATACACGCCAGCATGAGCGCGCAGCAGGCCAGCACCATGGGGATGTTCCCCACGGGCACGGCCTCGTCCAGCACGCGGGCCGAGAACAGCGGCCCGCACAGGCCCGCCACCATGGCCAGCGCCTGCAGTACGAACGCGCGCAGGAACAGGCGTCCCTCCCGGCGGATGTACACAAAGCAGCGCCGGATCATTTCCCAGCTGAAAGTGCTTTCCAGCGTTTCGTCCACGCCGAAGGTGTTCCGTTTTGCCATGGTCAGCGCACCTCCTTTGCCGGGGCGTTTGCCGCGGGCGCGTCGGGCATTCCCTGCACGCCCTGCAGCAGGCAGATGTCGCGGTAATAGCCCTCACAGGCCGCGAGCTGTTCATGGGTGCCGCGCTGCGCGATGCGCCCGTCCTGCAATACGAGTATCTGGTCCGCGCTGCGCACAGCGGAAATGCGCTGCGCAACAATGATCTTTGTACAGGGATAGGGAAGCTCCTGAAGATTTTTGCGCAGCTGTTTTTCGGTCTCCAGGTCGACCGCCGAGGTGGTGTCGTCCAGGATCAGGATCTCAGGCTGCTTTGCCAGCGCGCGGGCCAGGGCGATGCGCTGCTTCTGGCCGCCGGAAAGCCCGGTGCCCTGCTCGCCGATGATGGTGTCGAAGCCCTCGGGCAGCGAGCAGATGAAATCAGCGGCTGCGAGGCGGGCGTACAGGGCGACGTCGTCTTCGGAGATGTCGTCGGGCGCGCTGTACGCGATGTTGCTGCTGACGGTGTCGGAATAGAGCTGCACGCGCTGCGTCGCCATGCCGATGCGCCGCCGCAGCGCCTGAAGGTCCCACAGGCGCACGTCCACGCCGTCCACCAGCACCGTGCCGCCGCTGACGTCCAGCATGCGCGTGACGGCGTCCACCAGCGTGGTTTTGCCGCTGCCTGTGGCGCCCAGTATGGCCAGCGTCTGCCCCTGCGTTACGGAAAAGCTGACGTCCTTCAGCGTGGGGGCGCTGTTGTGGGGGTAAGCGACGGTAACGCCGCGGAACTCCACGCTGCCGCGGCATTCGCCCTCGGTGCGCCCGTGCTCGGGATTCTCGATCCGCGTGCGGGCAAAATAAATTTCAATGACCTTTGCGGCGGAGGTGAGGAACCGCTGAAAATCGTTCAGGTAGGTGCCCAGCGCGCGCATCGGCTCCGACAGGCCCCAGGACATCAGCGAAAAGGCGGCGAGGTCGCCGGCCGTCATTTTTCCCTGGATGATGAACAGACCGCCGAAGAGCACAGACAAAAGCCCCATAAGCTGGGCGCAGCCCTCGATGTAGGGGAAGAATTTCAGCCAGTGAAAGTTGGCCTTGAGGTTTGCCTGGCGGTATTCTTCGTTGCAGTTCTCGAATTTTTCGTTTTCATAGGCCTCGCGCACGAACGCGCGCACCGTTTTGTTGCCCGCGATGTTTTCCTGCGCCACCGAGTTCATGCGGGACAGCTTTTCCCGCAGGGACGCATACAGAGGATACACCGTGCGCGAAAACAGGAACGAGCATGCAAGGATCACCGGGGCAACGGCCAGCAGAAGGAGCGTCAGCGCGGCGTTCACGCTGAACAGATATGTCATGGAAAACAGAAACAGGCAGGTGCTCTCCACCGCGTTGTACGAGATCCAGCACACTGTGTGGCGCACCATGTCCAGATCGCCCGTCAGGCGCGTCATCAGGTCGCCCGTGCGGTACCGCGTATAAAAGCCCGCGTCCTGGGTGCACAGGTTGTCGTACAAATGGCGGCGGATGTCCTGCTGGACGTTCTGGGACACATACTCCAGAGACGCCGTCATGCCGTAGCGTACGCACGAGCGCAAAAGCTGCGCGCCGATCATAACGCACACCAGCGGGACGAGCAGCTGTGTCTGGCGCTGCACGGAACCGTCCGGCAGCGTTTGTCCCACCAGCACCCGGTCCGTGATCTGCTGCGTGATGAACGGGAACACCACGCACAGCCCCGCCGAGACAACGGCCAGCGCCATCGCCAGCCAGAACCATTTCCGTTTGTCCTTCATGCAGCCGGAAAGCCATTGCAGCTGTTGCATTGTAAAGACCCTCTAACCTGTAAAATTCAAAGGCACCGGACGACGAAAAATCATTCCGGTTTTTGTGCTTTATTTGGCTGTATTATATCATCCGGTATGATATAATACCGGACAGAAGGAATCGTTTTTTGGCCAAATATTGCGTTTTGGGGCATCCCGTGGGAGGCATATATGGAAAAACGAAAAGCCTATGCTTATTACGAGGAACGAAGCGGACGTGAGCTTCAGGTGGAGATGGGCAAACGGCTCAATTTCCCCTCCCATCTGCATGGTGAACTGGAGCTTTTTCTGGTGCAGAGCGGCTGCGTCTGCGTCGGGATAGACGGGGAATTCCGTGAGCTGAAGGCGGGAGAACTGGCGGTGGTGTTTCCCAACACGGTGCACAGCTACCAGTGCCGGGAAGCGGACAGCCGGTATATGATGGCCGTCTGCGGCACGTCTCTGCTGGGCGATTATTTCCCCAGCCTGACGCAGTGCCGCCCCCGCCGGCCGTACCTGTGCGGGAAAGCGCTGGACCCGGATGTGCTGTACGCCCTGCACAGCCTTTACCGCTGCCGGTGTACCGGGGCGGACAGCAGCATTTCCCGCGCGCTGCTCCATTTGATCCTGGCGCACGTTCTGCCCGAACTCTCACTGGAGCCGGCGCCGGAGCCAAAAGCCATGGACCTGACGAGCAGCGTGGTGCGCTATATCATGCGGAGCTTCCGTCAGCCGCTCTCACTGGAGCACATTGCAAAGGAGCTGGGCGTCAGCAAATATCACCTGTCGCACGTGTTCTCCGCGCGGCTGCACACCAGCTTCCGGGAATATGTGAACGCCCTGCGGCTGGACTGCGCCCGCGACCTGCTGGCTGCAACGGAGCTGAGCATGCTGGAGGTGAGCATGGAATCCGGCTTCGACAGCCTGCGGACGTTCAACCGTGTGTTCCAGGAACGGTTCCGGCAGACGCCGAGCCAGTACCGCAAAAGCCGCACCGGCGCCCTGTGGGGCGCACAGGACGGGCAGCGGCGCAAAGGCGCATAACGCCCTGTGCGCTTGGTAAAAAAGCCATGGCTTTGGAAGTTTTTTGACGGGTTGTTTCTCCGCGCTTGCGCCGGAGCGAAAACTGTGTTACTGTGAATAAGCAAAATGCTGCAGGGTGCCCGGCCGCTGTGAGGCGGCCGGGAGAATAGGGAAACAGGTGCAAGACCTGTGCGGGACCGCCGCCGTAAGGGAACAGTTCCGGCTTCAAAACGTCACTGTGGGTACACACGGGAAGACGAAGTCGGGGCGCTGACGCCCAAGCCGGAAGACCTGCCCTGCGGCGATGCTGCCGGAAGGGCAGGGACGCGCGGCGGACGGACAAAACGCCTGCGCGGTAAAAATCAGGGTGCGCCGTTTTTTAGGACACTTTGTTTGACCGGGCCTTTCTCATAAATGAGAAAGGCCCGGTTTTTTTGCGGCGCACAACAAAAGAAACAGGAGGAATGTTCAATGACCAGGCGTGAAAAACGATTTTTGGCGTTTTCTGTGGTCATGGGCGGCGTTTTGTTTGTACCGCAAAGCGCCTATGCCATGCACATCATGGAAGGGTATCTTCCGCCGGCATACTGTGCGGCATGGGGGGCGCTGTGCCTTCCGTTCCTGGCGGCAGGTGTGGTCCGGCTGCGCCGCACGGTGCAAGCGCAGCGCAAAGCCCTGCTGCTGCTGGCGATGTCCGGCGCGTTTATTTTTGTCATCTCGTCGCTCAAGATCCCGTCCGTCACAGGCAGCTGCAGCCACATGACGGGCACCGGCCTGGCCGCCATTCTGTTTGGCCCGGCTTACGCTGCGGTGCTGGGGCTCATTGTGCTGGTGTTCCAGGCGGTGCTGCTGGCCCACGGCGGCCTCACCACGCTGGGGGCCAATACCTTCAGCATGGCCATCGCCGGGCCTCTGGTCTCCTGGGGTGTTTATGCCCTGTGCAAAAAGGCGCGTGTGAACCGTAAGCTGGCGATATTTCTGGCGGCGTCTCTGGGCGATCTGTTTACATACTGCGTCACAAGCCTGCAGCTTGCGATGGCCTATCCCGCTGCGGAAGGCGGCGCGGCAGCCAGCGCGGTGCGCTTTTTGGGCGTTTTCGCGCCCACGCAGCTGCCGCTGGCCGCGATCGAGGGCATCTTGACCGTTCTGGTGGTGATGGGGCTGGAAAGCTGTGCCAGGCCCGAGCTGCGGGAGATCGGCTTTTTGAAGGAGGGATTGCAGTGAGCAGGAATACAAAAACCGTTTTGGCGCTGCTGGCCGCTGTGCTGGTACTGGCTGTCGTGCCCTTCTTCCTTGCGCCGGGCGCGGAGTTCGGCGGCAGCGATGACGCCGGAAGCCGGATGGTGGAGGAGATTCAGGGTGAAGCATATGAGCCGTGGTTCACGCCGGTTTTGGAAACACTGCTCGGCGGCGAGCTGCCCGGAGAGATCGAGAGCCTGCTGTTTTGCATCCAGACGGGCGTGGGCGTGGGCGTGCTGGCCTACGGCTTCGGCTATTTTGCCGCGCGTAAAAAATATTCCGCACAGTCCGTGGAATGAGGCTCTTTCGCACGCCGCTTTGCGCGGGGGCTCCCGGTGAACATGCTTTTTCAAAAAGTCCGGCAGGAGGTGGGAATATGTTCAACGCCCTGCTTGGGAGCTTTGTGGCGTGGAGCCTGACGGCCGGCGCGCTGCCAGGCCCCTGGCCGGCCGCAGCTTCCTTAGCGCTGGGCGGCGCGCTGCTGCTGCTGCTGCTGCACGGCCACACGCACGGCGCGGCGCTGACGGTGGACGTGCTGGCGCGGCGTTCCCGCTTTTTGACGGTAAACCCGGGCCTGAAGCTTTGGTGCTGCGCGGCCTTGCTGGCGCTGTGCCTGCTGGCGCGCACCCCGTGGCCGCCGCTGGCGTTGTTTTTCGCAGCGTCCGCGTTAACGGCGGCGGGCGGCGTACGCCCGCGCGCCTATCTGTCGCTGCTGGGCGCGCCTGCTACATTTTTGCTGCTGAGCGGTATTGCGCTGCTGTGGGAATACGCGTCTGCGCCCGGCGGCGTGGCAAACGTCCCGTTTCTGGGCGGGTATTTTGTCCTGCGCGCCCCGGCGCAAACGGCGGCCCGGCTCGTTATGGCGCGGGCGCTGGGCGCGGTGGGCTGCCTGTATTTCCTCAGCCTGTCCACCCCCGTGCCGGAATTGCTGGATGCGCTGCGGCGCGCCCGCGTGCCGGAGGTCGTGGGCGATCTGGCGGTATTGATCTACCGCTACATCTTTATTTTGTTTGCCACGTTCCGCAGCATGCGGGACGCCGCCGCCAGCCGCCTGGGCTATGCCGGGCCGGTGCGCAGCCTGCGCACGACGGGCCGGGTATACGGCGGGCTGCTGGCGCACAGCTTCCGGCGGGCGCAGGCGTGCTTTGACGCGATGGAGAGCCGCTGCTATGACGGCGGCATCCGTTTTTTGACGCGGGAAAAGCCCGTGCGCGCGCCGCACGCGCTTGTGTGCGGCGCATTGACGGCGGGCATGGTGCTGGCGCTTGTGTGCGGCGCATGACACGGCGGTTTTGTAAAAGGGTTGGCAGGAGGGAAAATGGAAGAGATCCTTCGGTTTGAACATGTTTCCTATGCATACGAGGAAGAGCGGGAGGCGCTTTTGGACGTGTGCGTGAAGGTGTGCGCCGGCGAGCGCGTGGCGGTGCTTGGCAGCAACGGCGCGGGAAAGTCCACGTTTTTCCTTCTGGCGAACGGCGTGCTGCGCCCCGGTGCGGGACGCATCCTGTTTCGGGGCGCGCCGGTGGGCGGCGGCGCAAAGCAGCTGAACGTGCTGCGCCGGGGCGTGGGGCTTGTGTTCCAGGACCCGGAGGTGCAGCTGCTGGGCGGCAGCGTGGAGGATGAGGTCAGCTTCGGCCCTATGAACCTGCGCCTGCCCGTAGGCGAGGTACGCGCCCGCGTGGATGCGGCCATCCGCAGTTTTGCGCTGGAGGAATACCGGGGCCGTGCGCCGCAGTATCTTTCCGGCGGGGAGAAAAAGCGGGTGACGCTGGCCGACGCCCTGGCTATGGAGCCGCAGATGCTTTTGCTGGACGAGCCAGCGGCCAGCCTGGACCCGGCAAATACCCGCCTGCTGGAACAAAATCTTCAAATGCTCTCGGAGCAGGGCCTGGGGCTTATGGTTGCAACGCACGACGTGGATTTCGCATGGCGCTGGGCCACCCGGGTGCTGGTGTTCCGCGGGGGACGGCTGGCGGGGGACGGGGAACCGCGGGAGATTTTTGAAAATGTTTCTTTGCTGCGGACATGCGGGCTGGAGCAGCCGGTGCTGTACCGCGTGGGGCGCGTGCTGGGCCTTGCCGCGCCGCCGCACACTGTGGAGGAACTGGAACAGGAGTGGAAACCATGAAACAGGCTTTGCTGGCCGTCAGCTTCGGCACGAGCGTGCCGCGCGCGCGGCAGGATATCGAGGCGGTGGAACGCGTGCTTGCCGCCGGGGCGCCGGAGCGTGCGTTCTGCCGCGCGTACACCAGCCCGACGATCCGCCGCATCCTGGCCGCACGGGGAGAGCCCGTGCCCAGCCTGCCCGAGGCGCTGGAGGCGCTTGCGGCCGCGGGAGTGGAGGATGTGGCGGTGCAGCCCACCCATCTGCTGTACGGCTTTGAATACGATAAGCTCAAAGCGGACGCGGCGGCGTTTGCGGGGCGCTTCGCCCGGCTGGCCCTGGGGCGGCCCCTTGCCGCGGACAGCGAAAGCCTGCGCGCGCTGGCTGGGTGCATGGTGCGGCGCTTCGGGCAGCCGGAGGGCGGGGCGTTGGTGCTGCTGGGCCATGGCACGGAGCACTTCGCCAACATGGTCTATCCCGCCATGCAGACGGCCCTGCGCCTTGCGGGCGGGCGGCGCGCCTATATGGGCACGGTGGAGGGCTGGCCCGGCTTTGACGAGGTGCTGGCGCAGCTGAAGGAAGACGGCTGCGGGCAGGCGCTGCTTTGTGCCGTTCATGCTGGTGGCGGGCGACCACGCCCTGAACGATATGGCGGGGGACGGCCCAAAAAGCTGGAAAAGCAGGCTCGAGGCCGCGGGCTTTGGGGTGCGCTGCCACATGCGGGGCCTGGGCGCGCTGCCGGAGGTGCAGGCGCTGTACGGTGCGCGGCTGCGGGAGATAGTATAAATTTGTAAGGCGGGTGACGGGATGCCGTTTGAGCATTATATCCAGTCCGGCGGAAAACGGCTGCGCTGCGGCTATACCACCGGGACCTGCGCGGCGCTTGCGGCCGCGGGCGCGGCACGCCTGCTGCTGGGCGGGCGCGCGCCGGAGAGCGTCACGCTCACGACGCCCGGCGGCCTGCCTGTTACGGCTGCGCCCCGGTATTGCCGCATGGCAGGGGAAACCGCCTGCTGCGCGGTGGAAAAGGACGGCGGCGACGACATCGACGCGACGCACGGCGCGCTGATTGAGGCGCGGGTGGAGCGCGCGGCACAGCCGGGCGTTGTGATAGACGGCGGCCCGGGCGTGGGCCGTGTGACAAAGCCCGGGCTGGACCAGCCCGTGGGCGCGGCGGCCATCAACCGTGTGCCGCGCAGGATGATCGAGCAGGCGGTGCGCGCCGTGTGCGATGCACTGAACTGGGACGGCGGCCTGCGGGTGACCATCTGTGTGCCGGAGGGCGCGGCGCTGGCGAAAAAAACCTTCAACCCGCAGCTGGGCATCGAGGGCGGCATTTCCATTCTGGGAACCTCCGGCATCGTGGAGCCCATGAGCATGCAGGCGCTCATCGACACGGTGGCGCTTTCGCTGCGCCAGGCGCGGGCCCAGGGGGCCGCCCGCGTGCTGCTGACGCCCGGCAATTACGGTGTGGATTTTCTGCGTGAGCAGGGGCTGGACGCGGCGGGCGCACCCGTGGTGAAATGCTCGAATTTCATCGGCGACGCACTGGACGAGGCCGCG
>OJQA01000856.1_pt1 | contig 14995 bp, 9 predicted proteins | sample 1598661 | NCBI WGS metagenome assembly OJQA01 (sample SAMN03922454, study PRJEB24848) | human gut metagenome | isolation source: stool sample | host: Homo sapiens | place: Germany | collected 2009-11 | reverse complement strand
GACCTGCTCAACACCGCGTATGCGCTCGAATCCGCCATCGACGAGATCGTGTTCATCTTCGGGCCGATTCTGGCGGCTTTCCTGGCCGCGTCCGTGCATCCCGTATCACAGCTGTTCGTGCCGACCCTCGCCTGCGCGTTCGGCGGTGCCGTGTTCTTCGCATTGCGTGACACTCAACCGCCGGTATTGCGCGAAATCACGGTCGTCGCGGCCGATACGGACGATGCTGACGTGCGATTGGCGGCCGCTGGTGCCGCTGCGGACGGTACTGCTGGTACCGCTGCTTCCGCGAATCGTTTCGACCTCGACCGGCTCAAGACGGACGGCCGCGACCGCAACAAGCGCAATGTGCTCACCTATGCGGGCGTGCTGCCGCTCCTCGCCGTGTTCATCGTGTTCAACATGGCGTTCACCGCGTTCGACACGTCCATGACCGCCGTCATGAAATCGCTGCACCTCGACTCCGTGCTCGGCGTGCAGCTGGCCATGCTGGCCGTCGGCTCCTGCATGGGCGCGCTGGTCTTCGGCTCGCGCGAGCTCAAAGGCTCCCGCTGGCGTCACATGATCATGTTCCTCGCCTTGATGACCGTCGGCTTCGTGGTGATCCACCTGTGCCAGGGCAACCTGATCGTGATGGGACTGGTGGAGATCCTCACCGGCCTGACCATTTCGCCGGTATTCGCCTCCGGCAACCTCCTCGTCAAGGAGACCGTGCCCGAGGAATCGCTCACCGAAGGCCTGTCCTGGGTGAGCACCGCCGGCACAATGGGCGCGTCGTTCGGCTCCATGATCACCGGCATCGTGCTCGACCATTTCAATCCAAGCGTGGGATTGAGCCTGCCCGCCGTGTTCGTGGGCTGTTCGATTCCGTTCGCGCTGATTGGCTGGCTGCTGGCGCGTCGAAGCGTCTCTTTAGATTCGTAAGTGGAACACGTTATGGACGTGGGCGCGTGATTCAAAAACATGTGTGAAAACGCATGCGATTATGCGCGCGGCAAGCGCGCACGGCATGCGCGCGCCCGCGAAAACATCAAGGAGCTGCAATGATCAAGGTTTCCGTAGTCGGCGCCAAAGGCCGTATGGGCTCGCACGTGGTCGACGCCGTCAATGCCGCCGCCGACACCGAACTCGCGCTCGCGCTCGACGCAGGCGACGACCTGACCGCAATCACCCCCGAAAACACCGACGTCGTGGTGGAATTCACCGTGCCGAGCGTGTCGCTGGGCAATGTGCTCGCCCTCGTCAAGCAGGGCGTCGACGTGGTGGTCGGCACCACCGGCTGGACCGAAGAGAAACTCGACCAGGTGCGTGCCGCGCTCGCAGCAGCTCCGCGTGAGGGCCAGAGCGTGTTCATCGCGCCGAACTTCGCCATTTCCGCGGTGCTCGCCGACCATTTCGCAAAGGTCGCGGCACCGTACTTCGAATCCGCCGAAGTCATCGAACTGCACCACCCGACCAAGGTGGACGCTCCGTCCGGCACCGCTTTCCACACTGCGCAGGGCATCGCCGAAGCGCGCAAGGCGGCCGGCTTGGGTCCGGTTCCGGACGCCACCGAAACCGACGGCGGTTCCCGAGGCCAGGTGGTGGACGGCATCCACGTGCACGCCGTGCGTCTTCGCGGCCTCAACGCCCACGAGGAGGTGCTGTTCGGCAACTCCGGCGAACAGCTGACCATCCGCGCCGACAGCTTCGACCGCATCTCCTTCATGCCGGGCGTGCTGCTGGCCGTGCGCAAGGTCTCCACCGGAACCTACCCGGGCCTGACCGTCGGCCTCGACCACTTCCTCGACCTGTAACCGTAATTCTTTTTTCAAACTGCCGACGGGTGCATGTGTCTCCCGTCGGCAGTTTTTTTATGGCGGATCTGTTCCGATTATTTGGCAAGGCGTGCGATGGCGGCGCTGACTTCCGCCAGCTTTTCGTCGGCGACGGTACCGCCCTCCGCCGCGGCTTTGGCGACGCAATGGTGCAGATGGTCGTCGAGCAGCAGTAGCGCCACCGACTTCAGCGCGCTGTCCGCTGCGGAAATCTGCGTCAGAATGTCGATGCAGTATTCGCCGTTTTCCGTCATCTGCCGAATGCCGCGCACCTGCCCTTCGATGCGATTCAATCGTGCGATGATCCTCTTCTGGTCGCTTGCGTACCCATGCTGTGTGGCGTTCATATCGTCCTCCTCGCTGCGCTGAAAATTTTATCTACGGCTGAAGTTTGCTCGTCCTTCTTGCCAATATACCCTATAGGGGTATATTGTGATGGTGTTTGCCGAAATCGAAAGCCAATTACGGACGGAAGGCGGCTGGAATATGCACATCGCAATCGCGCTTATTATGGCGCTGCTCGTTACTGCGGGCGTGCTGTGGTTCTTCTTCGCACCGCGCAAAGCGTATCGTGCGCCGTTGCGCGACGGCGTGCAGGAAGCGGTCGTCGAAGTCAAAGGCGGGTACAGCCCGGCCGTCATCGAAGCCGAAGCCGGCGTGCCGCTACGGCTGATCTTCGATCGCAAGGAAGACGGCGAATGCTCGTCGCATGTCGTGTTCTCCGATTTCGGGGTCGATCTTGCGTTGCCCGCCTTCCGCACGACCACGCTGACGCTTCATCCCGACCAGCCGGGCGAGTATCCCTTCGCATGCGGTATGAACATGCTGCACGGCACGTTGCGCATACTGCCGGGAAAGCATGCAAGTGTCGGTGCCGCCGCCGGTTCCGCGGTTGGTTCCGTCGGCGCCAGTATGTCCGATTCCGGCAATTCGGACATTCGCGCGACTGCTGACGGTGCCCACGCATCCGGTTCCGCGGAAACAGGCGTGCAATGCGCGCAAAAAGGCGCCGTCCAAACGTCCGGTTCGGGTGATTCGGGCAAATCGCGCGGATTGGAATCGGAAATTCGCGCCCTCATCACCCGTCTTATCGTGGCGGCCGTCTGCACGATTCCGGTATTCGGCTCCACCATGCTCATGCTGTATCCGATGCCGAACTGGCTGCAGTTCCTGCTGATGCTGCCAATCGTCGGCTATGCGGCATTGCCGATTTTCCGCAGCGGTTTCGCCGCGATCGCCCACCGCTCGCCGGAGATGAACGCGCTCGTCAGCCTTGGTGCGCTGACCGCATTCGCCTACTCCTGCGTGGTCACCTTCGCGCCGGGCATCCTGCCCGACAATGCGCGCGAACCATATTTCGAAGCGGTCGGTGTGGTCGTCACGCTTATGCTTGTCGGCCAGCTGCTCGAAGCGCGCGCCCGCAAAGGCACCGGTGAAGCCATGCGCGCATTGGCGGGTCTGCAACCGAAAACCGCCCGCGTGGTGCGAGACGGCAAGGAAACCAGCATCGCCATCGATGACGTGCGCGTCGGCGACATCATCGCCATCCGTCCCGGCGAGCAGCTGCCGGTCGACGGCATCGTCATATCCGGCAGCTCCACCGTGGATGAGTCGATGATCACCGGCGAAGCCATGCCGGTCGCCAAAACCGAGGGCAGCGAAGTGACGGGTGCCACCATCAACGGTGGTGGCTCGCTGCGGTACCGCGCCACGAAAGTCGGCAAGGACACCGTGCTCGCGCAGATCATCGGCATGGTGGCCGCCGCACAAAGCTCGAAAGCCCCCGTGCAACGATTGGCGGACCGTATCTCCGGCGTTTTCGTGCCGACCGTGGTACTCATCGCCGTATGGTCGTGCGCGCTGTGGTTCGCGTTCGGCCCCGACCCGCGCGTCACGCACGCGCTGGTCGCCGCGGTGTCGGTGCTGCTGGTCGCCTGCCCGTGCGCGCTCGGTCTGGCGACGCCCCTGTCGGTGACGGTCTCGACCGGTCGCGCGGCCCGTATGGGAGTGCTGGTCCGTTCCGCCGAAGCGTTGGAAACGTGCGGTAAAGTCAACGCCGTCGTATTGGATAAGACCGGCACGATCACCGCCGGCAAACCCACCCTTACCGATGTGCTGCCGTTGGGCGTGTGGCATCGGCGTCCCGATGATTTGCTGACGATTGTCGCCGCCGCCGAACGCGATTCCGAACACCCGCTCGCTGCTGCGATCGTTGCCGCAGCTGCGGAAAAAGCCGACGTCGCGGACGTTGCGGAACTCGCGCAAACCACCGATTTTCAGGCGATTGCCGGCCGTGGCGTCACCGCGCGTGTCACCTTCCGCGGTCTGCCGCACACCGTCGCCGTCGGCAACACCGACCTGATCGACGACCTTGACGTCAACATGCCCGACGTTACGTCCGATACCTCCGAAATTGCCTCCGAGACCATCCACGATACGAACCTCGACGCCATCATCGCCGACATGGAACTCCTGTCGCAGCAAGGCAAAACGCCGATCCTAGCGGCCATCGACGGCCATCTCGCCGGCATCGTCGCCGTCGCCGACGTGCCGAAAGCCGACTCGCGCCAAGCCATCGAACTGCTCCGCAAACGTGGCGTCGAAGCCGTCATGCTCACGGGAGACAATCCGACCACCGCACGCGCCATCGCAAGCCAGGTCGGTATCGACGAACGTCATGTGATCGCCGGCGTGCGGCCGGAACGCAAGGCCGACGAAATCGCAAAACTCCAATCGCAAGGCTATACGGTGGCGATGGTCGGCGACGGCATCAACGACGCGCCCGCCCTCGCCCGAGCCAACGTCGGATTCGTCATCGGCACCGGCACCGACGTGGCCATCCAATCCGCCGACGTGACACTGATGGGCGGATCGCTGATGGGACTCGTGCACGCGCTCGACCTGACGCATGCCGCCATGCGCAACATCGCGCAAAACCTCGGCTTCGCACTCGGCTACAACAGCATCGGCATCGCGATCGCGGCCGGCGTGCTGTATCCGTTCACCGGAACGCTGCTGAATCCGATGATCGCCGGCGCCGCGATGGCGTTCTCGTCGTTGTGCGTGGTGACGAACGCAAGCCGGCTGCGCCTGTTCGATCCGGACGCGGAGGCGGCGAAAAACAAGACGTATCGGGTACGCAAGCCCGATCCGAGCAAAAATAATGGCAACCAGCGCAGTCGGAAAGGAACGATCATGGGACTGTTCAGCGATCACAAGGCCAAGAAGGAAGCCGAGAACATGGGCGCGATGGGCGCCGGACACTGCTGCGGCGGTCATGACGGCCACGGCATGGCTTCGAATATGGGCGATTCCGCGGCGAACGTTGCGAAGGACCCGGTTTGCGGCATGAGCGTCGATCCGGCCACCGCGGCCGCGACCCGCGAATACGGCGGCGTCACCTACTACTTCTGCAACCCCGGTTGCGCCGACAAGTTCGCCCAGAACCCGGCCGCCTACCTGGGCTGAGACCTGATTCTCGTCCGTCCCCAATCTGCCGACATCGAATGACATCCGGCCGTCGGCGGGTTGGGGATTTTTGTTGAATGGTTGATTTATGGATTCCGATTCACGGACGAACGATAAGATTCCCCTCCCGCACTCCGGAGAGCGCGTCCCGCCCCGCTACAAACGTGCGCGTGACGACGCCGTTAAGCGTCATGCCATCGCAGGCGCAGATCGGATTGCGGCTTTCCAAAGCGGTAGCATCTACAACAAACCGTTCGTACGGGCGAATAATCGCCAAATCGGCCCGCAATACCGGCGTTATATCGCCACGATCGTCAAGTCCCACAAGCCGTGCGGTGTTGCACGACATCCACCGCACGACGTCGGCCAAACTCAAGCCGCGCCGCATCGCACCCGTCAACACCGCGCGGAATCCGACCTGCAGACTGGAAACGCCACCCCACGCGGTGGCGAGCGTGCCGGCTTTCATATCCGCGCTGGCCGGGGAATGATCGGTGACGACACCATCCAACGTGCCGTCGGCAAGCCCCGCCCATAGCGCGTCCTGCTCATGCAGATCACGAATCGGCGGACAGTATTTGACCGCGGTGGCGTTGTCGGGAATATGGTCGCAATCCAACGTGAGGTAATGCGGACAGGTCTCCGCGCTGACCGGCAGTCCTTCGGCCTTCGCCCGCCGCAGCACGTCCACGCTCAGACCGCTGGACACGTGCAGAATATGCGTGCGGCAGCCGGTGCGTGCCACCAGCCGTACGATCTTGCGCACCGCGTTCGCCTCGCATTCGGCCGGGCGCGATGCCGGTTCAACAGTGTTCGCAACAGTCGGGGATTTTGTTGCCGCGTTAGTCGCCCATTTCGCTGGTTTGGCACCGTTTCTTCTATGCCGAATCCGCCCGATATGCGATGTTGATTGTGTGGGGTAAGCTGTTTTTGCCATGGTCGGTCATCTCCTGATGGTGGGTCGCGTTGCCAAGAGGCGCCGCCACTGCCTGTGATGGATGCATTTCAGTGCTTACGGCATCTGAAATTCTTCATTCGTCGTGACGGTTGTCGGCGGCCAAACCTGGTGAAACCCGGAAAGCAAGGGGTAGCATCGTCAGGAGAGCGGATGCGCCGCGTGAGAATGTACTGCAGGGAAGGGCGATGAGCGTGACTTCTGGAATTATGCTTTCAGACAATATGGGGGCTTCGAAGGACGCCATGGACGAGGAAGGCAATGCTGCCGCGGACCTCGGCTTGGTGGCGCGCATCCGGGAATCCTTCGATTCGCTGACTGCGACGGAACGTGAGGCTGCGCAGTTCATTCTGGGTCATCTGACCGACGTGCTGGTCTGCAATTCCGTGGAATTGTCGCAGTTGAGCGGCATCTCGCAGCCGACGCTCAGCCGCCTGTACCGCAAGCTCGGCTATGCGAACGCGGGCGAATTCAGACGTGACGTGCGTCGCGTCCATCGTCCTGGCTCTCCGGAGCTTTCACGGCACACCCAGTGCGACGATTTGGTCGCCGACCATCTGCGCCGTGACGAGGAAAGCCTGAAACGCACGTTTGAAGGCATCGACCGCGCGCAACTGTCATCCGCATGCCAAGCCATGGCCACGGCCCCGCATGTGGCGGTGGTCGGGTACCGCAGCAGCTATCCCGTGGCGCTGCACATGCGCGAACAGCTGATGCGGCTACGCGGAAACGTTGATATTCTGCCGAATCCAGGCCAGTCCATAGGCGAAGATCTGGTTGATTATGCGGCAGGCGACGTAATCGTCATCATCGGCGTGGGCCGGCGTCTTCCCTTCTTCTCGCGGCTCATCGACGTGATGCTTGAGCGCGGCCTGACCGTGGTGGTGATTGGCGACATTTCGGCGCGCAACGCCGTCATCGGCCGTAACGTCGCCTTCTTCAAAGTGGTGCTGAACTCCCACGTGCTGACGAGCTTCACCGCGGCGTTCGCCCTGATCGCCCTGATGGTGGACGAAGTCGGAAAATGCCTCGTCGATACCGAAGACGAGGTGCACGCGCGTATCGAAGGCATCAACGATTGCTTCGATGCGCTCGATGAGCTTGAAGATTGATAGGGAAAATCTAGGCGCGGCACGTCCCGTTGGAACGGCGGTAAACGGAAGTGGAAGCGGGAATGGGAACGGAATGAATTCAAAACGAAACATGCTGGCGTACGACCGGTCCTCCACCGGATTGTGGGTGGCTTTGATCTTCCTCGTATCGCTGAATCTGCGGCCCGCCATCGCCGCCGTCGGGCCGGTCCTCGCCCAAATGGGAACCGACCTTGCGTGGGGTGAGGGCGTGCAGGGCGTATTGACGGCGATTCCGCTGATCGCCTTCGCCGCGGTCAGCCCGCTGGTCACGTTCCTTGCACGCCGCATCGGCATCGACATGTCGATTCTGCTGGCCCTGCTGTGCATCGCGGCGGGCGACGCCATCCGCTCGTTCGGCGGCGGCGTTGGCATCTGGCTGGGCACGGTGGTGTTCGCTTCCGCCATCGCCGTCGGCAACGTTCTGGTTCCGGTAATCGCAAAACGTGACTACGCCGGCCATGTCGCGATGGCGACCGGCGTCTATTCCGGCTGCATCACCGCCGGCAGCGCCACCGCAGGTTTGCTGTCCGCGCCGCTTGCGCAGATGTGGGGCGGTTGGCGTGCGTCACTCGCCTTCTGGAGTGTGCCTCCGCTGGTTGTCGCCGCGCTGTGGGCGTTGCGTATCCTGCACAATCGCAAAGTCGTTATCGCTTCCGCCGGCGGCACCATCGAAACCAGCGATACTGGCGATATCGATGATATTGGCGATCGCAGCACGACGGCCAACGCACAAAACCCGCATTCTGCACAGCGACCGGCATGTTCCACGCAATCGTCGCATGGCGTGTTCGCCCGCGTGCTGCGCCGTCCGATGACGTGGTACGTGACGGCCTTCATGGGACTGCAATCATCCGCCTTCTACACCATGTCCAACTGGATGCCGTCCATCTCGGCGTCCATCGGCTACGATGCCTCCACCGCCGGCGTGCATCTGTTCATCTTCCAAGGCATCGGCATCCTTTCCGGCTTGGTCATTCCTAAGCTCATGAACGTGCGCGGCAACCAGGTCTGCGCGGCGCTTACCGCCAGCGCTCCCATGCTGATCGCCGGCCTTGGCATGCTGCTGCTGCCGCATCTCATGCCGGTATGGGCGTTCGTCGGCGGCTGCGCGCAAGGCGCGTCCCTGGTGGTGGCGCTCGCATTGATCGCGTTGCGCGGCCGTGACAGCGCCGAAACCGTGGTGCTGTCGGGCGTCGCGCAGTCGTTCGGCTATCTGATCGCGTCGCTCGGCCCGCTTATGTTCGGCGTGCTGGTCCAGGCCACTGGCGGCCACCATGTGCCGCTGATGGTGTTCACGTTCGTCGCTTTCCTGCAGTGCGTCGTCGCGGTCATCGTCGGCAGGCCTTCCAAAATGTGACTTTTCGCGTCTCATGAAATCGAAAGCGTCCGCAGAGGGAAGTACCGTTAGCCGTATGACAAGCCCTAAGACTGACGGTACTATGCATCTGCTCGATCCTGCTCCCTTCGGACGTATCCTTCCGGCCATGGTCACCCCCATGAAGGCTGACGGAGCCGTAGATTTCGAAGCCGCGCAACAGCTGGCGAGGCAGCTCGTGGCGGATGGTGCCGACGGTCTTGTGGTCAACGGCACCACCGGCGAATCTCCGACCACCCACATGGAGGAGAAGGTCGAACTGGTTCAGGCCGTCAAGGAAGTCGTGGACGTGCCGGTCATTTCCGGCGCCGGTTCCAACGACACCGCGCACACCGTGCGCATGGTGGAGCAGACCCAGGAGGCGGGCGCCGACGCGGTGCTCGTGGTCGCCCCGTATTACTCCCGTCCGTCGCAGGAAGGCGTGTTCCGCCACTACAAGGCGGTCAACGATTCCGCGGACAAGCCGATCATCGTCTACGATGTGCCGGGCCGTACCGGACTGCACATCCAGCTGGAAACCTACCGTCGTATGGCCGAACTCGACCACGTCAAGGCCGTCAAGGACGCCACCGGCGACATCGCAGGCGCGGTGCGCAAGCGCATGGAGACCGGTCTGACCTGGTATTCGGGCGATGACGGCCTGTTCCTGCCGTTCCTGTCCGTCGGCGCCGTCGGCATCATCTCTGTGATCGCGCACGCGGCCGCCGGTCCGATGCGTGACCTCGCCAACGCGTTCGATCGTGGCGATATCCACGAAGCGCAGCGCATCTCCGTGCAGCTGGCGCCGCTCGTCGAAGCGATGAACGGCAATGGCTTCCAGGCCGTGATGGCCAAGGCCTCGCTGAAGGTGCGTGGAATCCTCGACTCCACCGAAATGCGCCTGCCGAACGTCGGTCCGGGCGAAGCGGAACTCGTGCGCGCGGAAAAGGGCATGCGCGCCGCGGGACTGCTGTGAACCGAATCGCATGATGCGACTGGCCTGTCGCGCATGAACGCCGGCAGGCACCCAAATTCCTCGTTTCCGCATAGGCGGAGACAATTAGTAATAGAAATCCAACTAGGAAATGGCTACAGAAGAAACCACAAAGACAACAACACACAAGCGCGGCAGCAAGGCTGCCAAGCGCACTGAAACCGCAGTCAAGGCATCCAAGACCACCAAGGCCGCGAAGTCCGAGAAGACCGCCATCAAGAAGGCCAAGTCCTCCACCCGCAGCCGTGGCAACGGTGGCTCGCGCAACGGCGGCTCCCGTGGATCCCGTGGCGGCAACGGCTCGAACCGTCGCCCGTCGCATTCCGCGCCGCAATCCACCGCGCCGCAGCAGGACGAAGTGCTGATCGCCCCGCCGAAGTACCGCAAGGGCTCCATGCGCATCGTGCCGCTCGGCGGTCTGGGTGAGATCGGCCGCAACATGAACGTGGTCGAATACAACGGGCATATCCTGCTCATCGACTGCGGCGTGCTCTTCCCGGAAGAGGAGCAGCCGGGCGTGGACCTCATCCTGCCTGACTTCCACTACATCAAGGACCGTCTCGACAAGGTCGAGGCGCTCGTGCTCACCCACGGCCACGAAGACCACATCGGTGGCGTGCCGTACCTGCTCAAGCTCCGCCCGGACATTCCGCTGATCGGTTCCAAGCTCACCCTCGCCTTCGTTGAGGCCAAGTGCAAGGAACACCGCATCAACCCGACGCTCGTCGAGGTCAAGGGACGCGACAAGCTCAAGGTCGGCCCGTTCAACCTGGAATTCGTGAACGTCACGCACTCCATTCCGGACGCGCTCGCCGTGTTCGTGCAGACCCCCGCCGGCTCGCTTATCGACACCGGCGACATCAAGCTCGACCAGCTGCCGCTCGACCACCGCATCACCGATCTGGTGGAATTCGGCAAGCTTGGCGAAAAGGGCGTGGACCTCCTGATGATGGACTCCACCAACGCCGAGGTCCCGGGCTTCGTCAAGCCGGAGACCTCCATCGGTCCGGCGCTCGACCAGGCGTTCGCACAGGCCACGCGCAAGATCATCGTGGCCAGCTTCTCCAGCCACGTGCACCGCGTGCAGCAGGTCGTCGACGCGGCCCACAAGTACGGCCGCAAGGTCGTGTTCGTCGGACGTTCCATGGTCCGCAACATGTCCATCGCAGCAGATCTGGGCTACCTGCGTCTGCCCGAGGACACTGTCATCGACCTGAAGCAGGCCCATGACGTGCAGGACGACAAGCTCGTCTACATGTGCACCGGCTCCCAGGGCGAGCCGATGGCCGCGCTCGGCCGCATCGCCGACGGCAACCACCGCGACATCACCATCAACGAGTTCGACACGGTGATACTCGCCAGCTCCCTGATTCCGGGCAACGAGCATGGCGTGTACAAGGTCATCAACAAGCTCGTGCAGCTCGGAGCCCGCGTGGTCAACCGAGACAACGCCGCCGTGCACGTCTCCGGCCACTGCAACGAAGGCGAGCTGCTGTACATGTACAACATCGTCAAGCCGAAGTGCGCCATGCCTATCCACGGCGAAAACCGCCACTTGGTGGCCAACGGCATGATCGCCGTCAAGACCGGCGTCGATCCGCAGAACGTCGTGCTGGCCGAAGACGGCGACGTCGTCGACCTGTACCACGGCCAGGCCGCGGTCGTCGGCTCCGTGCCGTGCGGCTACGTTTACGTCGATGGCGATTCCGTCGGCGAACTGACCGACGAAGAACTCGAGAAGCGCCGCATCCTCGGCACCGAAGGCTTCGTGTCCAGCTTCGTGGTCGTCGACACCGAAACCGCGGATGTCATCACCGGCCCGAAGATCTACCTCAACGCGGTCGCGGAAGACGAAAGCGAGTTCGACAAGGTCCGTCACCAGATTGTCGAGCAGCTGCAGGACGCGATGATGCAGGGCACGCGCGACACCTACAAGCTGCAGCAGATCATGCGACGCACGCTCGGCGGCTGGGTGGCACGACAGCTGCACCGCAAGCCGATGATTGTCCCCGTCGTCGCCGACATCGCGCAGGACGTGGACGACGCGATGGGACTGAACGCCGCGAAATAAGCCGTAAATTTACCATAAATTGAATCAAGGCGACGTGATCGGCACAACTGATCGCGCCGCCTTCTGTTACCAGAAAGAAGGAGTGACATGCCAGGAGCAAACCTCACCCGAATCGAAGCGGAAGAACGCAAAAGCATCATCGCCGCGCCAATCCATTACACGGTCAAGCTTGACCTGACCCGCGGAGCCAAGGATTTCGGCTCCGAAACCACCATCACCTTCGACGCGAAGCCGGGGGAGTCAAGCTTCCTTGACCTCATCGCCAACGAAGTCAGCGAAATCACCCTCAACGGTGAAACCCTCGACCCGGCTGAAGCGTACGTGGACAGCCGCATCGAGCTGAAGGGCCTCAAGGAGCACAACGAGGTTACCGTCAAGGCGATGTGCCAGTACTCCAACACCGGCGAAGGCCTGCACCGCAGCGTCGACCCGTCCGACGGCAACGTCTACCTGTACACCCAGTTCGAAGTGCCGGACGCCCGCCGTGTCTACGCCGTGTTCGACCAGCCTGATCTGAAGGCCGTGTTCGACTTCTCCGTGCTCGCCGCCAAATCCTGGATCGTCACGTCCAACATGCCCACCTCCTCCGTGACCGACAACGAAACCGTCACCGAGGAAGGCACGCTCGGCGATCACGCCGCCGAAACCACCAAGCTGTGGGTGTTCGAGCTGACCCCGACCATGAGCTCCTACCTCACCGCCATCTGCGCCGGACCGTACGCCGAATGGCACACCGAATACGCCAATGAGGACGGCCGCACCGTGCCGATGGCCATGTACTGCCGCCAGGCGCTCGCCAAGGCCTTCAGCAAGGACGTCGACTACCTGTTCGACATCACCAAGAAAGGCTTCGCCTTCTACGCCAAGACCTGGGGCGTGCCGTACCCGTACGCCAAGTTCGACCAGATCTACGTGCCGGAATACAACGCCGGCGCCATGGAGAACATCGGCATGGTCACCATCCGCGACCAGTACGTGTTCGAATCCAAGGTCACCGACGCCTATGCGGAACGACGCGTCGTCACCGTGCTGCACGAGCTCGCCCACATGTGGTTCGGCGACTACGTGACCATGAAGTGGTGGAACGACCTGTGGCTCAACGAATCCTTCGCCGAGTTCACGTCCACCCTCGCCACCGCCGAAGCCACCGAATGGAAGGACGCCTGGGCAACCTTCAGCTCCGGCGAAAAGAGCTGGGCGTTGAATCAGGACCAGCTGAGCACCACCCACCCGATCGTCGCCCCGATCAACGACCTCAACGACACCTACGTCAACTTCGACGGCATCACCTACGCCAAGGGCGCCTCCGTGCTGAAGCAGCTCGTGTACTACGTGGGCCGTGAGAAGTTCTTCAAGGGCATCAACAACTACCTCAACAAGCACGCCTACTCCAACGCCACCCTCGCCGACCTGCTCGCCGAACTGGAACTCACTTCCGGCCGCGACCTGAAGGCGTGGAGCGCCCAGTGGCTTGAGGAATCCGGCATCAACACCATCGCCACCGAAGTCGAAGAGAACGAGGACGGCACCATCAAGCGTCTCGCCCTGCGCCAGACCGCTCCGGCCGAGCATCCCGTGCTGCGCGCCCACCGTCTCGCCGTCGGCTTCTACAACGAGGATCCGGAAACCGGCAAGATCGTGCGCACCGACCGTTTCGAACTGGACGTCGACGGCGAACTGACGGTCGTCGACGCTGCCGCCGGCAAGGCACGTCCGTCGCTGATTCTGGTGAACGACGACGACCTGACCTACACGAAGCTGCGTTTCGACGACAAGAGCCTCGCATTCGCGACAAGCAACCTGTACCGCTTCGACGACGCGCTCGCCCGTTCCGTGATCTGGCTCGCCCTGTGGGACATGACCCGCGACGGCGAACTGCCGGCACGCCAGTTCATCGACACCTCGCTGGCCGCGCTCGCCACCGAACACGAGTCCACCACCTTCCGTTACGCGCTGGCACAGGTCAGCACCACCGCATGGCATTACACCGCTCCGGCAGAGCGTGCCGAGATCGTGAAGCATGTGGCCGCCGAACTGTTCAAGCTGGCGGGTCAGGCCAAGGCCGGCTCCGACGAACAGTTCCAGCTCGTCACCGCCTACCTGGGCTACGGCGAGCCGGGCGACGAGGCGTTCGTCGCCAACGCGAAGGGCCTGCTCGACGGTTCCGTGGCATTCGACGGTCTGGAAATCGACAACAACTTCCGCTGGACCATCATCAACGCGCTGAGCACCGTCAACGCGATCGACCAGGCGGGAATCCACACCGAACTGGCCAAGCGCGAAACCACCGAGAACCGTGAGTTCGCCTATGGCGCACGCGCCGTGGCCGGTACCGCCGAAGCGAAGGCATGGGCTTGGAACGAGGCCCTGCACAACGACGAGCTGACCAACATGCAGCTCGAGGCTGTGGCCGGTGGCTTCGCAGCCACCCCGCGCGCCGACTTGGCCGAACCGTACGCCGAGAAGTATTTCGAGGTCGCCGATTGGATTTGGGAGCACAAGACCTTCCACATGGCGGAAGCGCTGCTCGAAGGCCTGTATCCGGGCTATGCCGATCCGGCGAAGCTCGTGGAGCTGGGTGACGCCTGGCTCGCCTCCCATAAGGACGCGGACAACGCCTTGCAGCGCATTGTGCGTGGCAACGTCGAGGCTTCTCACCGCACGCTGAAAGTGCGCGACTTCAACGCCGCGCTCTGATAGCAGGGGCGACAGGAACGTTCCCGCTTAAGAGCCGTCATGTCGTCGCACGACTTTTGATTTTGGGTGCGATTTTCAAAGTCGTGCGACAGGCGTGCTGGCTTTCATACCCTCTAACTCTTATTTTTCGCTGGTTTTCAACGGAAAATGATAGTTAGGGGGTATTTCTTTATCAAGTGTTGTCGCACGACTTGATTTTCCGCCTTGAAATCAAAGTCGTGCGACACGAAAAGGGCATTGCGCGCCGTGAAATGCTTTGAATTGTGAAGTGTTATGCGATTGCGTCGTCACTTGCTGGTTTCGGCGGCACGGTTGAGTACGATAGGTCACGGAAATATCGTTTGCAGATAGCGAGGATTTGAGACTCATGCCACGTATGTTCGGAACCGACGGCGTTCGAGGATTGGCGAATAGGGATTTGACGGCACAGCTGGCGCTTGATTTGGGTGACGCCGCGGTGCGTGTGCTGGGCGATGACGAGCGGAGCGAATTCGAAAGCCGTCGCC
>OJQA01000850.1_pt1 | contig 15052 bp, 10 predicted proteins | sample 1598661 | NCBI WGS metagenome assembly OJQA01 (sample SAMN03922454, study PRJEB24848) | human gut metagenome | isolation source: stool sample | host: Homo sapiens | place: Germany | collected 2009-11 | reverse complement strand
TATAAGAGACAGAGGAGGTAGTGGGCGGAGGCATGGGCGCGATAAAGGCAACGAGTGCGAATGGGTGGACGCGACGTGAGAAGGTGGAGGGTGCGGACGCGTGGGCGCGGAGTGAGCAGGCGGAGGGCCGAGACATTGGCCCGGGAAAAGTGAGCAGAAATATACGAGTGTCAACGGGAGGGTTTTATGGTACAACTAGAAGTAGTTTTTTGATGGAGGTGCCTATGGAGCCGAAGGTCAGTATCATCGTGCCGGTGTATAACGCGGAGAAGAGTCTCGCGCGCTGTGTGGACAGTATTCTGAATCAGGAGTTTCGGGATTTCGAGCTGATCCTCATGGATGATGGAAGTAAGGATCGGTCCGGGGAGATCTGCGACGGATATGCGCGGGCGGATGCGCGCGTGGTGGTCGTGCATAAGGAGAATACGGGGGTGTCGGATACGCGAAACCAGGCGATCGCGCGGGCGCGGGGTACGTTTCTGCAGTTCGTGGACAGTGATGACTGGCTGACGGCGGATGCGACGAAGCTGATGGTGCGGGCGGCCGAGGAGACGGGCTGCGACATGGTGATCGCGGATTTCTATCGTGTCGTCGGAGAGATGGTGTCGCGGAAGGGGGATATCGACGCGGACCAGGTGATCGGGCGTGAAGCGTTCGTTGGCTTCATGATGGAGAACCCGGCGGACTACTACTATGGGGTGCTGTGGAATAAGCTGTACCGGCGCTCGCTTGTGGAGGCGCACGGGATCCGGATGGATGCGAAGCTCAGCTGGTGCGAGGATTTTCTGTTTAATCTCGAGTATGTGCGCTATGCGACGACGTTCTATGCGCTACGGACGCCGGTCTACTATTATGTGAAGACGAAGGGTTCGCTGGTGAATCAGAAGATCAGCTTCGCGCGGACGGTGGAGATGAAACTCGCGATGTTCGAGTGCTACAACGACTTCTTCAAGCATGTGCTGGATGAGGATGCGTATGAGCGGAAGCGGCTGCAGGTCTATCATTTTCTAGTGGATGCGGCGAAGGATGGTTTCGTGTTCCCGGCGACGATTCCGGGGACGCAGAAGCTCGGTGAGGAGCGGAGCCAGGCGCTGCAGGAGGTGATTTCGGAGGATGGGATCATCGTGGAGAAGTACCGCGACCGGAAGCTGCTCGAGCGCTATCTCGAGTCGGTGGCGCTGAAGTATGATATGACGCTGGCGGAGCTGTCGCTGCTGCTGTATCGGAAGGACGCGGGAAAGGCGCTCACTCGAGGGGCTGAAGCGCAGATGCCTGCGCGGGAAGATGCCGTGGAGGCGACTGATCGAAAGGATGCCGGAAAGGCGCTGAGCCGGAAGGATCTCGCGGAGCTGATGCATATGAGCCGCGGGGATCTGCGCGCCGCGCTGCAGAAGCTGGTCTCACGCGGGATGCTCGAAGTGGTCGACGTGCCGAGGAAACGACGTGAAGCGGCGGAAATAGCCGAGGCGACCGGTCTTTTCGGAAAGCGTGGCGAGGCACAGGATGCAGACGCGAACGGAATGACGAAGAAAAAACGCGAGCCGCGGAATATTCGTCTCGAGCTGCTGCCGGCGTCGGATGCGGTGCTGCAGGATATCGCGGCCGCGGAGCGTGACTACGAGCAGGCGAAGTTCCGGGGATTTACCGAGGACGAGCTCCGGCAGTATACAGCGCTCGAGCGGCGTGTGCAGGAGAACGAAAAGCAGATACTGCAGAAGTGAGGATGGGCAGACGAGCACCATCAGCGATGCCTGGCGATGAGTCAGCGAGGGGCAGAATGCGTTGCGGCGAGGCACAACGCATGCGCGGAGTGATGATGTGGAGGGCCGAAACATGGGCACAAGCGAGTAGGAGGCGGTGACTAGCCGCCGTCCTCTCACACCACCGTGCGTACCGTTCGGTACACGGCGGTTTCAACAGTTGACGTGCATAGACTGATAAGCTGTGGCAAGATCATAAAAGCCCCAGTTTGTAGACCTAAAACAGAATACCGTTCCTTACATAGCAGTCATGCGCTTCGGTGCCTGGCTGCTAATTTTTTTGCGAAAGGAGCAGTATCGAATGAAGCTTGTATTAGCGGAAAAGCCCTCGGTTGCCATGAGTCTCTCGAAAGTGATCGGGGCAGATCAGCGCGGGGACGGTTATATGGAGGGCAATGGCTACCTTGTCAGTTGGTGTGTGGGGCATCTGGTGGAACTTTCCCAGCCGGAAGCCTATGATGAAAAGTATGCAAAGTGGAAGTATGATGATCTTCCGATTTTGCCGGAACATTGGCAGTATCAGGTGTCCGCCAGCACGAAAAAGCAGTTCGGAATCCTGAAAAAGCTCATGCAGCGGAAAGATGTGGAGAGTCTGATCTGTGCAACCGATGCAGGGCGTGAGGGCGAACTGATTTTCCGACTGGTTTACCATCAGTGCGGCTGCAAAAAGCCGGTGGAACGGCTTTGGATTTCATCAATGGAGGACAGTGCTATCCGGGAAGGCTTTCAGAAGCTCAGACCGGGAACAGAATATGATGCCTTATATGAGGCGGCTTTATGCCGGGAGCGAGCCGACTGGATTGTCGGAATCAACGCCACCCGGCTTTTTTCATGTCTGTATGGGCAGACCCTGAATGTGGGGCGCGTGATGACACCAACGCTTGCGATGGTGGTTATGCGAGATGCAGCAATCCGGGCGTTCAAGCCGGAGCCGTTCTACTCGGCAGAATTAAAATTTCGGGATTTTCAAGCGGGCGGTGAGCGAATGAAAGAAAAAGCAGAAGCAGAAAAACTGGTGGCAGAGTGTTGCCAGGCAGGAAGTGCCATCATTACCAAGGTAGAGCAGAAAGAAAAATCAGAGAAGCCCCCGGCCTTGTTTGATCTGACATCGCTTCAGAGAGAAGCAAATCGGCAGCTGGGATTCACTGCCCAGCAGACCCTGGATTACACACAGGCTCTGTACGAGAAGAAACTCGTGACATATCCCCGTACCGACAGCCGGTATCTGACGGATGATATGGCACCGCTGGTGCCGGAACTTGTTTCTGTGATCCAGCAGAGCTTTCAGATTCAGGCGGATGTACCGGCACCGGTGAATGCAGCGCAGGTCATCAATTCTAAGAAAGTCACCGATCACCATGCCATTATCCCTACAAAAACAGCGGCGGGTTATGACATTTCCTCGCTTCCCAGTGGAGAACAAGCGATTCTTACTCTGCTGGCGGTGCGGCTGATTTGTGCGGTCGGAACACCCTGCCACTATGCAGAAACCATAGTAGAAGCGGAGTGTGCCGGTCAGAAGTTCCGCACGAAAGGCAAAACAGTCACGGATATGGGCTGGAGGCAATATGCAGGAAAGCCGGTTGAAGATGCTGAGAAGAATGCGGAGGCAGGTGATCTTCCGGATCTTTCGGAAGGCATGACATTGGAACTTGCCGGTGTCGATCTGAAAGAAGGCAAGACCAGCCCACCCAAGAGGTTTACCGAAGATCTTCTGCTTTCAGCGATGGAAAGTGCCAGCTCGGATGAATTTCCGGCTGGTGTAGAGCGAAAAGGCATCGGCACACCAGCTACACGCGCTGCCATCATCGAAAAACTGGTACAGAAAAGCTTTATCGAGCGCAGGGGCGATAAGAAAACGAAATACCTTTGTTCTACGGACAAGGGAAATGCGCTGGTGACGGTGGTGCCGGAACAGATTCAGTCTCCATCCATGACGGCAGACTGGGAGGTAAAACTGCTGAAAATAGAACACGGCGAGTATGACAGCGATGCCTTTATGGGAGAAATCAGCAGCATGGTCAGCGGACTTGTAAAAACCTACGAGGCTGTGAAAGGTGCCAATGTCCTGATGCAGCCGGAATGCAAAGTCATTGGTTCCTGCCCCGCCTGCGGCAGTGATGTTTGTGAAACGGCAAATGGATGGTTTTGCAGGGATAAGAACTGTAAATTTGCACTCTGGAAGGAAAACAGGTTCTTTCAGACACTGGGAAAGCAGATGACAGAGGAACTGGCAAAGCAACTGGTAAATCAGGGAAAAGCACGGCTTACCCACTGCTATTCCAAGAAGTCTGGACGTTACTATGACACAACCGTTCATGTAGAGACTGGCGAGGACGGTGCAGCAGCATTTAAGCTGGAGTTTGGAGGTAAAAAATGAGCATGAAAATGATGAATGCAGCTTATTTGGTGGATAATGCTGCGCTGCTTTCCTTGCAGGAAAAGCAGGACGGCGTGGAATTCCATTGCTTTGATATGGACAGCAAGGTGCAGACCACCGAGGGACACATTGGCTGGGATGTGTTGGATAAACAGCCGTCTTCTACGCTGGAAGAAAGCGCAAGGGTGGTAGCACTTCAGAAGATTTCCCAGCTTGACGGTCTTGCCGTTGCGCCGGTAGCTCCGGAGATGCTGGAGCAGGTACGCGGCGGCAGAAAGGTTCTCTGGCAGATGAAAAAGGCTGATCCTGAGCTGGAGAATGCAAAAAATATCCGGTTTATCACCAGCAACTACGAGGATCGGTTCAAAATTCCGGATGGCAGTGCAGTGGAGATCGAGTATCCGAACCGGAAGTTCTCAGCTCGCTGCGAATATATGGACGAATATCATTTGCGCCTGGGGTATGATGTTTTGCACATCTGTCAGCTGGCAGAAATGCTGGAACGCGGCGGTGGTACATGCCGCCCGGAGCCGCTGATTACGGAAGAACGCAGTGCATGGGATTTGGGAGGCAAGGGCTTTCTTGCCATTCAGACCTGTGAGGACGGTTACGACTATACCTTATATCATAAGGACTTTACGGAAATTGACGGTGGACAGATCGACAACCCGGAAATCAGCATGAATGCAGCCAGAGACCAGATTCTTTCGGATTATGGGTTCGGTGGCCGCACCATGACGCGGATTGACTATGATGAACTTTGTGATCGTGCAGAGGAAGCGGAAATCAGCAGACGGGAATCTGTGCTGGGTAAACTCTCGGATTTGTCTTCCAGAACGGATACGCCGGTGAAAGCTGCCAAGGCGAAGGAGGCAGAGCGATGAAATACAAGCTTACGAAGGCAGAGCAGGAAACCGTCATCAATTTTGATAATGAACTGGATACCGCCAGCATTTATACCCATGACAGCCGCCTGATTAAGAAGCTTCGGGAACTGCGAAAACAGTATCCGGAGCAGTTTATTTTGAAGCACCGGGAGCATGGGTCGGTCACTTATACGATTCCGAAACGCTGCGTCGGTATCCGACCGCCTTATAGTGAAAAGCGGCGGGAACAGCAGCGGCAGGAAGCAAAGGAAAACGGCCTGCCGTTTATGGAGAAGGGAGAAATGAACGATGGCAAGAATTGAAAAATGGGATGAAGTGCATGGAACGCAGGCACCGGACGAAAGAATGATGGCATTTCTCGACAGTACTACCGACCAGTATGCGATTTTGCAGCTTCGCCGCAGCGAGGATACGGTATATGAACGCTTTTCGTCTATGCGCGAACTGGAACGGATGGGGCTGGAACCGGATATTGACCATTATGAGGTGGTTTATACGGCTCCGCTTCTTCCCTACAAGGATCAGAATACGATGTTAGAGGAACTGTATGCGAAATTCAATGTTTCCCGCCCTGATGATTTTACTGGTCATAGTCTTTCTGTGTCTGACATCGTGGCTTTACGGCAGAATGGTGTTGTAAGCTGTCACTATGTGGATTCCATCGGCTTCCAGGAACTGCCCGGATTTTTGAAACCGGAGAACTACCTGAAAGCCGCAGAAATGGCGATGGAGGACGATTACGGCATGATTGACGGCGTAATCAATAACGGAAAGAAGGAAGAACCGGTGGAGAAAGCATCGGTTCTGGATCAGCTGAAGGAAAAGCAGGAGGCTGTGCCGCCTGCGCCGCCTCGCAGGTGCTGCGAAGAAAAGGAGTTATAAATGCGTTTTACGGATGACGAATGGATGCTCATGATGCTTTACAGCCCTGGCACACGGACAGGGCTGATCGAAGAGCTTCAAAAGATGCAAAAAAGTCTGACGGGCAGAGACAGAAACCTGCGCAGGTGGACGGCCTCGCTGCTTGCAAAACTGGCAGAGATGACGGATGCAGAATATGAGGCACTGGATTTGTATCCGGACGAATAAAGGAGAGGAGGAAAAAGACAGATGATGACGAAAACGGCTTATTATATGCAGATGGCGCAGGAAGCTGCGGCACAGATCACTGGCAGCAAAGAGCAGTGGACAGCGTTTCTGACCACATCCGCACGGCTTTATAAGTATCCTTTTGCGGAGCAGCTGATGATCTATAAGCAGAGACCAGAAGCGACGGCCTGTGCAGAGTACGATCTCTGGAATGATCGGATGAACCGCTATGTGAAGCGTGGCTCCAAGGGCATTGCTCTTTTGGACATGCGCGGCGAGCAGCCGAAACTGCGGTATGTATTTGATGTGGCAGATACCGGAGAACGGAAGAATTCCCGACCGGTACAGCTCTGGAAAATGAATGCGGAGCATGAGCAGCCAATCATTCGCGCACTGGATGCAGCATTTGATGTTTCTGCCGGTGCTGGGTCTCTGGAAAATCATATCATGGAAGCGGCAGAACGCCTTGCAAGGGATTACTGGGAGGAAAACCGCAGGCAGATCAGTGACATCGTTGCAGATTCCTATCTGGAAGGATATGATGAACTCAACATCGGAGCTTCCTTTAAGAGAGCTGCCGCTGTCAGCATCGCATATTCCGTCTTTACCCGGACGGTGGGCAATGCAGATGACTATTTTGAGCACGAGGATTTTCTGGACATCTTTGATTTTAATACGCAGGCTGCCGCCAATGTGCTGGGAACTGCGGTCAGCGAAATGTCCAGCCAGATCTTCCGGGAAATTGAACGCACGATCCGAACCTATGAAAGAGATAAGCAGGCAGAAAGGAGCCAAAACTATGATGGAGCTGAATTACACGAAGAACGGCGATTACCTGATTCCGGACATCCAGTTGTCGGTGCAGGAACAGAAGCCCCTGGGCAAGTACGGGAGGATGCGCAGAGCGTTTCTGCAGGAGAACAACACGCTGCTGTACAATCACCTGATCCTGACCGAGAAGCTGTACCCGCACCTGTGGGAGATTCAGGAGACCGCGACCGCACGGATGGAGCAGATGATGGCGGAGCTTCTGAAAGCGAATCCGGCACCGGACAAGAAATCGAACCAAATGGCCTGGGTGCAGCACATGAACATGCTGAAAGCGCAGGCAGAGGAAGTCATTCTGACGGAACTTATCAACAGCTAAACTTTATGAGCCTGTTTCAGTCCGAGGCAGAGCAGATTCAGAAAATTGATGCGGCGGCAGAAAATGCAGCCAGAGAAGCGGAGAGCGAAAAGCCCTCCGCTTTTGTCATTTCTGAGGATGAAATCGACCGGATGTTGCGAGCAGGTTCTAATTTTGAGGGCGGAAAAATCCGTATTTATGCGCTGTATCAGCAGCAAGGGGACGCGAAAGAACGAGCTGCATTCTTGAAAGCGGAATACGGTCTCGGTGGCCACAGCTATACCTTTATGGATGGCAGTCGCGGTTTTGCCGATTATAACGGAAGAGGTATTCTGCTTCGCAATTATGACCATGACCGGGAAGTGCGACTCACATGGTCGGCGGTGGATAAGCGGTTAGACCGGCTTGTGGAAAATGATCAGTACCTGACCGCGCTGGAAATGGAAGAGTATCGGAAGCTGGAGCAGGAATACGGCGCGCCGCTTCCTATGCCGACTGCCGCCCATGTGTTTCCGCCAACGCCACCGGAACGCTACGATACCGGAAATGAGCATGTGGACAACATGCTGAATACGGCTGCGGATGTATATGCCCGGAGTGAACTGGCGGCACCACAGCGGTTTACCGTGATGGAGACAGACGATGGTTATGCGGTCTGGGATGATATTCAGGACGGCATTCATGTGGAGCCGGATGGCGTCAGCGAAGAGTTTACCAGCGAATGGGAGGCAGAGACCTACCGCCAGCAGTTGATTGAAAAAGTTCAGGAACGGGAAGCAAAAGACTGGCTCTATGTTGAACAGAGCAAGCAGAATTTGCAGCAGGACATTCCATTCCCAGATGTGGAATCCGAAGAAGTACAGGAATCGGCTCACGCAGAGACAGATCCTCTGGTACTGGAAATGCAGGAACACGCCAGCGAACTTTCCAGAGAGTCTGGCTATGCACCGGATGAACGGTTTGTGGTCACAATGACCGGCGAGAACTTTCCGGATTCTAAAGATGCGTTTGCCATCTGGGATTATGTCAAAGAAGAGTATTACGGATATTCGGACGGAAAAGTGCAGACATTTGCCGATTATGTGAGTGCATCAGAGGCGTTGCAGGAGATTCGCGGCAGGAACATGGAGGCTGAAAAAGAGCCTGCAACTGTGCAGCCAGAACCCGCAGCTCCGGTGCAGCCGGATTATCGCGTTGGCGATACGCTGTATCTGGACGGAAAGGCATTTACGATTGAAAAAGTCGGGCTTTTCGATGTGGAACTTCGGGACCCGGATTCCGTGTATCCGATCTTCCGCTCGGAAAGCAAGGAAAATCTGGCAAGAATTTTGGGGCATGAGGAAAATGTTCACCTGCACAATCTGGTGGTTGATCTGAATTCTGGAAAAAAAGAAGCGTTCCGGGCAGGGCATGAAGCAAAACATGCGGAGAACTACCGCATCAACAGCTTTCACCTCGGCGAAGGCAGTCCTAAGCAGAAATTCCGTGCCAACATGGATGCCATCTACACGCTGAAAGCCTTAGAAAATCAGCATAGGGATGCGACACCGGAGGAACAGGAAACGCTGGCCAATTATGTCGGCTGGGGTGGGCTGGCAGATGCCTTTGACGCAGAGAAAACTGCCTGGACAGGCGAATATAAGGAGCTGAAAGCAGCTCTTACGGAAGAAGAATATGCCGCAGCCAGGGCTTCGACTCTGAATGCGCATTACACCAGCCCTACCGTGATCCGTGCAATCTATGAGGCATTGGACGGTATGGGATTTGAGAAAGGCAATATTCTGGAACCGTCGATGGGTGTCGGCAACTTCTTCGGTATGCTGCCGGATTCCATGCTGGGAAGCAGACTGTATGGTGTGGAACTGGATTCCATCACCGGGCGCATTGCGCAGAAATTGTATCCGCAGGCAGAAATCAAGGTGGCAGGCTTTGAAACCACCGACCGGCGCGACTTCTATGATCTGGCCGTGGGCAATGTGCCCTTTGGCAACTACCGTGTCAGCGATAAGCCCTATGATAAACTCGGATTTTCTATCCACAACTATTTCTTTGCCAAGGCATTGGATCAGGTTCGTCCCGGTGGCATCGTGGCCTTTGTTACCAGCCGCTACACGATGGATTCCAAGAATCCGGACGCGCGAAAGTATCTGGCGCAACGGGCAGAACTCCTGGGAGCCATTCGACTTCCTAACAACGCATTCCGTGCCAATGCCGGTACAGATGTAGTGTCGGATATCATTTTTCTGCAAAAGAGAGACCATCCAATTGATATCGAACCGGATTGGGTGCATCTGGGGCTGACATCGGAGGGTATTACCCTCAACAGCTATTTTGTTGACCACCCGGAAATGGTGCTGGGTGAGATTACAACGGAAAGTACCCAGTACGGCAAGGAAGAATGTACGGTCATTCCGATTCCGGATGAGGATCTGGGAGACCAGCTGCATGAGGCTGTGCAGCATATCGGCGGTCACTATGAAGCGCAGGAGCTGGCACCGGAGGAAGAACTGTCCTTGCAGGGCGAAACCATTCCGGCAGACCCCAATGTAAAGAACTTCTCCTATGCGGTGGTGGATGGGGATGTCTACTTCCGTGAGAACAGCATCATGCGAAAGGCTGACCTTTCTGCGACAGCCACCGGCAGGATCAAGGGCATGGTGGAGCTTCGTACCATTGTGCAGGAACTGATCGACTATCAGCTGAACGATTATCCGGAGGACGCGATTGCCCAGAAACAGCGGGAACTGAATGTAGCCTATGACCGATTCGCCGATCAGTATGGGCTTATCAACTCCCGTGCAAATGCGCAGGCTTTTTCAGAAGATTCGTCTTATTATCTGCTCTGCTCTCTGGAAAATGTAGATGAAAACGGCAGGCTGGAATCCAAGGCGGATATGTTCACCAAACGGACGATTCGACCGGAACGGGCTGTTACCAGCGTAGATACTCCGGCAGAGGCTCTGGCAATCTCCATCGGAGAGCGCGGCAAAGTGGATTTGCCCTATATGTCGGAGCTTTTAGGTACACCGGGAGAATTTGAAAAAATCCAGCAGGAACTGCATGGTGTCATTTTCAAAGACCCGATGACGCAAGGCGGCGAGGAAACCGGCTGGGTGGCGGCTGATGAATATCTGTCCGGCAATGTCCGGGAAAAACTCCGCGTGGCAGAACTGGCTGCGGCTTCTGACCCTGCCTTTGCGGTAAACACGGAATATTTGAAGAAAGCACAGCCGAAAGACCTGGATGCGTCGGAGATTGATGTGCGCCTTGGTGCCACATGGGTCAATCGGGATTATATCCAGCAGTTTATGGAAGAAACCTTTGAACCGCCGTTCTATCTGCGCAGAAATATTGAAGTGAAATTCTCTCCCATGACGGCAGAATGGCAAATTACCGGCAAGAGTACACCGAGCCGGAATGATGTTCATGCCTATATGACCTACGGCACCAGCCGTGCCAATGCCTACCGAATTCTGGAGGATACGCTGAATCTGCGGGATATTCGTATTTACGATACCGTGGAGGATGCAGACGGCAAGCAGAAGCGGGTTCTGAATAAAAAGGAGACCACCCTCGCCCAGCAGAAACAGCAGGCCATTAAGGATGCGTTCCAGAACTGGGTGTGGAAAGACCCTTATCGCCGCGCGGAACTTGTGGAAAAGTATAACGAGCTGTTCAACAGCACTCGTCCCCGTGAGTATGATGGTTCTCATATCCGCTTTGGCGGCATGAATCCGGAAATCCGGCTGCGGGAACACCAGCAGAATGCCATTGCTCATGTGCTGTACGGCGGCAATACGCTGCTGGCCCACGAAGTGGGTGCCGGTAAGACTTTCGAGATGGCCGCTTCTGCTATGGAGGCAAAACGGCTGGGACTGTGCCAGAAATCCATGTTTGTCGTTCCGAATCATTTGACCCTTCAGTGGGCAAACGAGTTTCTGCGTCTGTATCCGAGTGCAAAATTGCTGGTGGCAAGCAAAAAGGACTTTGAAACTGCCCGCAGAAAGAAGTTCTGCGCACGAATTGCTACTGGTGATTACGATGCAGTCATCATCGGGCATTCCCAGTTTGAGAAAATTCCGGTGTCCGCAGAACGGCAGGAGCGGATTTTGACTGTCCAGATTGATGAAATCGAAAACGCCATTGCTGAGATGAAATCCCAGAATGGCGAACGTTTCTCCATCAAACAGATGGAAAAGACCCGGAAAGGATTGGAGGCGAGATTGGAGAAACTTCGGGCAACCGACCGAAAAGACGATGTGATTACCTTTGAGCAGCTGGGCGTAGACCGACTGTTTGTAGACGAAGCACATGCCTTTAAGAATCTGTTCCTCTACACAAAAATGCGCAATGTTGCAGGCTTGTCCACATCGGAAGCGCAGAAATCTTCGGATATGTTTATGAAGTGCCAATATATGGACGAGTTGACAGGCGGGCGCGGCATCATTTTTGCGACCGGCACCCCGGTTAGCAACAGCATGACGGAGCTTTACACCATGATGCGGTATCTCCAGTACGGCACGTTGCAGCAGAAAGGGCTGACCCATTTCGACAGCTGGGCTTCTACCTTTGGTGAGACCACCACAGCCATTGAGCTGGCACCGGAAGGAACCGGATACCGGGCAAGAACAAGATTTGCAAAATTCTTCAACCTGCCGGAGCTGATGAATATGTTCAAGGAAGTGGCAGATATCAAGACTTCCGATCAGCTGCATCTGCCGGTGCCGGAGGCAAAATTTGAAACCGTGGTGGTGCAGCCTTCGGAGCATCAGCAGGCGATGGTGGCGGAGCTTTCGGAACGGGCGGCGGCTGTGCATTCCGGTGTGGTAGACCCGTCGGTCGATAACATGCTGAAAATCACATCGGATGGCAGAAAGCTGGGACTGGATCAGCGATTGATGAATCCGCTCCTGCCGGATGACCCAAATAGCAAGCTCAACGCCTGTGTGCGGAATGTGCTTCGGATTTATGAGGAAGGACAGTCGGATAAGCTGACCCAGTTGCTGTTCTGCGACCTCAGCACGCCGAAGAACGATGGAACCTTCAATGTCTATGAGGATATCCGCGCCAAACTAATTCAGTCCGGTGTGCCGGAAGAAGAAATCGCATTTATTCATGATGCCGATACTGAGGCAAAAAAGAAAGATTTGTTTGCCAAAGTGCGTACCGGACAGGTACGGGTATTGTTAGGTTCGACACAGAAGATGGGTGCAGGCACGAACGTGCAGGACAGGCTGGTGGCCGTGCATCATCTGGATGTGGGCTGGCGGCCTGCGGACATGACCCAGCGAAATGGTCGTATCATCCGTCAGGGAAACCGAAACAAAGAAGTGCAGGTTTATCAGTATGTGACGGAAGGAACTTTTGATGCCTACCTCTATCAGACACTGGAGAATAAGCAGAAATTTATCAGCCAGATCATGACCAGCAAATCTCCGGTACGTTCCTGTGATGATGTAGATGAGCAGGCTCTTTCCTATGCAGAGATCAAGGCACTTTGTGCCGGAGACCCGCAAATCAAGGAGAAAATGGACTTGGATGTAGATGTTGCAAGGCTGAAAGTATTGAAGGCGGATCATCAGAGCCAGCAGTACCGATTGGAAGATAAATTGATGAAATATTTCCCTGCGGAGATTGAGAAAACGCAAGGGTTCATCAAGGGCTTTCAGTCGGATATTCGGACGGTGGCGGCACATCCGCTGCCGGAAGAGGGGTTCTGCGGTATGGAGGTGAATGGCACACAATTTACTGAAAAAGCCGAGGCCGGTGAAGCAATTCTTGCGGTCTGTAAAGCCAATCAGAGTTTGGAGCCGGAGCCGCTTGGCAGCTATCGTGGTTTCAAGATGGAGTTGTCATATGACAGCTTCCAGAAAGAGTATCAGGTGCTGCTGAAAGGCGAGATGACCCACCGGGTGCCCATCGGCACCAGTGCTGCGGGTAATATCCAGCGTTTGGATAATGCTCTTGCCGGGATTCCTGCAAGGCTGGAGAAGGCGGAACAGCAGCTGGACAATCTTAGGAGCCAGCAGGAAGCTGCGCAGGCCGAGCTTGGAAAGCCGTTCCCCCAGGAGGCAGAACTGGCGGAAAAGAGTGCAAGACTGGCAGAACTGGACGCACTGCTGAATATGGATGACCGTGAAAATGATGATCCAGACCGTGAGAGAACAACGGAAAAGCCGTCTGTCCTGGCAGAGCTGCGTGACCGTGCAGGGCGCATTCCGCCGATGACACATCGAAATGATGAGGAGGTGGCACTATGAGTGTTCGGGAACACTGGATCAATGTCCGGGTAAACCCGGAAGAGCTGGCGAGGATTCGTGAAAAGCAGAAAGAATTGGGGATTCGGAATACCGGTGCCTATATGAGAAAAATGGCGATGGACGGGTACTGCGTAAATCTTGATTTGTCGGATGTGGCGCAGGTATCCACACTTCTTCGCCGATGCAGCAACAACCTGAACCAGTACGCAAAACGCGCCAATGAATCTGGAAGCATCTATGCGGAGGATATCCGGGATTTGCAGAAGCGACTGGATGAACTCTGGGAGATGCAAAAGCTGATCTTAAAGAGGCTTTCTGGTATTCGATGACGGCGCAAACGTGCGGAATTTCTATTGCACATGGCACAGATGAAACAGTCTGTGTCATTACATATTTTTTGCAGGTCTTCCTGTTGACATCGTGGTGTTTGACAAGCGGGTACGATAAAATGAAGATGAAAAGAAAAACGAAGGGGTGAAATCCATGAAGGTCGTATGTTTTTTGTTGAAGCTGGTGCTGAAAATCCTGTTGCTGCCGGTTGCGTTTCTGCTGCGATTTCTGTGCTTTATCTGGAATCTGCTGATGCAGCTATCCCTGTGGGTACTTTCGCCGGTTATGCTTTTCGTTCTTGGCTGCGGTATCTATTCGGTGGTTCGGGCGAGCTGGACGGATGTGTTCCTGCTGACCCTGATTGAGATGGGATTGTTCGCAGCTGCGGTTGGAGCGGGCGGCATCATGGAACTGATGGAACGGCTGTGCGAGTGTGTAGAGGATGTTTTGACAATTTGAGTTCAGGAGGGATTGGATGGATATTCAGTTTATGAAAGATTATTATGATTTGCGGTACGAGGAAACGGATGGAGAAAATCATTTTGTGGATGAGACTGCTTATCAGGAAAAACAGTCTGAGCAATCGAAGATGGAAGACCAGCTGATGGAGATGGTGGGAGGCAGCGAATCTAATGTGTGGAAGCTGTACGAAAGCATCATGTGTGTCTATTTCGATATGGAAGAGATCATCAAGCAGGCCGTTTATTTGCAGGGAGCTTATGACCGGGAACGGATGTTAAAATGAGAATAGTAGATTGGTAAGAGCTGCCTTCGGGTAGCTCTTTTTAGATGGAGGAATATGAAAATGGCGGCTACAAGACTAATTGCGCTGCATATCAATAAAGGAAAGACGGTAGCGCAGTGTCTGGCTGACCGTACTGATTATTCTGAGAATGCAGCAAAGACGGAAGATGGAAAATATATCAGCGCGTATGCCTGTGATGCAAAGACCTGTGATGAAGAATTTCTGCTTTCCAAACGGCAGTATGAGCATATTACCGGTAGAACACAGGCGCATGATGTGATTGCATATCAGATTCGACAATCCTTTAAGCCCGGAGAAATCACGCCGGAGGAGGCGAACAAGGTTGGGTATGAGACAGCCATGCGATTCACCAAGGGAAAACACGCATTTATCGTGGCTACCCATGTTGATCGCGCGCACATTCATAACCACATTATTTTTAATTCGACTACATTAGACTGCACCAGAAAATTCC
>OJQA01000846.1_pt1 | contig 15130 bp, 35 predicted proteins | sample 1598661 | NCBI WGS metagenome assembly OJQA01 (sample SAMN03922454, study PRJEB24848) | human gut metagenome | isolation source: stool sample | host: Homo sapiens | place: Germany | collected 2009-11 | reverse complement strand
ATGTGTATAAGAGACAGCCCTTATAGGGGTCGGTATAACGGGTATGTGTGAGAACCCCGAAATTCTTTTCAATCCCGAAATTCAAGACGAAGGTGCGAGATTGGTTCAAAAAACGAATGTCAAAATGTCCCGTATAATCGGTATCAACCCGGCCGCACGATGCACGGTGGTTAAACCGTCAGGGAATTCAAGCCAACTACTCGGTTGTACAAGCTCAGGAATACATAAATTTCCGTTTAAAAGATTCATCCGAAATATTCAAGCCGCCAATACCGAACAGGCGTTGAGATATGTCAAAGAGATCAATCCGATGATGGTTAAACCGTCAGTGTATGACAAGGAAGTTGAAAGTGTCATTTCATTTCCCGTTGAACTCGATGATAACGTGTTAACGTCCGAGTATTCATCAGCCGTCGATTTCCTTGAAATGGTTAAGATGACAAAAGCGCATTGGATTGAGAACGGAACGAATTTTGACCATCAGTTTTACAAGAAACATCCGAAATTCGCGAAGATGAGGATGAATGTATCCAACACTTGCATGGTTAAGGATGATGAATGGGATGAGGTGAAAGAATACGTGTGGAATAACAGAGATGTGTTTTCAGGTATAAGTTTTCTTCCTAAAGGAGGTGACCTTTTATACCCGCAAGCTCCCTATACCAGCGTTTTGGATGAAAAAGAGTTAGCTGAAAGATACGGTGCGGGTGCGATACTTGCCGGTGGTTTGATCGTTGATGGGTTGGCTGTGTTTAACGATGATCTCTGGCTGGCTTGTGATGTCGCGATGGGTAGGAACACACATCACCTAACTCTCACGGATCAGGATATAACCAATTTCATCCTCTCCCATCTAAAAAATGGGAAGTTACTTGTCGAAGTGAACGGAGTGATGATTAGTGATGTTAACGCGATATCCTCTCACCTACAATCCCTCGTGGATAAGAAAATTGATTGGGTCCGCAGGTTCAAGAAATTCGCCGGGAAATACCTGGGAGGGGATCTCACGAAGACCGAGTTCTGCTTGAAACATGTTTCATTATTCCATCGTTGGCAGAAGTTGAAGGATATGAAACATATCGATTGGTCCTTGATAACGGACTGGGACGAAGAATGGGTTGACGCGGGATCGACCGTCGCGCAAGCGTGTTCGGGGGGTTCCTGTGAATTGAAATGATTTTCAGCTTTCATATATTTTAATTTTTTAGTTTAATATCGAGGAGGAATTTCCCTCCTCTTTTTTTATCTTTTTACATGAACTTTTTCCTGATTTTTGTTGGTGGATTGATAAACATTGTGTATCTTTATGGTGTTGAAAGATAAGAACAAACGAACTAAAAACAAGAAGATATGAAAACGAACGCTGAAAGAAAAAACGAGATAATTTCAAAGTTAAGAAGCTTAGCTGAATTGGAGGAAGAAAGAGAACATATTGATTTCGAATTGGAGAAGGCAGTCACCATGAATGATAACGATCGGTATTATGAAGCCGTTTCGGCAAGGGTTGATCAGGATACCAAGATCAACCGTTTGATGGGAACGATCAAAAGAATGATCAAAAAATTGATGAACGATATTTACGGTTCATGGTCATGGATTGATGAAAATGATTTCGTTGAGATAGTTTCAAATTTCAAGAGATTCGCTTGATATGGGCGAATCTCACAATAACACTAAAAATTATGAGACAAGTATCGAAAATTGATTATTCACATTTCACGATCCCGTTGGTTAAAGATCCAACAGAGATCCATGTGTTAAGTGTTAGTTCTGATAAATGTTTACCTGTGAGGGCGAGGGGTGGTATGAAGGATCATTTAATCAGAACATGGTTGTTCACGCAGCCTTTATTGGAAGAGGCTGCTCGCATATTAAACTTGCATCGAAATGGTAGTCGGCGTGAATTAGAGGAAAGATTGAAGGAAAGATCATATCGGGAGCTAAAGAGCGTTATATCTGGAATGTATTCAAAAACAAATTTTACGAAAGATGGAAAACAAAGGAACTTGTAAGGATGATCAGGGCTTGATACCTAATGATCTTAGAAGTGGCCAAGAAAAGAGAAGAGAAAGAAGAAAGAAAGAGAGGCAAGACAGGTGGAGAAAGATTCAAGAATACGAGCAAAGCTATTTTGGCAGTTCAAATAAATCAAGAAGATCAGCCGTTCTTAGAAAGAAAATGAGTAAAAACAACGTAAAATCATGAAAAATGGACGTTAAAGATATTAATCTGAATGAATACGAAGTTGATGAGTGTTTGGATAACGGTAATATCGTGCTGAGAAAGAAGAAAAGCAAATTCCCAACATGGGAAGGCTTAGGAAATATTTCGGGTGTGGTGTTTATTGGGTCGAGATCAGAATTTTTTGAAGCTTCAGGCGTACCTGCATCTAATAGCAATAGAAATATATTCCTTACTGAAAAACATGCAAAATCAGCATTGGCAATGGCTCAGATTTCACAATTAATTCCATATTACGGGGGAGAGATCACAAATGATGAATGGAAGGATAGTTCTATCAGAAAATATATTATTTTTAGAAAGATGAGCTATGTTGGGAGGTGTGAAGCTTATTCTAATTATGAATTCCTAGCTTTTCACACTGCGGAACAAAGAGATGAATTCTTGAAGAATAATGAACAATTAGTTAAGGATTATCTAATGATTGAGTGATATGAAAAAATACGAATCAAAAATAGAGGTGGTGGCAACGGAGATAACCGCCGGTGAATATTCCAAGAAAATCGGTTATGAAATCCTGAACTCAGACGGTGTACCTCGCGACAAGGACGAACCGGGTTACCGAATTAAAGGACCGGGTTTCGTGAAATGGATGCCGAAGGAGGATTTCGAGAGTGAGTTCTCGTGTGTTGAAACTTGGAAAGACAGGTTGGTTATTGAACGAGATGAATTGTTAGTCAGAGTGACCAAGTTAAGGGATTTCATCAACTCTAAAACGTTCAATCACGTTAGTGGTAAACAGGAATACCTTCTACGTGAACAATTACATCACATGCAGTGTTATTTGGATATTCTGGATGACCGTTTAACCAAGTGAAACAATATGAAGAAAATACCTGCATCTCTTCAAAAAATGAGATATGATAAACAAGGAGAAATTGTGCAAGTCGTTTGCTTGGTTGACTCCGTGACAAAAGGTGGTGAATATACACTCTGCGGTAACGCTATACCCGATTCTGCAATGGAATATGAAGGAGCTGAAAGGGTTGATGAAGGGTTTTGCGGCTCTATCCGAGATGTAACGTGTGCTGATTGCATTAATAAAATTACCTATATCAGATCATTAAAATAACAGTATGAGCAAAAATACAAATACAGAAAATCCAAAGCCTCGCAAAGTAACCATTACGTATCCCGAGTACGAGGCTATACGCTACGGGATGAATGAAATAGATAATTTAATCATGTCCGGGGATGCTTCCAAAGAAGCTGTTGAATTGGCTAAAAAGCATTACGACAGTTTGAAGAAATTGGTCAATAAAATAATTAAGTAGAAAACAAATGAAGAATACTATTGACAAACACGAATTAACAGACAAGCAGATCGACGCTTGTAAAGGTATCGAGAAAGCGTTTAAGAAGGCACGTAAATTGGGACTATCATTTCTTGCGAAACAAGATTCGATACACGCTTACCGTTCAAAATCTTTGGATCATGCGGTCCCTTTACATGAACACTCTTACGGGGAAGCTATCCCTTATTACAGTCTTAACGGGTGTATTACAGATTCAGGAGCGGATGATGAAGAACATTTTCCAAAAGGTTTTATCGAACGTTAAAATAATTTGAATCATGGCACGGATAAAGACTAGAAAATATACATTATGAAGAATCATGAGAAAAGGATCAAGTTTCCCCGTTTAACACCAGACGATATATGTGAATTTTCTGGTTATAGTATTCACGTGGAGAAAATAACAGACAAGTATGACGAGTGGTTCCCTTTCTCTGATCTTGAAGAGTTCTTGGATGACATGTTTGATAGTACCGTGGATTGGTCGAACATTGATGATCTAGGCTTTCTGGTAATCTCGTTCAGGGGGCCAATAAATCTTACCAAGGAGAAGAAAAAGTTGATTTGTGATTTCATAAATACATTTAACGATGAATAAGAGAAAAGCCAAATCAATAGCTTACAATTATTTTGCCAGTCTCGTTGATGAGATGGTCAACAATTGTGATTGGAGCGTGTATTCTTTGAAAGGGTGGGCGAGGTGTGCGATAACAGCGAGGAGGATTCGTGAAAATTCGACGGATTATTGGGGGAGTTAGTGTAAAAAGTGTATCTTTACTTATTAAATCAGAATAACCATCATATGGAGATACAAGAATTAAGAGAGACGATTAGGGAGAACCTCCCTGATTACATAAAAGGTCAGAAGGACGAAATCCAAGAACATTACATCGAATATGAACTTCTGAAACGGTACTGGGAAACGTTCCCGGAACGGTACTTTCATTTCACGAACCGGCAGGGCGTGGAGTGCTCGGTCGACACTAACACAGTGAACGTAAGATTATCCGTCAAGAAACAGGGTGGAACGGATGAGCAGGCGGAGGCGGCAGTACAACATAGGAACACTTACGCCCTTCCTATCATACGAAGGATGAGCGCCCATAAAGGTAAGATCAAAGGTCTGTTCGGAACGAAATACAGCCCGGCAATCGTGGAACACGCGGATGAAATCATCGATTTGTTCGCCCAGTTCTATACCGTTAATGATATCATTAACGTTTTGAAAGTGAAAAAGGGGTATTCGGTGTCACCGACTTTGCTGAAAGTATTCTACCAAGATAACCGGGAAACGATAGAGAGGAGAAAGTTGAAATTCATAGATTCAAAGAAGGATTTCTTCATAGCGACGGAAACGGGTAGATTACAGGTCCTCAACGAGTTACTTCTCACATGGAGGATGAAATTCAGCCAAGAGGAGAAGATCTCGTATTCAACGGAGATACGAAAAGTTCTGGAACAGGCTCGGAAAGAATGTAAGGGTGAACAGCTATTTTTAACGGTCGACGGGAAGATCGATATAAACGCCATGATTCACGGTCAGGATAACGTGGCGGAGGCCCTCCAGAAACTCCCTATTAACATGATGGTGATAGGGTTAGTCGCGGCGAAGGCCGGAATCAACCCGGCAACGATCATAGGGCAACTGGCATCTTCCTACTACAAGGATCATAACGGATATAACGCGAATTTCCTCGACGGTAAAGATATCCAACTGCCGGGTGACATAATCCGGAACACATCGTGGGATGAACTGGCGGGAAGGGTGATGACACAATCTAACGAAATATCACCCATCGAGGACGCTATCGTCGTGGAAGAGAGGGAGGTGGTAAAAGTCGAAGAGGGTAGATCCAAGCTACTGGAACTTCTGAAAAAGGGTCCTTCGAAAGAAGAAATTGACGCGGATAAAAAGGGGATAACTTCTGTGAATGATATCACGAAAAGGGTTTACCGTCAGAGAAAGGTGGAAAGGGGTCCGGAAGACGAGAAGACCGCGAAGATGAGGGAGTATCGAAGACAACGGTATCACAAGATGAAGGGAAAGAAAAAGGACGGCGAGGAGAGTGATGATAAGTAGTTTTATCTCGTCTTTGAAAAGGGAAGAGCCAACGATCGAGTAATTCTATCAGAATATCTGTGGGAGGAAGGGAAAGACAGGATAAAACGAGAAAAATCAAATTTTACGTTATTTTCTCAGAGAAAAATTTGGAGAATAAATAAACATTGTGTATCTTTAGACATTGAAAGAACGAAAAAGAAGAAAATTATGAAGCTGGAAGAGAAATTACAAGGGGAATCAATCAGTGATCTGAAAGCCATCATGGATTATCTGAAAGAGAGAATGGACAGGGCCACCCGGATGGGTAAGGGATGGGAATTCGAAACCCTCTTCAACATGAGGGAAATCGTGGAAGGTGTGATGGTGGATAAGATAAAGAGTACGGGATTAACCGTTGAGAGATAGGAGGGTTCACAGAACGGGCCAAATGGATGAACGATTACGTATTTTAACGAAATTTAACGGGTACAAGGTATGACGAAGAAGATAATAGTCAGGAAATCAGATATTTACGGGGTTGAGATGAACCCATCGAGGAAGAAAAGGTGGTTCAACGGGTACACCCAGTGCGAGGTTCTAGTGTACATGAAACACCTACCGAAACCGTGTAGGTTCATGTTCGGGGATGACGATGAACTGGGTCAGGCATTCTTCGCTAGATTGAAGGCGGAATTGAACCATGAACACGTCAGTGAGATGATTGATATTGACGATATTATCGGTCATATAAAGAATATAGTTAGTTGATTATTTTCTTTTCTATTATATAGATATGTTTAGAGTGTCTATCATACTGGTATCGTCGTGAGACGTGTATGATTATCATAGCGCTAATTTTGACAGTGAGAGGGCTTCCCCGCCCTCTCATTTTTATTTGGATGAAAATGATGTATTATATTATATATAATATAATACATCATCCCTGATTAAAACGGGTAATTCAATCACGATACATGAACTGATATAAATCGGCTTTCACACAGGGTAACACCAGTAATGGGTAACGAAGTTTAAAATTTCGGGATGAACAACGTATTTATCGCGAAAACATGAGAAAAATTAACTTGTTGATTATGAAGGGGTGGGTCAAATTTTCCACCGGGGTTTTGTCTCACCTAAAAGAGGGTGAACATAAAAACATGACACTTACCAGAATCATGAGAAATGAAGATATGATAAAATGACATGTTACATGAACTTTTCCGTGAAAACATTTGGAGAATAGATAAACATTGTGTATCTTTATGGTGTTGAAACAATGAAGAATAACAACTTAAAAACAAAGAAAATGGCAGGAAGCTTTCTTCAAGAGATTTACCCGGTTCTGATAGAACGGGATAGTAAAGGTAATATCATCTCACGCGAGGAGATGGATGAGAGACGCGTGAACTTCGTACCGAGAGTCGGCGAGATCATCTCCTGCGACACCCTCGAATTCTACCAAGACGAGGAGGGGAATAACGAGCAAACGGAGGACGGCAGGGATTACGTTCGCGAGGTTGAATTTTTCAGGGTTATCGCCGTCATTCACGAGGCACATGAAAGTCGAGGAACCGGTCTCACCCTCTGTCCGACTGTGATTCTCGAAAAAGTTAAAGGTGATGAGGCGCGGTTTCTCTCCGATTGCACGTACGACAAGGACCTCTATTTCGTTGATCCTAAAAATTTTAAATGATGGAAGGCAAAATGGTTGATGTCGATCCCTCCAAAATAGTTCACATCGTGATAACAGTCGCGTTTACATTATGGGTGATCTTAGTTATCGCCTACTGTTACGTGATCGAGGTTTTTCGGAAACGTCACCCTCGGTGTCCGAGATGTAAGAGTGATAGAACATCGAAGATCAAATACATGGAATATTATCATTGCGAGGATTGCAATCTAAATTTTGAAAGAGATGAAAAGCGTTAAAATATGGACGGATGGCTCGGCCACCCTCAAGGATAATAAACTGGGTGGTAGCGGTGTGTACATGGTGTGGGACGACGGCCGGGAATTGATGTTATCGAAAGGGTGGGAGAACACGAAAACAGGGAGGGCGGAGATTCACGCGTTCCTGATGGCACTCGAACACTTGGAGAACGAACCGACTTCCGCTACCTTTTACATGGATTCGGAATACGTCATGAAAAGTGTCTTGGAATACATGCCCTCATGGTTGGAGAACAATTGGATGGGTTACGCCGGGCCGGTGAAAAACAGGGATCTCTGGGAAAAGGTCCTCGCTGAACTGAACAGAACGGAAAAGGTGCTGAAAACGTACGTTCACGTGAAAGGACATCAGGATAACTTGGATAACGAAATTGTTTTCGGTAACAACGTGGCCGATTACCTCGCATCCTACAAGAATCAGAGCGGGTATGAGTTGGATATCCCCCTCAAGGAGGAGAAGAAATTGAAATTGTATTATTTCTATGACATGGATAATGACGAGGTGTACGCAGACTGGGTGAAAAGGGAAACGCATCACGTCTCCGTGGGTGAATGCAAGAAGGATTCTGTTGATGAGGTATGTGAGTTATGGCAGAAAGGAGAGAGGTACCTTGATTTCGGTCATACATTCCACTACATAGGTACCCGTCCCTCAACCAAAAACATGTGTTATTATCTTCACCGACCCTCGAAGACTTATTTCGTGGATGAGAGGGGAAAGGATTTCGGTAACGATAATCCCGATATTTTACCTGTCGGGGATTGTGTTGAGTCGACCGAATTCGAGCTGTTTAACATTCTTAACCGGGATCATAAACTTCTCGCTAAAACGTTTGAAAACTATAAAATGAGGAAAGAGATCGTTCCCGATAATGAAGATTTACCTTTTTAATTTTAGATGATATGAGATGTCTTGTTATTTTTCTTAGATTTCTGGGAGTTATTCTATCACCCGTTGTGTTTGTACTTAGCCTTGTCATACCCGCATTCAGCTACATCATTCTGGGCGATGAGAGCGAGGTGGATCCGTTTGATTTTATCGGCAAATTCTATGATAAACTTGGTAAATTATGAAACTGAAACCTGAAATATTATGCCAGCCTAACGTTCCAACTCCCTTACACGGGATGGCACCCCGGGTTGTTTTCGGTGAATCGTGGTGGAACATGAAACGACAGGCGGCGTATCAATCGAGTGGAAATTGCTGTATCGCGTGTGGGAGACCCGCTTTCATGACGGAAACGGGTAGGTTGGAAGCCCATGAGATGTGGGAATTCGATTATGAGAACGGGGTGGGAACCGTTACAGATATCGTTCCTCTATGTCATTATTGTCACAATTTCATTCATTCCGGTAGGTTGTACATGGTTATGGGTGAGGAGAAAACCAGGGATGAGGTTCGTGCCATCCTTGAACATGGATTTAAGATATTGGCTGAGAATAATTTAAAGGCTTTTCCTTTCACTGTTTCCTTCGCCAGGGAAATGAGTGTCGACACTCATGGCGTTCAACCCTACCCTATCGGATGTAGTATGAAACAAAGTGGATGGAAGATGGTGTATAATGGCAAGGAATACAAACCGGAGGATTACGTGAAATAATTTTCTCATGTTACATGAACTTTTTCCGTGAAAACATTTGGTAAATAGATAAACATTGTGTATCTTTATAGTGTTGAAAATAATGAGATAACAATTTAAAAACAAGAGATTATGAAAATTCGAATTGAAAACGGCCTAATTGAAACATCGAATTATGACAAGATATTGGAATACGCCTCGATCCTGAATTCGCTCGCAGGTCAACTCACTGAAGAAGAAGTGAGAAAACGGGTACGATGTCGTTCATTGAGATCGGATAACTTCGAAATAGGTTTCGGTCACAATCATATGTGGATTCACGAAAAGTTCGATAACGGATCAGTTGCACGGGATCGGCTAGTCCTTGTTGAATTTGAAAGTTAAAATGGGTCACCAACACGGCATCCTATAATATATTATAGGATGCTCTGATAAAAATAGAAATACTTATGGTTCCTGAGAAAAAGATCGGTGAGAAATTCCTTTTCGGACGGAAAAGGCTTCACTTAGTTTGTATTGAGAAAGATGGGTGTAAGGAATGTTTCCTGAAAGATAAATCGTACTCGGAATGCGTGCGTGTTATGAGACATATCGGTCACTGCGAGGGGATGCTTCGAAAGGACGGGAAGAATGTCGTGTTTAAGTTAATTGATTAACGTTGAAAAATGAATATGAAAAGAAGTGATATATCAAGAAACTGCTTCTATGAGACGGTTCAGCCGATGACTATGGTGATTATTTTGATGGTAGCCAACGTGATTATAGGTTTAATTGATTGGTTCCCTACCTGTATGTTAATTATTGTAATATGGGTATCACTGTATGTGAAATACCGACAGGATGCGATTATTGAGATAATTGAAAAGGAGAGAAAAGATGGCGACATTGAAGGAATACGGTGAACTTTCCCGTTTACGAAATCGATGCGAGGAGTTGGAGGCAGAGAATGCCGTTCTTAAATCAAGGGTTAATGAACTGACTCGTTATATCTCGTCATTGAATGAAGATGAATTAAGGGCTGAATTTCGGGTAGACCATCAAGAAGAAAATGAATCGAAGACGAGATATTACCAGCTTAGGAGAGATTTTGACGGTAAGATACTTCTCGCCACCCAGGATGCAAACGGTGTTATCCGCGTACCTTCCGAGAATGAATGGTACATCTCTGTGACTTCATTGAAGCTCGCCGGGTACGAAATTCTTGAATAATTTCTCATGAAAAAGTTTGAGAATACACTTTGTTTATGTATCTTTAGATGAACAAAATAAAGAACTGAAAATTATGAAGACAAAAATTTTTCTCAGCTTGGCGTCATTTTACGCCTGTTTTCAATGTGTGAGACCCATGTTTTACGAGGAACCTCGTTATGAATTTTGGTGGTTGGCATTGACATTTTTCTTTCTGGGCGTGGGGTTTTTCGTGAACCGGAAAACATCGTTATGATCATGGTAAATTTAATCCATAAAATAAAGTGAAATGAAAGGTAATTCTTATTTTATCAAGATCGGCGATACGAGGGTTCGAATCTCGACCATTAACTCCTATAGCTTGGTGGAGTACGCACATATTTCAAACGAAAGCGAGAGATATAAAATAAAAATCGTAACTTCACGAACTTCTTTTCTCGTCCCCGTGAAGAGCAAGGCGGAAGCAGAGACGATACTGAAAGGTATAGATGATATTTTAGTTTTTAACATAGAATAAATAAAAAGATGAGTTTAAAAGAATTCGTGGATCAGGGCGGGGTGATAATCCTACGTGAACCCAAAGATTTGCAGAACGTGGTTCTGGGTGCTAAAAAAGTCGGCTACCCGGTTAAGAAGCAGTATACGTGTAACGGTCAATACCCGTTTTTCTTCTCGGTGAAGGACGCCAAGGTTCTCACAAGCGAGGATGTGAAAGACAGACCTCTAAACATGGATGTGAAAGATTTTTTATCCATGATCGATGTGATAACGAGCGCCGTGAAAGCGGATGAGGGTGATACTGTTTGTGTTCAATGTGAGAGTCAATCCGACGTTGACGCGTGTATAGATTATTTTCAAACTGTAACGGGACGGAAAATAAGAAATTCGAGATTTCTCGAGGAAATTCCTTTCTTCAATTTGCAAAACGGTAATTTTTATCCAGACTACTGTCTTAAACCGGGGTACACGATACTTTCTTTCGGTGAGTTCAAGGAAAAGTTTATTTCAACACGGCCGGGGGTAAGGAGTGAAAGAGTGGTGTTGACTGAGAAATTCATTTCCAAGATTGACTCGGTTATGAAATCACTCCGGGATCTAGAATTGTTTTTAGAAAACGAAGGGTATGTATAAAACATGCCCGCGATGCGGTGGTAGCGATGACGAGTGCCCCTTATGCGAAGGTCAGGGTATCGTCGATGAGAATAACCGTCCACCTTCAACGATGGAAAAGGATGAGAACAGTATTTCAAAGGTTCACGAAGATGAACTTAATAATTAACACATAAAAACAAAGAGAATTATGAAAAAAGCAGAGTTAGATCGCTTAAAAGCTGAATTACAGGGTAACGCGAATTATATCGGCCTGGGATTCGAGTTCGCTAAAAACATGATCATTAACCAAGTTGTAACGGAGAAGAAGGCAATCCTTGAATCCCAGTTCAATTTCGCCCAGTTCAAGGATGCGATCATTAACACGGTGTTGGAACAACAATTGAGTCAAACACCTCTCGAAGAGGAGGTCTATGAAACGAAAAAAGATGCCGAGAAATACGGTATTGACATCAAGGAGGAAGAGAAAAAAGAGGGTGTGAAACTTAAAAAATAACCCGGATTATGTATTACGAAGTTAAAATCAAGACGTTGGAGGTGGATGAGATCGGTAAGGAAAAGTGTGTTACCCACACTTTTCTCATCGACTCGATGTCCTTCACGGAGGCGGAAGCCCGGATGATTGAACATGCGAAGGTGTACGCTAGTGATTACGAGGTCATTTCTATCGCCCGTTCGAAAGTTAACGAGGTCATTGAAAATGATATCGGTAGTGATGAGGTGAAATTCTTCAATGTAACTGTCGCGTATTCCGAGGAGACCGATAGCGGGAAGAGGAAGAATTACAAATGTTACTATCTCGTTGAGAGTCAGAACCCGGATGGTGCTATTTCAATCATACAGGGAGAGTGGAAGGAATCCGTTCTTGACTGGGATATAATCATGGTCAAGGAATCACCTATCCGAGAGGTTCTTGAATATAAAGAATGAGAGTGATATCTTTCTGATAATTGAAAATTACAATATAAACGGGCGGGATTTATTTCTTTTCACCCGTTTATTTTAAAAATCTAAGTATTAAAATATGGATAAAGATTTTCAAAAAGCGATAAAAGCACAATTCGGGAAAGATGTCGAGGTATACACATGGCAAGAAGTGAGGGACGCTTTCAAAAAATTTAACTATACACGGGAGGATGCGATAAAATTTTATCTATCGAAAGGCTTGTCGGAAAAATCTGCGATAGAAATTACGGATCAATTCTTTTCAAAAGATGGAGTGTTAAGGGAGGGTTAATCTTCCCATGATGAATTTGATGGATTAATTTCGATACTTTTCAATTTAATTAATTCCATGATTCGGTGGAATTCTGATTCAAACCCTTTATCTTTACAGATAGGAATTAAAGATATAAATCTTTGTATCTTATTTATAAAAATATAATTTAATTCTAAATTAGTGAGTGGGGGCAACCACTCACTTTTGTAAATATTTTTCACAAAACTAATAGATATTTTTAGGTATTAATATACAATATCGTGGAAACCGATAAAAAATTAGAAAGGCGTTTTGGTGCCTCTCTTTTAGATTTTTCCTTCTAACCATCCTTTACCCACGATCTCCTTTGTAAGTTCTTGCAAATACAACTTACTATGTAATTTGAATGCGAGAGATGAGTCATTTTGAAGAACTTCGGGTTGGCAATTATCTTTCAACCTCGAAAATTCTTCGAGAATTTGTTGGCATCCCGATTCAAAACATTTATCTTTAATCTCTGTTAGCATTTAAACACCTCCTTTCGGTCGTTTAAAATTTTACCTAGCGATAGCACGCTAGTTCTAATCTTTTGTAGGGTGCATCTAACACCCTACAAATTTTATCTATCTTATAACGCGAGAACTCGTTGCTTGTTTGATATGAAACTCTTATCTTTACGACGTCAAAGAGTTGGTTTTCAGTATTCATGATAAAAAGGTGTGACCTGATGTGAATCAGTTAGCATGAAAGGGAGGAAAATCTTCCCTTTTTATTTTGATTTAACCCCGATTTTCAATATCTTTACGGTGTATTAAAATTTGCGTTCATATATTTGCGGGTGGGTATTCCACACATTTCCTCAACACTTTTTTCAATCCCCACCCAAAAGGCTTTTAACTTCAGTTCTTTCAAAGTGAACCCTCAAAAGGTTCACTTTTTATTTGATAATTGAAAGTTTATACTTAACTTTCCCGTGAATTAATAAAAACATGGAACATGAATTCGAATGAATTAAGAGAGATTATAACTGACACGCTGGGGAGGATTGCATCTTTACCGAACTATCCGACCGTGAACCGAGAGGAGGCCATCGAGTTATTGATGGGTACCTGCGCCCAGGAAAGTCATCTCGGTAAGTACAGGAAACAGATAGGTGGTGGCCCGGCTTTGGGAATCTTTCAGATGGAACCCGCCACGTTCAATGATATCGTCGCGAATTATCTCAATAACAGAATCCCTTTGAAAGAGAAGATTCTCGAGATAGTGGGTGTGAGAGAATTCAACGCGAAGGATCTTGAGAATAATGATCGTCTTGCCACTTGCATGGCGAGGGTTCATTACTTGAGAAAACCGGCTTCGATCCCCGCCAGTCTTGACGGGCAGGCAGCGTATTGGAAAAAGTATTATAACACGGTTCTCGGAAAGGGAACCGAAGAGGAATATAAGGCTAACTATAAAAGATTTGTGAAATGACGTATATTATCGATTTCTTAAAAAGTGAAGGTTTTCTATGCTTGCTGATCACCTTCATGATCTGTTCCTTCCTGGGAACTTTCACCGGATTGGTCGCAACTGTTATCATGTGGGTTTGTAACATGCTTTACGCGAAACGGTTTGACCTTTATAACACCATCGGTTTCGGTGGAGGGTTCGTTCTAACCATTTTCCAACATTGGATTAGATGATATGGCGAAACCTTTCACATTACCGAAAGACGGTGAACAGATGGATGCCGCTTACATGAAGGCGGAATTCGAGCGAAATGGCTGGACTAAAGAGGAAGTCATTGAATACTGGGAGAACGAGAAAGTGAACCCGGATACGATTAGTGTTTTAATAAAGGAAATTTTTGGAGATGAAAAACTTGGATAAAAGCGTGCCACGGTCTGGAAATGTCAGCGTGGTAGGGGGGGGGTACATTCATTTGCTGTATCGTACCTGAAAACGGTAAACGGAACTGTTGAGGCGAAAGACGTGGACCTGCCTTATTTTTATATCTGTCCTTTGAGTGAGGGTGAGTTAACGGTGAGATGTTTGAACCAAAACGAGGACGTTATTTTGCCAGCCGCTTTAATTTCGGCAAATATCGGTTCTTTTCTTCCCATTCAGGTGAAGAAAGTGGTTTCGGCGTCCGATATAATAATCGGGTTATGACGTCATTCGGAATTGGATTCGGAATCGGTCTCCGAGTGAACCGAGGTAACGGAGCCCCGGAGCCGGGAGATGAACAAGTCCTTCTATTGGAAGACAGCGAGGATTTGTTATTGGAAGATGACGAGGTGATTTTACTTGAAAAACAAGATTGATTATGGCAGGAAAGAAAATAAGTCAATTAACTAAATTGACAGAACTAACCGGGACAGAGATTATCCCGGTGGCCAAGGACGGTCAGAATTACGGGGTGGAAACGCTTGCTTTGCTGGGAATAAGCGTTTATGATATCCCAGAGCCCCTTGACGACAATTATATATACACGCCCGAACAACCTGTCTCTTATACACATCTGACGCTGCCGACGATCTAC
>OJQA01000830.1_pt1 | contig 15368 bp, 9 predicted proteins | sample 1598661 | NCBI WGS metagenome assembly OJQA01 (sample SAMN03922454, study PRJEB24848) | human gut metagenome | isolation source: stool sample | host: Homo sapiens | place: Germany | collected 2009-11 | reverse complement strand
ACGAGATAGGAGTCCGTCTCGTGGGCTCGGAGATGTGTATAAGAGACAGCCCCTGTGCTGACGCACAGGGCTTTGAGAATAAGGAGGAACCGAGAAATGACAAAGGACGAGCTGCTTGCCCTGTGCGCCGCATATCCCGGCGCTGCTGTGGACTGCCCGTTTGAGGACGGCGGCAATGTCGTGGTACGTCACGCCGCCGGGCGCAAATGGTTTGCTCTTGTTTTTGAACGCGACGGAAAATTATGCGTAAATTTGAAATGTGAACCAATGAAAGCCGATTTCTGGCGGGCGGCCTACCCCGCCGTTACGCCGGGCTGGCATATGAACCATACCCACTGGAACACCGTGGAGGTGAACGCCGGTGTCCCGCCGGAGGACCTTTGCGAAATGATCTCCGACAGCTATCGCCTGACCACCTCTCCCGCTCGCGCGGAACGGAGTACGCGCCGCGCAAAGCAGCGGCCGCAGCCGTGAGACCTCGCTTCCGGCAAAAAACGTCCGCAGAGCCTCCTGAGGCTCTGCGGACACTTCTTTTCTCTTTACACCCCAAAGGATACGCTCATGCGCGCCAGGCGTCGTACAAGGCCTGTACCTGCGCAGCCATGCGCTTGAGTTCCTTGTTGGGTCTTCCTCCCGCCCCCTGGGCCAATGCGGAAAGCTGCTTGACGGCCCGCTGCAGCTCACTGAAGGCCGCCATTGCGCGCGGGTCGCGCGCGGCCTCCTCCGGCTTTTTGCGCAGCACTCCGGCGGGCTGGGCCAGAAACGCCCCGGCGGCCAGATCATAACACGTTCCGCTGTACGGGGCCATCGCATTGTAACCGTATTCTTCTCTCAGGCACTGGGTAAAATCCGTACATGCTTCATCGTCGCCATGATTGACGAATATCTGCGCCGGCTTCGGTGAAACACCCTGGAGCCAGCGGATGAGCCCGTTTTTATCCGCGTGCCCGCTCACGCCCGCCAGCACGCGGATTTCTGCGTTGACTGCGATCGCTTCGTCGAATATTTTTACCGATGGCGCGCCGTCCACCAGCGCGCGCCCCAGCGTGCCCTCTGCCTGATAACCAACAAACAGCACCGTATTTTCGCTGTGCCACAGATTATGCTTTAAATGATGCCGGATACGCCCCGCATCGCACATTCCGCTGGCAGAAAGGATGACCTTCGGCACGGCATTCGCATTGATGGCTTGGGAATCCTCCTTCGTCACGCTGGTCCTAAGCCCTTCAAACCAGAGCGGATTTACCCCGCTCCGCACCAGTTCCCGCGCCTCAGGGTCCAGATTTTCCGTGGGGCATTGCAGGAAAATGCTCGTTGCCTCATTGGCCAGCGGACTGTCCACATAAACAGGGAATCCGTCGTGCCCGTGCACCCGGTCCTGCTCCTTGATCTCCCGGATAAAATACAGCATTTCCTGCGTGCGGCCCACAGCAAAGGAGGGAATGACCACTGTGCCGCCCCGGTCAAAGGTCTGCTGCAGGATCTCCGTCAACGCGCCCACATAATCCGGGCGCTCACCGTGCAGCCGGTTGCCGTAGGTGGATTCCAGCACCAGATAATCTGCCTGCTCCACCCGCTGCGGGTCGTTGAGGATGGGCTGATGCGTATTCCCCACGTCACCGCTGAACACCATCTTTTTGGTAACGCCGCCCTCGCTCATCCATATCTCAATGGCGGCGGAGCCGAGCAAATGCCCGATATCCGTAAAGCGCACCGCAACGCCTTCGCCAACGGCCGTCAGCTTGTTGTACGGGCACGGACGGAAGCGGGATAAAACGCCCTCTGCGTCCGCCATCGTGTACAGCGCCTCCGCCTCCGGGCGTCCGGCCCTGCGCGCCTTTCGGTTTTTCCACTCCGCCTCGCTCTCCTGAATATGCGCGCTGTCGCGCAGCATGATCTGGCACAGGCTGGCAGTGGATTCCGTAGCATACACGGTGCCCCGAAAGCCGTTTTTGTACAGCAGGGGCAGATATCCAGAATGGTCGATATGGGCGTGCGTCAGCAGCACGCAGCTCAGTTCTGCCGGGTTCACAGGCAGCGGGATATTCTCGAACCGGTTTTCCCCCTGCTCCATCCCGCAGTCCACCAGGAAAGCGCTGTTCCCCACCTCCAGCAGGGAGCAGCTCCCCGTAACCTCATGCGTGGCGCCGATAAACGTTACCTTCATGGCTTTTGCATCTCCCTTTTCCGCGGCCCTTCCCGCCGCTTTCGCCTCCGTCCGTATGCGGACGAAGGACGTGTTTTTTTCATTGTATCACAGCCTCTGCCGCCGCGTCCCGTATTTTCCGCAAAATTTACAGGATGTACAAAAAGCCCCCGAAGGGATTATCCTTCGGGGGCTTTCGTTATGGATTTGCCTGAGGTTCGCGTTCCGTGCTTACGCCTGAGCCGGGGTCTGCGCGTTGTCATCGGGCTCTTCTTTTTCCTTGCGGGCAAAGATGCACACAATGACCTGCACCAGAGCGATGAGCACCATGAGCCATGTCCAGCGGTCCACGAACACCATCGGATTGCGCATATTCTCCGTGAGGAGGAAGGCGATGATGGAGCCAATGGCCGGGATGAGGCTCAGCACACGAGTCACGCCTTTGCGCTTCACCGTGTACTCCACGTTCTCGTTCTCATCCTCTTTCTTCTTTTTGCCCAGGAAGCCGATGAGCAGCAGGATGCTGACAAGGGCCGTGCAGAGCATCAGGATGAGGTTGAGCAGCGCCCATGCGGCGCCGGAAGCGAGCGGCGTATCGGCTTCCTCGATCTCCTCTTCGGCGGGCTCTTCCGCGGGTGCTTCGGGTTCAGCCGGAGCAAGCGGGGTTTCAGGCTCGTCGATGGTTTCCTCCGGGCCTTCTTCCGGCGCCGTCGGACCTACCGGGGTCACCGGAGGCACCGGGGGTTCTTCCGGAATGACGCCTTCCGCATTGAAGTCCGCCACAAAGGTGATGTCGCCTGTGATGGCGTAAGAGGTCGTCGGAGTCGCCGGGCCCCAGAACAGCGTGTTGGCGATGTATCCCAGATTCGCCAGCGCTGTCGGGATCTGTGCTTCAGTCAGATAACCGGTACCGTTCTCAGCGGGTTCGCCGTTCTCGTTCAGCAGTGTCACGACCGTGGTCATCTGCTTCGTATTCTGAGCGTCCGTGCCGCCCTTGGGCTGGAGTACGCCGTTGATCGCTTCAAACGTGACAGTTGCCTGATACTTATCCGGGATGTTGTCACCCGGGACCTCCGGGTCGGGGTCTTTGGTCGGGTCGGACTTCTCATCCTTTGTGAAGTTGACGTTCACGATATTCGCAGCCGCATCCTTCGAGATGAGCTTGCCCGCGCCGTCCACATTCTCCAGCACGTAGTTCGCGCCGTCAAAAGTGGTCTTGCCGGTGTCGTAGGGAATCGCGTCGCCGATCTTGCCGGTGGCATTCACAGCAGAAGCGGTATCCTCAACGCCGTCGTAGTAGTAGTGTACCTGGTAACCGGAGATCGCCAGCTCCCACGTCACTGTAAAGACAGCGCCGTCAGCCGTGATCTCAGCCCCTTCGGCCGGTACGGCCGGTGTCCAGCGTTCGGTGGCCGGGTCGTAATCCGCGGCTGCGGCTGCAGTCGGGACCTGAGCCTCAGCCAGCTTGCCTGTGCCGTTCTCGGCCCACTTGCCGTCCGCGTCGAACAGAGTCACATAGGTGACCAGCTCAGTGCCCATGCTGCCGCCCAGCGTAACTGCGCCATTGACAGCCTGATAGGTCACTTTCGCCTGATACTTGTCGGGCACATTGTCCGGCTTATCCGGGTCTTCGGGGTCAGTGCCCTTTGTATCAACGTCGAAATATGCGGTGAATTCTGCATTGTCCGTGTATACCTCGCTCTTCAGCGTCTCCATACCGGAGGTCACATCGCGCTTGGTTCCATCGGTCCAGTAATCGAATGCATAGCCCTCACGTCCCGCCGCATTTGCACCGGCCGGGCTGGCTTTCTTCTCTTCGAGCAGTTCGCCGTTCAGCCGTTCAAAGGTGTGGATTTCCACACTCTTATCAACCGTGCCTTTCCGAACGTCCGCACTCTGATAGGTAAATACGATCTGCGCATAATCGGGGATGTCGTCCGGGCCGCCCTCTTCATCCTTTGCGTAGTACACCCTGACCACGTTGTCGGCTTCAATGTCGCTCACCGTCAGGCCGTTGTTTTCGACCCAGTCCAGCGTATAGTGTACGCCGTTCCGGTCCGTTTCTGCGGCCGCCGCAGTCGTGAATGTCTCACCGTAAGTGACAGACTGCACCCGGGTCATATCCGTATCCTGAGCCTTGTCGAAGTAGTATTCGACCGTGACATTGTACGGGTTGGCCGTAAAGGAGCCTGTGATCTCCACATCCTGTGCAGGCATCGTGAAGTCGCCGGTGCTCCAGCCGCTGAAGGTATGGCCCTTTGCGGTCGCGGCCTCCGCCACTGTTACAGAGGCGCCGTATTTCACAGCCGCCTTTTCCGGCAGTGCACTTGCGTCCGCAGGCACTGTGCCCGTGTAGGCATAGGTCACATCGTAGCTGTTGCGCGTGTAGTACAGCTTCAGCACCAGGCTGCCGTCGCCCGCGATATTGCCGCTGGCGACCGTGCCCTCCACGGTCCCGTCAAATGTAAAGCCTGTATAGGCTTTCGGGTTTGCCGTCGCAGTGGTATCGGTCTCGCCTGTCAGGTGTTCGGTATCCGCCTCCACAAGGTCGTAACCGTCGCCCGCCAGATTCTGCTGATAATGCTCCACTGTATAAGCGGTATCGCCGTTGGCCGTGAAGGAGCCTGTGATCTCCACATCCTGTGCGGGCATCGTGAAATCGCCGGTGCTCCAGCCGCTGAATGTGTAGCCCGGAGCCGTGGCCGCCTCCGCCACCGTCACGGCGGCGCCAAAACGGTAGCTCGCGCCCGCAGGCAGTGCACTTGCACCCGCAGGAGTATTCAGGTAGCGGTAGCTCACGCCGTAGCTGTTGCGGTTGTAATAGATATCAACCACCGTGCTGCCGTCGCCCGCGATGTTCTTCTGCTGGAAGCTCTGAGCCGTAAAGCCCGCAACGGTCTTCGCAGCAGCAGCCGTGAGCGTATCCGTCGTGCCGCTCAGCGTTTCGCTGAGCATGGCCGTGTCGGCATCGTACGCATCGTCCAAAATGTTCTGGAAGTGGTGCCGCACCGTGTATTCGGTGTTGCTGTTGGCCGTGAACGAACCGGTAATGGTCACGTTTTCGGCCGGCATCGTGAAGTCATTCCGGCTCCAGCCGCTAAACGTATAGCCCGGGGCCGTGGCGGCCTCTGCCACCGTTACAGGCGCGCCGTATTTCACGGTCGCCTTTTCCGGCAGCGCGCTTGCACCCGTGGGCACCGTGCCCGTATAGGCATAGGTCACGTCATAGCTGTTGCGCGTGTAGTACAGCTTCAGCACCAGGCTGCCGTCGCCCGCGATATTGCCGCTGGCGACCGTGCCTTCCACGGTCCGGTCAAGCGTAAAGCCTGTATAAGTCTTCGGGTTTGCCGTTGCGATGGTATCGGTCTTGCCCGTCAGCTCCTCGGTCTCCGCAAGAGTGAAGCCGTCATCCTCAAGGTTCTGCTTGTAATGCTGCACCTGATAAGCGGTGTCCGTGCGGGCTACAAAATAGCCTGTCGCCGTAACATCATTCGCAGGCATGACCGCGGGCTCGTTGGCCCAGCCGATGAAGTCGTAGCCAGCCTTGGCGGCAGCCGCCTCTGCAGCGACGTTCTGGCCGAAGCGGTAATCCGCCTGCTTATAGTTGGGGTTCGGGTCCACGGTACCAGTGACCGCATACGTTACAGTATAGCTGTTGCGGTTGTAGTAGATATCAACCACCGTGCTGCCGTCGCCCGCGATGTTCTTCTGCTGGAAGCTCTGAGCCGTAAAGCCCGCAACGGTCTTCGCAGCAGCAGCCGTGAGCGTATCCGTCGTGCCGCTCAGCGTTTCGCTGAGCATGGCCGTGTCGGCATCGTACGCATCGTCCAAAATGTTCTGGAAGTGGTGCCGCACCGTGTATTCGGTGTTGCTGTTGGCCGTGAACGAACCGGTAATGGTCACGTTTTCGGCCGGCATCGTGAAGTCATTCCGGCTCCAGCCGCTAAACGTATAGCCCGGGGCCGTGGCGGCCTCTGCCACCGTTACAGGCGCGCCGTATTTCACGGTCGCCTTTTCCGGCAGCGCGCTTGCACCCGTGGGCACCGTGCCCGTATAGGCATAGGTCACGTCATAGCTGTTGCGCGTGTAGTACAGCTTCAGCACCAGGCTGCCGTCGCCCGCGATATTGCCGCTGGCAACTGTGCCCTCCGCTGTTCCGTCGAATGCAAAGCCTGTATAGGTTTTCGGGTTTGCCGTAGCAGTGGTATCGGTCTCACCCGTCAGGTTTTCGGTCTCCGCAAGGGTATAGCCGTCATCCTCAAGGTTCTGCTGATAGTGCTCCACCTTATAAGGAGTTTCGCCGTTGGCCGTGAAGGAACCGGTAATGGTCACGTTTTCGGCCGGCATCGTGAAGCCGTCTTCCCGGCTCCAGCCGCTGAACGTGTAGCCCGGGGCCGTGGCGTCCGCTGCCACTGTAACAGCAGCGCCGTATTTCTCGGTCGTCTCCGCAGGCAGCTCGCTCGCGCCCGTGGGCACCTTGCCCGTGTACTGGTAGGTGACCTTATAGCTGTCGCGCGTGTAGTACAGCTTCAGCACCAGGCTGCCGTCGCCCGCAACATTGCCTTCGGTGACAGTTCCGTCCACCGTGCCGTCGTAGGTAAAGCCCGTGTAGTCCTTCGGCGTTGCCGACACATGCGTATCCGTAGTGGCGTTCTGTTCTTCCGTCTCAAACAGGACGAAAGCGTCTCCCGCCAGATTCTGCTGGTAGTGCTCCACCTTGTAGCCGGTGTCCGTATTGGCTGTAAAGCGTCCCGTGAGCTGTACGGCGCCGGCAGGCATCGTAAAGCTCGTGACCTCGGCATTGTCTTTCTTCCAGCCGTCGAAAGTATAACCCGGGGCTGTGGCCTTATCCGCCACCCGGACCTCGGCGCCGTACTTGTAGGAAACAGTTCCCGGCAGCTGGCTTGCGCCCGTGGGGGCAGCGCCGTAATCATAGCTTACTTCATAGCTGTTGCGCGCGTAGTAAACTTTCAGAACCAGCTTTCCGTCGCCTGTGATCACGCCTGTGAGAACGTTGTTTTCATTGCCCTCGTCGAACCGGAAGCCCTCATAGCTCTTTGCCTCCGCCGTCGCCGTTGTATCCGTGACGCCCGTCAGGTTCGCTTCTGTTTCGCGCAGAGTATAGCCCTCGCCGTCCAGATCCTCCGTCCAGTGCTCCACCGTGTACCTGGTATCGGTATTCGCGGTAAAGGAACCCGTGAGCTGCACCGGGCCGGCGGGCATTTTGAAGCTTGCCGTTACCTTGCCGTCCTCGAGCCAGCCGTTAAACGTGTAGCCCGGGGCCGTGGCCTGCGGAGCCACCGTTACATCCGCACCATATTTGTAGGACGCGGTGGCCGGAAGCGCACTTGCGCCTGCGGGCACTGTGCCCGTGTAAGCATAGCTCACTTCATAGCTGTTGCGCGTGTAGTACAGCTTCAGCACCAGGCTGCCGTCGCCCGCGATATTGCCGCTGGCAACCGTGCCCTCCACGGTCCCGTCAAATGTAAAGCCTGTATAAGTCTTCGGGTTTGCCGTCGCAGTGGTATCGGTCTCGCCTTTCAGGTGTTCGGTATCCGTCTCCACAAGGTCGTAACCGTCGCCCGCCAGGTTCTGCTGATAATGCTCCACTGTATAAGCGGTATCGCCGTTGGCCGTGAACGAACCGGTAATGGTCACGTTTTCGGCGGGCATCGTGAAGTCCTCTTTCTGGCTCCAGCCGCTGAACGTGTAGCCCGGAGCCGTGGCGGCCGCCGCCACCGCTACAGGCGCGCCGTATTTCACAGTCGCCTTTTCCGGCAGCGCGCTCGCGCCTGCGGGCGCCGTGCCCACATAAGCATAGGTCACTTCATAGCTGTTGCGGTCGTATTTGATCTCAACCACCGTGCTGCTGTCCGCAGCGATGGTCTTCTGCTCAACCGCCTGCGCCGTAAAGCCTTCATAGCTCTTCGCCGCAGCGTTTGTAGCCGCCCCGGTCGTGCCGTGCAGGGTCTGCCGGGCCGCCGCATCTTCAGTATAACCGTCACCTGTCACATCCTGCAGCATGTGCTTGACGGTATACGCCGTGTCCGTAGCGGCGCGGTAAACGACCTCCACGGTCACACCGTTCTCCGCCATTGTGCCTGCTACCGCTGCAACGCTGGCCGTATAACCCGGAATCAACGGGCTGGCAACGCTGTAAGGCGCGCCGAACGCGATATCCCTGGATACAGGCTCCGCCGCCTTCTGGCCCCGCAGTGCTGCGTCGGGCACGTCATCGGCATATTTGTAGGTGATATTCAGCGGATAGCTGTTCACCGTGTAGTAGAAAACGATTTTGTTGGCTGCATTGTCCGCACCGACCGTGATGGACCTGGTGCTGTCTCCCGCCACAGTATAACCCGTGACTGCGGGCGCCGTTTCCGTCACCGTCTCGTCAAACTTCGCGGACACGTTTTCTTTCGCCGTCGTGCCGGGTACAGGCGTCTCTGTGCCTTCCAGATAATAGTAAACGCTGTACGTCTGGTCGTTGGCCGCGTAATACACGTTGATCACCGTAGAGCCGTCTTTCGCAACATACGCGGAAAGCGCAGCCCCGGATGTAACGCAGGTGTACCCGGCTTTGTTTATGACGTCCGCCGTCACCAGGCTTCCGGCCTTGGCCGTGCCCGTAACAGTTTCCGTCAGCGAAGCATTGCTGCCGTAATAGTGGTTGACCGTATACGCCGAATCCGCGATTTTCTTATAATAGAACGTGATCTCGCTGTTTTCGCGGGTGGCCGTCTGAACATAGCTGGTACCCTCGGCCAACTCATAACCGCTGACCGTCGCGGAATATACCAGCAGGCTGTTGACCGTCAGGTCGCTGCGGATAACATCCTCGGCAACCTTTTCCGTGGTGCCCTCAATATAATGATGCACCGTGGCCGTCCAGTTCTGCAGCTTGTCATAGACGAACACTACTTCCTGCCCGTCATCCAGAATTTTGACGTTCTGGCTGCTCTGCTGCGCCTGATAACCGTCAATGACAGGCGCATTTACAGTGACGGACGCGCCCACTTCCACTTCGGAGCCATCGACGCGTTTGAGCTCATTGCCCTCCGTGTCCTTCGCCACGATGACATAGGTGCAGCTGTCCGTGCGCGTCCATTTCGCATGGAGCGTCAGGTTGCGGACGATCTGCTGCGTGGCCACGAACGGAACGGTGTACGCCTCGTCCGTATACCAGCCCGCGAACACGTAGCCCTCACGGGTGGGGTCTGCGGGCATCTGGTCCTCAATCGTGTCGTATTTCGCCACGCCGATGGGCGCCGGAGTCTCCGTATCCGCACCATGCGTGTTGAAGGAAACCGTATAATCCGGCTTCGCCCACTTGGCGTAGACCTGCAGGTTCCGTGCGGGCATCGTGCTGCTCCAGTCCACCGGAGTCTGGAACGCCTCGTCCAGATACCAGCCCATGAACACATAGTCGCTGTCCATACCGGCCGGCCGGCCCACGCTGCTATCAGCAGGCTTTGCACCAGAGAGCGGAGCTTCAAACTTCAGCGCTCTCGGCGAAACTCCCGTGCAATTTTCAAAGACGAGGTTATAGCTGTTGCGCGTATAATATAACCACAAGGTACTATCGCCCCAGCCGTTTGTATACTGTTTCCAGCTATCATAAGCAAAACCAGTGATAGGCATCTTGTCTTCATCTGTTAAATGAACACCACTGGATGCTTTAAATGTTGCGTATACATCGTATCCAGAACCGTTTATCTTTTCTACGCGATACTCAATAGTTGTCCCCGTGCCGGAACTTTTTTCATACATCGTCAGGTTCTCGGCCGGCATATTCGCAATCAGCGTATACTGTATATTATCATTTTTATTGGGACCCCAGCCGTCATCCTCACATGCGGTTTCCCAGCGGGCAGAAACGTCCTCGCCGTATTTTGCCGTGATGCGCAGGCTGGTGTCTTCCCGCCACTGTCTTTTACTATACCGATAGAACGAAATCGTAAACGTCCTGCGGCTGAAATAAACATTCTTGACCGCGCTGCCGTCTGCGGTGATTTCCACATTTCCCGCAGATTTGGCGCTGTCGAGTTCAAACCCGGCCGCTTCCAGGCCCTGAGGCATGCGGCTACCGGTCAGGGACGTGCTGTATGGGATATTGCCGCCCACAGCGCCGGTCGCTTTGTCCGCATAGAGGTAGTCGTAACCGCCCGTCAGGTTCTCGCCCCAGTATACGACCTGGTAGGACGCCTGCGTGGCGTTCGCCCACTGCGCCGTCACCGTCGTGGCGGCGGCAGGCATCGTTTCGGGAACAAAATCCCACCCAGCGAACGTATAGCCCACCTTCGTGGGGTCAGCCGGAGCCGACACCGCAGCGCCGTATTTCAGCATCTGCGGCTCAATATAGCTGCCGCCGTCGGTGTTCCACGTGAGCAGGTAGCTGTTGCGGTCGTATTTTACTTCCACGACCGTTTCGCCGCTGGACGCCACCTTCACCTGGGTGATGGGCAGAGCCGTAAAGCCCTCCACCGTTTTCGCTTGTGCGGCGGTGTCCAGGCCCGTGGTGCCCTCCAGCGTTTCACGCAGCGCTTCGTCTTCCGCATAAGCGGTGCCTTCCACGTTCTGGAACAGGTGCTTTACCGTGTAATTCCGGGCGGCGCCGCTGTAAGTAACAACGACCGTTAGGTCTTCGGTGACCGACTCGACCGCAAATACGACCTCCGCCTTGTCCGGCGTAAAGCCGTCGAGCGCCGGAGACGGAACCGTCTTATGGAACGGTTCGCCCACAACGGCCTGCTCCACATGGGAGGGGGCCGCCTGCGTGCCGTCGCTGTACCGGTACTCCACCGTCATGTTTTTGGCGGTAATGGCCTCGTAAACGGCCGTCACCGTCAAATCGCTCTGCACGTTGGTAAAATCCGTATCCCAGCGCACAAAACGCTGGCCGGATACCAGCGGCGCGTCCGGTGCCACGGCACTGCCACCCTGTTGAATGGTCTGGGTGACAAGCGTCTCGCCGTTGGCCACGAACGTGACGGTGAACGTCACAGGCGCCGGGTCCCCGTCATTTGCCGGGAGCACGGCGCTGTTCGCGGCAGGCGCCGCCTCCGAGCTTGCAGGCTCCGGTGTGGTTGGCTCTGTCGTTTCAGACACAGCCGGCTCGGCCGCCGTCGTAGACGGGGCCGGGTCGACAACATCCTCAGCGAGCGCGCCTGTGGGCATGCTGGTGAACATCATCGCGAACACCAGAACCACACTCATGACGCGACGCAGAGCGTTGGATGTGTTTTTCATGCGTTTTTCCTCCTTTTGGAATGCGTGTTGATCGTCCACTTGGGGCGGGAAATGTATCTTACATACTCAGTATAACGGTCGCCGGTCACAACTTGGTCACAAAACGATTTTTTGCTGACTTTTTTTGAAAATATTTTAAGCAGCAGCCCTTCACCGCGTAAAACCATGGCTTTTTCACCCCTTCGGCTGCAGGGGAAGCTCCCCCATGGGGTAAACGTCATACCGCAGCAGCAGCCCCGCATCGGGCGCAACGCGCGACATAAACCGCGTGTGGATGCGCCCGGCGATGACGGCCGCGTTCTCGCTGGACGCGCCCAGCACCATCAGCAGATATTGGCAGCCGCTGTACGGCGCGAACAGGTCGCCGCTGCGCAGGCTGGCCTGCAGGTCGTCGCTGAGGCGGCTCATATACTCCTCGCGCGCGGCCAGCGGCACAAACTGCCCCTGTGCGTCCGTAAGGGTCATCAGGATAATATATGCGCTCTGCCCGCTGCGCTTGAGGCCGCGCTCCACAAAACGGTAGATCTGTTTGAAGGTCTCGTAATCCTGACAGAACGCGCCTTTGGGCGGGTCTTTTTCCCGCAGCTCACGCCGGATGAGCGCCATGTCTGTGCAGATGCTGCGTTCTCCTCCGGCATCCGCACTGTCTGCACGGCGGGCGCGGCGGGCTTTTTTGCGGGCCAGGAGCATCTGGTCGGCACGGTCAAACAGGGAAATATAATCGTCCCCCGCCTGCTTTTCCGCAAGGCCCAGCGTAAAGGAAAGGTTCCACTGCATGCCGTAACGCCGGCCCGCCTTTCGCAGGCGCTCGGCCAATTGCGCCGCACGGCCGTCCACCGCCTCCTGAGAGCATCCGCCCAGAATGTAGATGATGAACTCATCGCCGCCCACGCGGCCGATGATATCCCGTGGAAAAAAGATATCCCGCAGCGTGCGCGCCGCCTCGCACAAAAGAGCGTCGCCGATGAGATGGCCGTAGCGGTCGTTCACTTGTTTGAAATGGTCGATATCCAAAACCAAAAGCATCCCGCCGCCGTTTTTCAGCAGCGCTTCATCCACATGCGCTTCCGCCGCACGGCGGTTGTACAGGCCGGTGAGCCAGTCGTGCTCCGCCAGCACGCGCAGACGGGTGTTTTCATCCTTCAGCATGTCAAGCTCCTGGTCCACCAGCATCCCCCCATTTCACATGCGCCCTGCGGCCGCCGGGCATTTCTCCGGGAATGTTCCCGGATTTTCCGCGTGTCCCGGACGGTCGGAGGCGCACCTTCCCCTCTTATTCTTTTATTATAGATTCATAAATTTTGACCGTCAAGAGTATTTCATAAAACAGTCTATTTTTTACGTGATTTTATCTTTTAAAAGACTTTTCCTGTGTTATCCTATGATTTTACTGTGTTTAAAACCACCTCATTTCCAGCGGCACTTGTATTGGAGGGCGCAAAAGGATTACAATAAAGAAAAACGCCCGGTGTGCTGCGACACGCGGGCCGGGAGGGAATTGAAATGACTTTGACGGAGACCGTGCGCGCCCAAACGCGACAGGCCGTGGCGGAGCTTCTGGCGGCAGCCCGGATGCGCGCGGGAGATATTTTTATCATCGGCTGTTCGTCCAGCGAGGTCGTGGGCCAGCGCATTGGGCGCGGCTCCAGCATGGAGGCCGCGCAAGCTGTGTGGGAAGGCGCCGCGCCCCTGCTTGCGGAAAGCGGATTGTATCTGGCCGCGCAGTGCTGTGAGCACCTGAACCGCGCCATCGTTGTGGAACGGGCGGCGCTTCCGCCGTGGGCGGAAACGGTAAACGCCGTGCCTCAGCCCCACGCGGGCGGTTCCTTTGCCACCGCCGCATATGCGCACATGGCGGACCCCGTGCTGGTGGAGAACATCCGCGCGGGCGCGGGCATTGACATCGGCGGTACACTCATCGGCATGCATCTGCGGCCTGTGGCCGTCCCCGTGCGGCTCAGTCTGGCCCGCATCGGCGAGGCCGGCATTCTTTGCGCGCGCACGCGGCCGAAATACATCGGTGGCAGCCGCGCCGTATATCAAACAGACGAATTGGAGGTGCCGCGTTAAATGACGGCAGAAGAGATCAGGCGGATGGAGGAACGCGTCGCACAGGTGCGCGCGGAAATGGAGCGGGCGTGCCGCGCAGCCGGGCGCGCCCCCGGGGAGGTTCTTCTGTGCGCCGCCAGCAAAACGCAGAATTCCGAGACCGTGCGCGCGGCGGCTGCGCTGGATATCGACCTGTTTGGAGAAAACCGCGTGCAGGAGCTTTGTGAAAAATACGCCGCCGGCGCATACAGCGGCAAGCCGCTGCATTTTATCGGCCATCTGCAGACCAACAAGGTGCGCCAGGTGGTGGGGCGTGCGTGCATGATAGAATCCGTCGGCTCGCACAGGCTGCTGGAATGTGTGGCTGCAGAAGCTCAGAAGCAGGGCATCCGGCAGGATATCCTGGTCGAGATCAACATCGGGGCCGAGACAAGCAAAAGCGGCATCGCGCCCGAAGAGCTGCCCGGCCTTCTGGAATGCGCCCATGCTTTGCCCTCCCTGCGGGTGCGCGGCCTGATGTCCATCCCGCCTGCTGCGGATGCGCCGGGCGCGAGCCGCCCCTACTTTGCACAGATGCGCGGCCTGTTCGAGCGGGCGCAGGCCGCGCAGGGCGGCAACGTGAGCATGGAGTACCTTTCCATGGGCATGAGCGCCGATTTTGCAGACGCTATTTTGGAAGGGGCAAATCTGGTCCGCGTCGGGACCGCACTGTTCGGCGCGCGGAGCTATCCTGCACAGTAGCTTTATATAATATGTATTATAAAGGGAAAACGGCACCGGGATATTCAAATCCCGGCGCCGTTTTCCAAATTCCCAGAAACAGATCCTCCCTCTGCGTCAGCGCCCCGGCGGGCGGCGGCGCGGCGGACGCGGACGGGCAACGTCATGTTCGGCCCGCTCCCCCACATACACACAGGCATATACTGCCAGCGTGATGGGCACTGCTACCACGAATACTGCTTTGAAGATCGTATCCCAGATAGTCATCCCGCACTCCCCCTCCGTCCCGCTCATGCTCCTGCGGCCGGATACGCTGCCTGAGCCCTTTATAACTTATATGGACATCTTTGCCGCGGATATTCATTGAAAAAGGCGTACGAGGTGGAAAGTTCTTCCTTGTGCAGAACGGCGGCTGCCAGACAGGATTTTGTCACACCGCTCCTCTTTACATCCGCCGCAGGGCAAAGTATGATAGATGCGGAGACCGCATTCGTGCGTTAAGAAAGGAGCCGGCAATGAAACACGAGCCGTCGTCTGATTTGCTGCAGTTTCTGCGCAGCAAAAACATCCTGCCAAACGGTTACTTTTCCCTTGAGGAGCCGGACGGAACGTATACCTTTTACAGCGTATCCCGTTCCGGCGTGCTGTACACACTGGATCTGGAGCCGGCGGCTTTAAGTGCGGATGACGTTTGGGAAAAGCTGGACCGTATTCAAAAAATCTCCCGGGAGGTTTTCGAACAGGCACAGGAGTCGCTTTGGGACGCACGGAGGCTGGCGCGCGGCCTGCCCACCAGCCGGGAGCTGAAGCCGGTTGCGGAACAGTTTTACAAGGACTACACACAGCATTATGCGGAAGGCCGCTGGAAAACCGCCGCCCGGTATGACGAGGAAACGATCCGGCACATTCTGAATATCGTCTGTTCGAATCTGCAAGGAGGCGGCAAAAATCAGCAGGCCGCTTGGGACAGAATGTTCCGGGACCTTGTCCAGGCAAAGGTGTTTCGAACTCAACGCGATATTTAAAAAATAAAAAGCGCAAAAGTATTGACAACGGCGTTATTATTGGATATACTAGATAAGCACCTTAAAGAGGCGCAGACAATTTATATCGCGGGGTGGAGCAGTCCGGTAGCTCGTCGGGCTCATAACCCGAAGGTCGTCAGTTCAAATCTGGCCCCCGCAACCACTTTCCCTTAGAGTCC
>OJQA01000803.1_pt1 | contig 15813 bp, 8 predicted proteins | sample 1598661 | NCBI WGS metagenome assembly OJQA01 (sample SAMN03922454, study PRJEB24848) | human gut metagenome | isolation source: stool sample | host: Homo sapiens | place: Germany | collected 2009-11 | reverse complement strand
GTAGATCATCGGCAGCGTCAGATGTGTATAAGAGACAGATGAAGTATTAGATAGCAATCCATTTTCTTTTATTATAAAACCTTATGTATCTCGTGTAGCTAATAATTATATTGGTAAATTAGATGGATTATTAAAAGCTATTGAAGATAAAGATGGTAAAGTTGATATAGAAGGTATTTTAAGCGAAAGTATTGATAATTTAGTTGTTGCCCAAGTTAAAAAATATCCTAATGTGTTTAGTGGTGTAGAAATTGGAGGAGGAACAATTAAAATTAATATTCCTTCTTTTGATAAACAACTTGTATTTGATTATAATGATATTGAAACTTTTAAACAAAATATTTTAAATTAATATTTTATGTCTAAATATAAAGATATTATAAATAGTTATAAAGAAGCAAATGTTTCTTCTACTGAATTGTATAATGGAATTATGAGTTTACATAATGTTTTTGATTATGTTGAAAAACAAGATAATAAAACATTTTGGAAATCTATGAGAAAACTTCATGAATCTATTAAAGGTGCTCATTTTGATGAAGAATATGCTAAATGGCAAGTAAGTACTATGCATCATACTGCTGATAACGGTAAAGTTTGTAAAGGAGAAATATATAATTACGATTGTGCTAAAAATGTATTTGATAAATATGTTCGTAATATAAATAGTAGTATTACTGTATGGGACGTTTATGTTGCTATTAATGCTCAATATCATGATTATATTAGATTATATTCTGAATGGTTCCGTAATATTAATAAGAATGAGTTAGATAATAAAATTATTGAATCTGCTATTACTTTTTATTTTAAAGATGAAGATTCTGGTAGTACTAAAACTTGGAATTACTTTAAAACAGCTAATTGAGTTTATATTAGATTTGTTGTTGCGGCAATATGTATTTCTAAACATGTTGCCGCTTTTGTTGTTTATATACCTAATGTAAAAAATTTATTACTTTTCTTTGTTCTTTTTCAACTAATATTATATTTGCTCGCAGTTATAATATTGAAATGTATAATCATATAAATAGTGAATGTATGGCGAGTATTAATCAACTTATTTCTGAAATTGCTCATTCTGTAAAACAAGCAGATAGTATTCCTGTAAGACGTGCTATTAAACTTGGTATTATTCATGCTCGTAATGAACTTATACGTCATAGTTATGCTAATCATAATTATACAGATAAAGTTCTACAACAAAGATTTAAAATTAGTCTTGTTGATGTTCCTGATGGAGATATTTATCAAAGTGGAGATCTTCCTATTCCTAAAATTAAGAGAACAAAAGTTAAAGTTCCTCGTCCTGTTAGACTAACTAATAATCTTCCTTTCCATTCTGTTCGTACTGCTGGAGTTAAAAATTCTATCGTTATTCCTTTTGTTAAAGAATCTGTTTCTAAATATTATGGTAGTCTTCCCGGTTTATGCCAAAGTGTTACATACGATTATATAAACGAATATATTTATATAAATTGTATTAATGATTCTGAATTTAATAATTTAGGAGCTATCGTTATAGAATCTGTATTTGAATATCCTCATATTATTGAAGTAGAAACTAATGATAAATCTTTTAATATTGATTCTATAAGTGATGACGATGAATTTCTTCTACCAGAAGATATGATTAGTTCTATTAAGAAACTTATACTTGAAACATGGAATACTAATGTTATACGTGATACTGCTGAAATTTCTTCTGTTAATTTAGTATAATGATAAAGATATTATGATACCTGATGTAAAATTTAAAAATTATTATCTTCAATTTATTTATAGTGCTAAAACAGATATTGTTAAGTATAAAAATGAATTAGAAGAAATTGTAATTAATAAAGAAGAACTTTATAATTATCTTAATAATAATAAACAATTACTTATTGAAGTATATAATATTAATTTAGATGATTATAAAACTGAATGGATAAATAAAGAATATAATACTTCTGAATTACTTTATAATAAAATTATTAAATTATTTTCTGTTGCTAATGAAGATGATAATAAATTTATTATTGTTCAACTTATTAAATATTGTAATACTTTAAGACAAGAATATAAATATAATAAATTTATAGAACTTGCTAATAAACGTAGTACTATTCTTTCAAGTAAATATAGAGCTATTATTAATGCGTATTATGCTAAAGTTCATAAATGTATTCTTGAAGGTAAAGGTTATAAGTTTGGTTATGGCATTGGCACTTATTATATTAAATATAAGAAATTTAGTAATAGACATCGTACTACTGTAACTGTTCTTGATTATTCTGCTACTGCTGCTCGTAAAAAAGAATTACTTGCTCAAGGTATTAAACTTTATGATGAAAATGAAGCAGCTTGGTATAAGTTTAGAAATATTCCTTATGATGGTGTAGATTATAGAGTTTTTAAAAATAAAGAAGGTGAATATCTTATTCGTTTTAAAGATTCTAAAATGATTAAAGATAAATTTCTTCAATATGAACATACTGAATATCTTGCTAATAAGTATAGAGGTATGAGTTATAAACAAATAGCGGACACTGTTTGTAATACTATTGAAGATATTTATAATTTACAATTAGATATACGATATAAACTTAATATATTGTTATACAAGTATCCAGAGAAATGTTTAAACTTTATGAGATATGATTAAACAAGATACAACTAATATAGAAAGAATTATTGCTAAGATAGATAATGATTTTAATCCCGATAATAGTGATTGGATTCCAAGAGTTGGAGTTTGGACTTTAGAAGTTATGGGACAACTTAATATATTAAATACTGAAAGAGCTAAAGTTCAACTCCCCGTAAAGGAGAGAATAGCAATTAGTGCTTGCCCAATAGCTAATGCTAATATTAAAGTTTATGATAATAAAGGTTGTGAAGTGAAAGAAGCTAATAGTGAACGAAGCTGTAATGGTTGCTCCTCTACGGGGGAACCTGCGAGTGAAACGAGCAGTTCTAATGCAGTAAATACAACAGATATTTATCATAATGATAATCCTGCAAAAGTTCCAGATTATCTTCTTGCTGAAACTCTTAATGATAAAGAATGGCCTGGTAGATATAGAGTGAATGAGTATAATTATGTTGGTAAAACAACTAATCGTACTCATAATTTCGTTATAATAGATGGTAATAAAATTGAACTTGATTTTGATACTGATTGTATTACTATTGAATATGATACTATCAAAACTGAACGTAGTAAAGTTTATGGTTGTGAATTTCCTGTTATTCCAGATAATGCAATTCTTGTAGAAGCTATTGGTTTTTATTGCATGTATAAAATGTTATGCCGTGGATATAAACACCCTGTGTTTAATCTTAGTGCTTCTCAATATGGTACTAATCCTTATTATACATGGTTACAACTTAAAGAAGAAGCTAAACGTTCTGTTATTAATCGTGGACAAGATATTGATGGTGCTCATAAACAATGGCGTAACGCATTCTTTAATTTCACCTTTAATCCAAAAGGGTAATAAATAAACGAGAATAGCTAAAATTAGCTTTATGTTGAATTTTATGTTAGAAAGTGATTAATTGTATTAGGTTAAATCAAGATTAAATATAGAGCTAAAAATAGCTATCAAAATATATAATATTTTATAATTAATATAAAAGTTATTATGAGTGTAGTTCCTAAACTTAATCTTAATAAACACCCTAAAGATTGTGATAATCTTTCTTTAGTTGATGCTCGTAATATTAAGATTAGTCATGATGAAAGTTGTATTACTAATGAAAATTCTATAATAACAAATGCTTTAATACAAACTGCTATACATAATATTTATCGTAATAATTTTCTTATTAGAGGTATTATTCCTATCAATACTGGTATAGTTTTATTTGTTCAAGATTATAATAAAGTTGAAGCTAATATTAATAAATTAGATATATTCGTATATAATGAAAAGACTATTGATAAAGATGAAAATATTTATTTAGCATATAGTGGATTATCTTATCATGGTGGTAAATTTACTGGTACTTTTACTTATAATGTAGAAAATGATTTAATTATTGCTTTTAGTGAATATGATTGTAACAATAATGAATTAGTTCCTTTAAGAACTATTAATTTAGGTAATCCAGATAAAGCTGGTGCTGAAGATAATGGAGATATAAGACAAGTAGAAAGTAAATTAAGTATTGTTCCTGAAGTTAAACTTCCTGCTATAAGTAATGTTGAGTATGTCAAAGGTAATGCTTATAAAGGTTGGTATTATCTTTTTATTCGTTATAAAATAAATAAAACAGATTATACTCAATGGTATCCTATTGGTTATCCTATTTATATAGATGTTATTAATAGAAATAATATAGTTAGATATATTTTTAATAGAGATGCTTTTCCAGAAAAAACAAATGAAACAATTAAAATAGATCAATTAACAAGTTTAATTATCGGTCGAAAACCGTGGGACGGATATGGTGTTGGTTTTTCTGATTATATTAGCGATACTACTGATATATGTAATGAAACTTTTAAAGTAGCTATTAAAGATTTAGATGTTAATTATAATATATTTCAAATAGGTATTATTTGCTCAAGTAAAAGTTATACTAAATCTTATAAAACATTTGATATTGATATTGTTAAAAATACTATTAATTATTATACTCTTAATTTAAAGAATTGTGAAGAATATGGTAGTCAAGAATTAATTGCTACTTATTATAATTATTTTAATGTTAAAAATATTATTAATTATAAAAATAGATTATATATTGCTGGCTATAATGAAAATAAAATAGATGAAGAAGAAATTATTAATTCTGTAAAAAATATTACTGTTGGTTTATATACGACAGTAATTAATACTTCTACTGCAGAAAATACTAATATTCGAGAAGATGTTACTGTTTATAAAGAAAATCCTAATCCTTATCAATTTGATGAATCTATATATCATGTTAATGCTACTATAAAAATTCCGTTTAGTAAATATTTTTCTTGTGATGATACAGATTTAGTTGATTTTCTTGATAATGAAAATAATAGAATAAATGATCATACTATTAAAGCTTCTGATCTTTATATAACTACAGCTAATGAAAATAATGTAATAGACACAAATAGAATAAACGGGTATTTTGCTATAATTAATGTTAATTATAAAAATATTGATTATAGTAGGAATCAAATATATAGAATAGTTATTAATGATGATATGTCTAATATTAAAGTAATTAATAATATGAAAATTGCTTTACAATTAGGCTTTCCTTATATTAAAACAGATAAAGATTTTATTAATAGAAAACTTACTACTACATTAATTCCCGGAGAAGTATATAATTTCTTTATTCATTTTGTAGATAAATATGGTAATTTTACTAATGGTTATAAAATAGATAATACTTTTCCTCAACACGTTAATAAAGACGGAAATAAAGTAGATGGAGTAGTATTTATTATTCCAGTTCCTCAAATTGAGTTTGAACAAGATAGATTAGATTATATATATTGTAGTGTTGATAAAACTGCTAAAATAAATGATATTATAATTAAGACACTGTTAACTTCAGGTTATATTATAAATGATTATAAAAATCCTGCTAATCATATGATTAGATATTATGCTGATTATAATTTTATTACTAAAGAATTAAGTAGAGAAATACAAGATGAAATTAGAACAGAAGATTATGATTATGTTAAAAATAAATTAATTGATTCTGTAAAACCTTTTATAAATCAAAATTTAAATTATGAATTTTATAAAATATTTACTTTTAATAATTATATAAATAATGGAGAATATGGTTTTGATAATTATATAAACGTTAATGGAGATAGTTTATTTAAAGTTCCATTTAATAACATAGATGTTAATAGTCATAGAGTTTATCGTCCTTATTTTAATAATATTAATATACCTAATAATTATGTTGGATATTTTATTTCTTATGAAAAATTTGAAAAAAGAAGTAAATATACTGGACTACTTACTATTAATGATTTTAGAAATACAGATACTATTATAGTTAAAAGAGATACTAATTATAATGACTATTCATTAGCAAATGTTACTATTAGTAAAGGAATTAATAATTATAATACTGTAAAATTATATTCCGGCACTATATATAATGCTAAAATAGTTAATAATAAAATAACAGATGGAAATTTAGCTTATGGTGTTATTGAAAATGGCGGAGGAAGTATTTCTGGAAGAATTATTGATGGATTAATAAATACTGTTGCAAGTATTACTGGTAATTATAGTGAATTAGAAATTATAAATGGCAATTTAAGAATATATGATAATACTGATAATGTAGTTAAAAAAGATTCATTAAATACGATGAATTCTAATACTATGAATTTTTATTGTGATAATTTAGATATAGATGATACTTTAGAATTAGATTTTGATTTTCTTAGAATTGAAGGAAAAAACGTTTTTGATTATTATGATATTCCTAATATTAATTATTATCAAAGAAATGCTCCTTTTGGATTCGTTACTGATATGAACAAAGTTCAATTACAAGATTATAATTTTGAAAAACTATATCCTATGCCTAATTATAAATTAGCTGTTGCTAATTCTGTAAAAGATAATCGTATTGGTGTAGGGACATGTATAGTTATTGATAATAAATATGATCTTTTTGTTAATGCTACTGAAAAGAAAAATAATGATATTAATTTATATAGAGTTTCTTTAGTTAAAGATAATCCTAATATATATAATAATAATAATAAAACTCTTATTAAATTTACTGATGTTTTTTATAACAAAAATAATACTGGAATTATTAATACTGGTCTTAATGGCGTTTATACTTATAGTGGCACTATTATATATGCCGATACAGGTGTTGTATTTAATGAAACAAATGGTATTGTGACTATGCAAAATGCTGAATATCAATATTATCCTACTACTGTTTCTCCTGAGCATAATGAAACTTATGAAAATGATAGACCATTTATGTGTTATTTACAAATGCCTGTTATTGATACAGTTTTTCATGAAAGTAAATGTTTTAAAAATGAACCTAAACCTCAATCTTATGTAACTAAACCTGCTTCTGAAAATGATAGTGCTCAATATAGAACAGGCTATATGGTTACACCAGCTAACTCTATTGATCTTTTTGAAAATAGACAAGGTAGTGCTGACCAATTTAATCCTAAAACTTATAGTAATTATAGAGAAGATATTAAAGATATTGATGTTTATAATAAAACTATTCGTAGAAGTAACGTTATTCAAGATGAATCAAGAGAAAATAGTTGGCGAAAGTTTTCTTTAGAAGCATATAAAAATATTACCGAAAATAAAGGTATTATTATTAATTTAGTTGGAATTGGTAATTTAGTTTTAGCTCATACTGAACATAGTCTTTTTATGTTTGATTTAAATAATGAACTTAAAACTATTGACCAAAATATTCAACTTCATCAACCAGATGCTTTTGATGTTGCTTATAAAGAAGTATTTACTTCTGAATTAGGTTATGGAGGCCTTCAAGATAAACGAAGTGCTATTGTTGACCAATTTGGTTATATATTTTATAATAACGACGATAATAATATTTATAGATTTGATAATAATCAATTAGCTATTATTAGTAATGATATTGCAGAATGGCTTGTTAAAGCTAAACCTAATAATGTAAGATTTGCTCATGATATTAGAAATAATCGTTTACTTATTAAGTTCGATTATGATATTTTTAGAAAAAATGAAGATAATAGTACTTTCACTCAAAAACGTAATTTAGTTCTTAGTTATAATTATAAAACTCAAAATTTTATTTCTACTCATAGTTATTATTTTAGAGATGCTTATAATAGTAAAAATAGAGTTTATTTTATTAATGGTTTTCAAAGCGGTAATTTAGTATATGATACTATTTATAATTTTACTGAAGCATTTAATAATTATTGTACTTATGCTAATATTTATGGTTATGCTAATGCTGTTGAAGGATTTAATAATAGTTGTAAACTGTCTTTTATTATTAATGAAGGATATGACATTGTTAAGTTTTTAGAATATATTACTTATAAATTATATAAAGTAGATGAATCTGTAAGAGGCGATGTTCCATTCCCCGTAAAGAAATTAGATACTCCTTATGCTGGTCAAATACTTAGAGTTTATAATGACAATGTTAACACTAATGATATAAATATTACTGTTGATAACGAAAGCATTGATCCTAATGAACATAAAAATATTTTTGGTAATTATAAAAAACCTTATTGGGATTTAGGTAATTGGAATTTTAGTTATCTTAGAGATATGATTGGTAATGAAGATGATCAATCTGCTACAGTTATGAGTAGACTTTATGGTAATTATTTTATTATTGAATTTGAATTTCTTATGCAAGATAGACGTATTGATTTTGAATCTCTTAATTATAAAATAAGTCGATTATGAAAAATAAAGTTGTTAAACGTAATAAAGCATTTTTAGGTAGTATTATAGGAGCTGTTGGTGGTATTATAGGTTCTGCTATTGGTGCTGCTAAAAGAAGAAAAGCAGAAGAAAAAGCGTTTAAAATGCAACAAGAAGAACAATATAGACAAGATAGTTTAGCTGCTGCACAAGCTATGACTCAAAGTTATGCTAATCAAGATTATGTTGACGAATATAAAAAGAAAGTTGTTTTAAAAAATGGTGGTAAAATGAAAATTAAAGAAACTAATTATACAGATAGAATTAATAATCAAAAGAAATATGCGTGCGGTGGTAGAAAGAAAGCTAATTTCGGTTCTACTATCGCAAATCAGTTTAGTGGTAATAATCTCAATGATACTGTTGGAGGAATTGCTTCTGGTATTGGTTCTATAGCAACTAATTTAATTAATTCTCCAAGTGCTCCAAAAATGGTTAAAAAAGCTGATGGTTTTAATTATGAACAAAAAACTTCTCTTACCCCTAATAGCTATTCTGTTACTCAACCTGTTACTCAACCTGTTACTCAAAATATTAATCAACAAGTTCCTAATAATAATCAATATTCCGATAGGCTCACTCAAATGAAATTGGGAGGCTGCAAAGACAAGAAAAAGCGTAAATAATAGCTGTTATTAGCTCTACATTGATTTTCAATATGCTTTCTTGTATAATTAATCAAGTTCAATATAAGATAACGTTATAAGGCTTTATATAACGTCAAAATATACAATATAACAGATTATGAATAATAAAAGACTTAGACCTAATATAGTTCGTGGTGGTGTTGCTATACCTATTCCTAATAAGAATAATTATTACTATATGAAAGGTAGAAAACATGAACAAGGCGGCATTGATATTGGCAAAGATCCTCGTACTGGATTAGAAGTTGAAGATGGCGAAGTTATGCATATATCTCCTACTGAAGTTAAAGTATTTAGTTCTGTTCCTTTCCTTAACGGTGAATCTCCTGCTGAAAAAGTTATAAAAGGAAATAATCCTAATAAAGTATTTAATGCTCAAGAAAGATATAAAGATGTTAATAATATTAATGATGATGGTACTAAGAATAATAGAAATAGAAAAAATAAAAGTAGATATGGTACTAAGAAAAATAGTTTTGAAAAAATTAGAGAAATGCAAAATTTAGCAAATAATATTTCTACTTTAGAAAATCCTATTATTAGTCCAGATTATACACCTTATTATGATACTACTGAAATTGGTAAATTAATTAATCATTCTGAAAATCCTGATAGTATAGGTTTTGATAAAGATACTCGAAGATGGTATGCTCCTAAAAGTAAAGGTCTTGATAAAGATAATTTTGGAATGGGAGTAGATAGATATACAGGAGGTAATATTAGTGATAAAATTAAAAAAGATTCTAAAGGAAGAGAATATATTACTGAAGAAGATGAAAGAGATTTAAGATTTAAAAGAATTAAAAGTGCCAATAAAAGTGCTAAACGAAGAATAGATTTTATTCGTAAATATTATAATGATGAAGGTGATGTTACTGAAACTAAAGAAGCTTTACTTACTAATTTAATTTATAATAGAGGAAGTGGTAGAACTGCAAGAGAATATTTCAATCCTGAAGATAAAAAATATGTTCCTATGCAAAAAGCTATTCTTAGAGGTACTGATGATGAAGTTAGAGAAGAAATTAATAAAATATATAAAGAAGCTGGTTTAGCTAATAGAGATAGTTTAGTTAATGATTTTTATAAAAAAAGAAATAAAAAACTTATGGGCGGTTTAAGTCGTTCTAAAGATTATGGTTCTAAATCTAAACCTTATCCTAAAGTAGATAAAAAAGATTTTGCTGGTAAAAATAGAAGTTATCCAATTCCTACTAAAGCTGACGCTATTGACGCATTAAGACTTGCAGGACTTCATGGACGCAATGATATTAAAGCTAAAGTTTATTCTAAATATCCTGAACTTCGTAAACGTGCTAAAAATGGTGGTGTTTATACAGTTACAAGCAATGGTAAGACAAGTCTAAGAATGATTCCCTCTACGGGGAAACGAATAGAGTTCAGAACAGGTGGTACTAAAAAGACTGAAATTCCTATTACACTTGATCCTACATTTTATACTTTAGGTCTTGAAGATGAATTAACTAATAAAATTAATCAACCAATTGTTAATTATCAATCCCCCGTAGAGAGAATCAAATATGATATTCTTGATACTAATGGTAGATTTAATCCTACTACAGGTGTTGACTTAAATACTAAGCGTAAATATGATAATAAACAAGATATTATGAATAAACGAACTTATAATTCTTTAATTAGCGATGGTATTGGTATTGCTTCAAATATTATTGGAAGTATTATAGGATTTAATGCTAATAAGAAAGCATTAGATAAAATGAAATATACTAAAGCTCCTGTTAATTTAATTCCTTCTAAACTTAAAACAAATATTAATATTAATCCTCAACTTGATGCTATTAGAGATCAACAACAAGCGTATGAACGACAAATTGATGCTAATACTGCAAGTTCAAGAGTCGCTTTAGGTAGAAAACAACTTAGTAGATTAAATACTATTAAATTACTTAATAATATTTATACTAATAAAGAAAATACTGAAACTGAATTAATTAATAAAGATAAACTTAATCAACAAGCTGTTGTTAATCAAAACATTACTAATTATAATACTTGGAAAGAAAAGAAAAATGCTTTTGAAAACGCTATTATTGAAAAACAATCTGAAAATACTATAGGATTGATTAATAGTATTAATGCTGGAGTACAAAATAGTATTGGTAATTTTGAAAAGAGATTAGCTGCTGAAAATAATATTAGAGCTATTGCTGCTGCAAATCCTAACGTTAATCCTATTATATTAAAAGCTCTTGGTGTAAGAGGTATAACAAATGACATGATAGAATCATGGTTGAGAGCATACGGAAATAAAAACAGTTAAAAACATAATTAATATGAAAGGTTTTAATTATATTAATACAGAATATGTTCCAACAGTAGATTTAAATACTTTAGGGAATACTTTTAATACTTTAGAGCAAGGACATAAAGAAGCTATTAAAACTGCTTCTAATCTTCAAGCTGAAATGGCTAAACTTGAACTTAATGAAGCTGAAAATGAATGGAGACAGCAAAAAATATCTGAAATACAACAAACTATAGATAATAATACTATATTTGGAAATTCTGCTGCTGCATTAGATGATATAATAGTTAAAGCTGGTAATTTAGCTTCTGACGCTGGAATGATTGGCAGACTTCAAGCTCAAAAAGATTATACAGAATTTAAAAATAAGATCATAAATGATAAGACTCTTCCAGAAGATTATAAAGAATATTATTTAGAAAATAATCCTTATTATTATAAAGATATTGTAGATGAAAAAACTGGAAAAGTAATTAGTGGAACAAAATGGAATCCTAATATTTCTCCAACCGCTGTTGTAGATTTATCTTCTTTGATTTCTAAAGGTTTACAATGGGCTGCAAGAGAATCTGGTAGTTATAATCAAGTTCGTTGGCTTGATAAAAACGGTAATCCTACTACTAATCCAAACGAAGTATTTGATGGAGAATATTATGATGATACTACTCATAGTTTTGAAAAACTTGATAGAAGTAAAATAGAAGCTGGTATTAGAGCTGCTATTGAATCTACTCCAGGTGCTAAAGAAAGTCTTCAACAAGATTACGATATTGCTCTTTGGAAACATAAAAAAGCTATAAATGCTACTAAAGGAAAATATAATATTGTGAGTGATGTTACTGACGATAATGGTATAACTCTTTCTCCTCAACAATATTTAAATAAAAGAATATCTCCTGCTTTATATGCTGCTGAATATTATAATACTACTCGTAAAACCACTTATGGAAATGGATTAAAAACTTATAAGGCCGCTGAACAAGCAGCAGAAACTGCTAAAAAGAATGCTGAACTTGACGATGAGTATATAAAATCATTAAATAGAACAAGTGATACTAAACCAATAACTATTAATTATAACATGACTGCTGAATTAATGGGTGAAAAACAAAATATTCAGAATGAATTATACAATCTATTTAAAAATGCAGTTGGTAGAGATGTTAATATTGATATGACTAATGCTACTACAGATGGTTGGAAAAATACTTTAACAAGAGCATATTTAACTATTAAAAAGAATGGTGCTACAGAACAACAACTTAGAGATTTTAAAGTTAAAACTAGCGAACTTATTAGAAAATATGATGAAATTACAATGAATTATGATAATCTAACTAAAGATTTAAAAGAAGATGATAAATATTTAGTAGATTATGTTAGTAGAATGAAAAATGGAGGTAGTTTTAACAAAGATAATCCGTATGATCAAAAGCTATTAAAAGATATTCAAGCTGAATTTGGAGATAAAGGTCAATATTATGATGTTAGTTTTAACAATATAGATGAATATAATCAAGCTATTCAAATTTTAAATTCTAATAATGAAAATGGTTTTCTTGGTTTAGGTTTTAATACAGGAAGAAAAGAAATTGATGGAAAAAGTGTTAACTATATTAGATTGCCAAAAGAATATTATCAAAATATGTTACTTTTATCTAATACTGTTAATGCTGCTGTTAAAGGAAATATAGATAATATTACTGTACAAGTATTAGACTCTGAATATAATCCTATAATTCCTAAATCACAACAAGATAATAGCTATGTAACATCTCCATATAATAGTACAAGTCAGATTTACGATTTTGAAAGTAATTATTCTCATAAATATTTATATAATGTATATAGAAAAGCTGCTGATAAAAAATTTCTTAATTATTCTAACGATTTTATTAAACAACAAGAAAAATTAAATACTGTAATAGATAATTATCAAGAAATTACTATCGGCCATCAATCTCTCCCAGGTGAAACAAATTATCAACAATTACTTCTACATCAACTTAATACTAATCAAATTGATAATACTGAGTATAATCTTAGACTTAAAATAGACCAAGAAGAACTAAGAAGAAAAATTATGTCTCATGGATTTGGAAATACTAAAATGTTTACTGTAGAAGACGATGATGGTTATGGTACTTTTAAAGAAATTACAAATACTAAAAATAGAGAAGATGAAGGTAATAAAATAATATCGGCTATTGGAAATGGTAAAGCTGTATTTAATTCTGCACATAATCCTTTTTTTGGTAGTGGTACTAATATAACAATCTATCCTAAATTAGATAGTAACGGTAATCCAACTGGTATTCCAAAAACTTATTTTATTCCCGGATTAGTTAATGATGAAGCACAAGAAGCATTTGAAAATAATCCATATACTAAGGCTTCAGATTATGTTGCTAAAATGGACGCTTATGGAATGACGGCTAATCTTAGTGAAAGTGGTGATACTCCTACATTAGGTGCTCAACAATTAATAGCTAATGGTGGTAATTTATTTACTTATAAAAATGGAAATATAGAAGTTAATATTGATAGAAAAGTAGCTGTAGATATTTATGACGCAATGAATGAATATATAGATATTCAAAATAATTTCACACAAGGAAATTTACAACTAAATAATGAAAATGCTGTTGAAAGATTAAATGGGCGTATTTTTGAAATTGCAAAAACTATAACAAATTCTATTGGAAGACCTGATTTATTAGAACGTTATTATAGTGTTTTAAGTAAAGATTTAGGAAGTAAATTAAACGTATAAGATATGAGTAAAGTTATTGATTTTATAAATAATGGGGAAATAACAAGAAATCCTAAATATAATCCTAAAACTAAAAAGGGGGCTAAAGAGTCCCCTTATCTTGTTTCTAATACAATGAGTGATGATTTTGCTAAAGGCGTTAATAGAATGGCTAATAAAACTAGATATACTTCTCAATATAGTTCTCGTGAAATTGAAAAGTTTGAAGAACAAGATATTACTGTTAATAATATTGATTCTGAAGAAAGTTTAAGACGTCAACGTGCAGAAAATCAATCTGCGTTTGAACAACTTGGTAATATGATAATACAAGGTGTTGCTAATGAAGCTGTACTTGGTTCATTTCTTTCTCTTAGTAATATAGTAGATGCTGTAAAACAAGCTTTTACAGAAGATAACGATTATACTAATCCAGTAAGTGAATATATCGAAGGTATTCAAAATACTATTAGAGATGAATTTGAGATTTATCAAAAGGATCCAAATTCTACTTTTGCATTTGGAGATTTTGGTTGGTGGGCTAATAATGGAGTAAGTGCTTTTAGTACTTTATCTATGATGTTACCTACTCTTGGTATCACTAAAGCTATTGGTACATTAGGAAAAATTCGTAAAGTAAGAAGAGCATATAATGCTTCTACGCGAGGTTTGGCTAAACTTACACATAAAGCTATAAAAGGAGTTGGTATTAAAGCTCCTTCAGTTGCTCGTCTTGATAATTCTGTTAAATATATTAATAATTTAACTACTAATGCTGTTCTTTCTCGTACTATGGAAAATTATATGGAATCAAGAGGTGTTTGGACAGAAAGTTATGAACTTACTAAACAAGAACTTGAAGGATATAATGACCAACAATGGAAAGATTTCTTTGCAAGAAATCCTGAACTAAATGGTAAAACTATTGATCAAATAGCAAGATATATTGCTGGGGAATCTGCTGATAAAACTTTTATTAATAATTATGCTATGCTTGGTCAAGATATTGTAGAATTTAGAGGTGTTGGCCAGTTATTTGGTAAAATTGGTAAAAAATTACCTACTTCGAGAATTAGACGTTCTAATAAACAAGCAATTGAAGCTCTTCGTAAAAAAGCTGATACAAACGTATCTGGACAAACTTCTACCTCAACTGTTCCTAAAACAAGTTTTTGGAAAAATAGAACAGATGAATTTAAAGAAGCTATTAAACATCCTCTTAATACTATTGGTACTTTACAACTTACTGAAGGTTTAGAAGAAGCATATCAAGGTATTCAAACTGAAAAAGGTAAAGAAGTTGCTAAAATGTATTTAGATCCTAATTATATTCCTCGTACAATTGAAAGTTATATTACCGATGATAAAATATGGGAACAAGCATTTTGGGGTGCTGTTGGGGGTATGGTTTTTCAAGGAGCTGGTAAAGGACTTTCTGCTCTTCAACGACAAATTAAAGCTAAAAAATTAAAAGGCAAAGAATCTGATGCTAATATTCTTAATACTCTTACTGCTGAAGAAAAAATAATGAATAAAGAAATTCAAGACCGTGCTGCTTTAAATAAAGATGTTGTTGATAAACTTACCATGTTAAACGATTATATTTCTCCAGACGATTATGTTGAAGATCCTCTTACTGGAGAAAGACTTCAAGATGAAGGAGTTGATGTTCCTGTCTCTTATACACATCTGACGCTGCCG
>OJQA01000729.1_pt1 | contig 16886 bp, 14 predicted proteins | sample 1598661 | NCBI WGS metagenome assembly OJQA01 (sample SAMN03922454, study PRJEB24848) | human gut metagenome | isolation source: stool sample | host: Homo sapiens | place: Germany | collected 2009-11 | reverse complement strand
CCGGCCGTCGTACCGGCATCTTCTCCGCCGAGGACGAGAAGGCTCTTGAGAACGGTTCCGGCTTCTCCTCCAAGATGGACAAGGCCCTGTTCGCCGACTCCATCGCCACCTCCATCGGAGCCATCTGCGGCACCTCGAACACCACCACCTACGTGGAGTCCTCCGCGGGTATCGCCGCCGGCGGCCGCACCGGCCTGACCTCCGTGGTCGTGGCGATCTGCTTCGCGCTGTCCGCCTTCCTCTCCCCGGTCATCTCCGCCGTGCCGTCCGCCGCGACCGCAGGCGTGCTGGTCGTGGTCGGCTGCATGATGGCTTCTTCCTTGAAGGAAATCGAGTGGGGCGACATCTCCGAAGCCATTCCGGCGTTCTTCGCGTCCGTGTTCATGGCGTTCAGCTACTCCATCTCCTACGGCATCGCCGGCGGCTTCATCACCTACTGCATCGTCAAGACCTGCAAGAAGCAGGCCAAGGACGTGCATCCGGTGATCTGGGTCGTGGCCGTGCTGTTCATTCTGGACTTCATCATCACCGCGGTGCTGTAACAGTCCTTTTCATACGGAAAATGGGCGGTTCCTTCAGTGGAATCGCCCTTTTTTTATCGACTTTCGTATCGGTTTGACGCAGATCCGCATTAGATGGCTTGGGAGAACGCGTCGACGAGCGCGGCCATCCAGTCCGTCAGGGAATCGTACTGCTCCGGCATCTGCTCGGTCAGCTCCACGATCGGAATATTGGACGATTTGGCGGCGGTGACGATCTTGCCGGTCAACTCGGTCTCCTCCTGAATGTTGACCACCAGCAGGCCGACCTTGCCGGCCTCCAGCATGTCGGTGAACTGTTTGATGTCGGTCGGCGTTGGCTCGCTTTCGTTGGCCGTGGCACGCATGTAGCCGGTCGGCGTCGCGTCTTTGAGGCCCAGGTCCCCGGCCAGATATTCGGCGACCGATTCCGTGGCGGCATAGGCTTCGCCATCCGCCTTGCGTTTGGTCTCCGCGATTTTTCGGGCGACCTCGTCTTCCTTGGAACGCCATTGCTGGTTCAGCTTGTCGAAATCGGCCTTGCCGTCGGGCCTTGTGCCCTCGTATGCCCTGGTGATGGCCTGTGCGACCGCTTTGCGCACCGCCGCCGAGAACCAGACGTGCGGGTTGCCGCCATCCTTGACGCCACCGATCTCCGCCGCGTTGATGACTTGCGATTTGGCGGATTGCGCGGCTTTGACGGCCCATGAGTCGTACCCGGCGCCGTTGACGATGACGATTCGTGCCTTCTGCAGTTTGGCGATGTCGGACGTGGTCGGCTCATAGTCGTGCGCGTCCACGTTGGTGGAGTTGATGATGCTGGTCACCTGCACGCCGCTTCCGCCGAGCTGCTCGGCGAGGGTGCCCCATTGGTTGATGGAGGAGACGACGGAAATCGCGCCATGCGCGGAACCGGCACCGTTCTGCGACGTTCCGCAGGCAGACGCGGAAGTGAGAAGGCCGACGGAAGCGAGTACGGCAATCGCAATTCTTGCATAACGGTTCACGATGGTTCCTCCATTTTCATACGCTTCATGCTTCGGTGAATCCATCATAACCGTAACTGAGAATGATTCTCAACAGCGCGTGTCGCTTCCACAAGAAAAACAACAAACCGACGCCGAGAGCAATCTCAACGTCGGTTTGCGGGGAAAAGGAGCTGCCGATCAGCCAAAACGTACAATTACAGAGTTTCGCACAGCGAAGCGCTATTAACTGGCCAGCTGAAGCTGACTCGCACCAACCCACCGGGTTGGCACTACGTTTTGGCGAATCGGCCTTATCGATCAGCCAAAACGTCCGGAGACGTAGCGTTCGGCTTCTTCGTTCTGCGGGTTGTTGAACATCGTGGTGGTGTCAGTGAAGTACTCGAGGTGACCCGGCTGGCCGACGGCCTTCAGGTTGAAGAAGGCGGTGTAGTCGGCGATACGGGCGGCCTGCTGCATGTTGTGCGTCACGATCACGATGGTGTACTCGTTCTTCAGCTCGTTGATCAGATCCTCCACGGCCAGGGTGGAGATCGGGTCGAGGGCGGAGCACGGTTCGTCCATGAGCAGCACCTGCGGGTGCACGGCCACGGCGCGTGCGATGCACAGACGCTGCTGCTGGCCGCCGGACAGGCCGATGCCCGGATTGTCCAGACGATCCTTGACCTCGTTCCACAGGTTGGCGCCACGCAGGGCCCACTCGACCAGATCATCCGCGTCGGACTTGGAGATCTTGCGGTTGTTGAGCTTCACACCGGCCAGCACGTTCTCGCGGATGGACATGGTCGGGAACGGGTTCGGACGCTGGAACACCATGCCGACGTCACGACGGACGGCGACCGGATCCACATCCTTGTCGTACAGGTTCTTGCCTTCCAGCAGCACCTCGCCTTCGCAGTGGGCGCCCGGAATGATCTCGTGCATGCGATCGAGGGTGCGCAGCACGGTGGACTTGCCACAGCCGGAAGGTCCGATGAACGCGGTGACCTTGTTGGCTTCGATGTTGATGTTCACGTCTTCCACGGCCAGGAAGTCGCCGTAGAAGATGTTCAGATGGTTGACATCAATACGTTGTCCCATTTGTTTTCCTTATTGTTCTTATGTTTTCGACTATTCGACCGCGCTCAGCGTTCCGACTTGACGGCGAAGATCTTCGCCACGAGACGGCCGATGAGGTTGAGGATCAGCACGATGAGAATCAGCACAAGGGCTGCGGCCCAGGCGCGTTCCATCGGGATGGTGGTGACGCAGGCCGCGGAAGCGTTGGCCGGGCAGTTCGCGTTGAGCTTGGAATACTCCTGGTAGACGTACACCGGAAGCGTGGTCATCTGGCCGGAGAAGAGGTTGACGTTCGTGGAGGCGATGTAGCCTGCGGTCATCAGCAACGGAGCGGTTTCACCGATCACGCGGGCGACGGCGAGAATCGCACCCGAAACGATGCCCGGCAGGGCGGTGCGCAGCACGATCTTCGTGATCGTGCGCTGCTTCGTGACGCCCAGGGCGTACGAGGCCTCGCGCAAATCGTGCGGCACGATCTTGAGCATTTCCTCGGACGACTTGACCACGGTCGGCAGCATCAGCAGGGAAAGTGCGACGGAGCCTTCGAAACCGTTGATGGTGCCGGGGCCGATCAGAATCGTGAACATCGAGAAGGCGAACAGGCCTGCGACGATGGACGGGATGCCGCTCATCACGTCGACCAGCAGGGTGATGACCTGTGCCAGCTTGCCACGGTTGGAATATTCCACCAGGTACACGGCGCACATCAGGCCGATCGGGATGGAGATGAGCATGGCGCCGAAGGTGATTTCCAGCGTGCCGATGATGGCGTGCAGGATGCCGCCGTAGCCGCCGGACGGGGTCGGGTTGCCGCCGACCACGCCGGTCATGTTGTAGCTCAGGAAGTTGAGGTTCAGCCTCTTGACGCCGTTGATGATGGTGGTGAGCAGCACCGAGAACAGCGGGATCAACGCCACGATGAACGCGCACGAGATGAGCGCCTTCATGGCGAAGTCCTTGCGCTTGCGCGCTGAGGTGAAGGAACGGGTCGGCTTGAACTTGTCGAAGTCGATGACGGGAGCGCCGTCCATCGGCGAAGCGTCGTTATTTGCGGCGGTCATCACACACTCGCTTTCTCGGTGAGCTTACGAGCGATGAAGTTCACCACGAAGGTAATCAGGAACAGGACCAGGCCGGTGCCGATCAGCACGGAAACACCCAGATCGTTGGCTTCCGGATACTGCGCGGCGATGTTCGCGGCGATGGTCTGGTTCTGCGAGGCCTGCAGCAGCTTGACGGAGTAGTTGAGGCCCGGGGACAGGATCATGAGCACGGCCATCGTCTCGCCGAGCGCACGACCGAGGCCGAGCATGGAGGCGGACACGACGCCGGACTTGCCGAACGGCAGGACCGCGAGCTTGACCATTTCCCACTTCGTGGCGCCGAGGGCCAGAGCCGCCTCTTCCTGAAGGCGAGGGGTCTGCAGGAAGATGTCGCGGGACATGGAGGTGATGATCGGCAGGATCATGACGGCCAGCACCACGGACACGGTGGCCACGGTACGGGAGGGATTGGCGGCGGGACCGGCGAAAATCGGAATCCAGCCAAGGTATTTGGCCACCCAATTCCAGAACGGGTAGATGGCGGGCACCAGCACCAGACCGCCCCACAGACCGTAGATAACGGACGGGATGGCGGCGAGCAGATCGACCACATAGCTCAGGGCGGTGGCGAGCTTCTTCGGCGCGTAATGCGAGATGAACAGTGCGATGCCGACCGACACGAAGAAGGAAATCAGCAGTGCCAGGGCGGAAATCAGCACGGTACCGAACAGCAGCGGTCCGACGTAGCCCCAGAAGCTGGAAGCCTTGCCGCCGGTGAAGCTGCTGATGGTCGCGCTGTTGGCCTTCTGGTCACCGCCGATCAACGGCCACGCGCGGAACAGCAGGAACAGCGCGACCGCGGCGAGCACGACGAGGATCAGGATGCCGCAGGCGTAGGCCACGCCCTTGAACACCTTATCCGCGTTCTTGCCGCTCACCGGCTGCTGTGCCGTTTTGCTTTGTGAACTCACGGGTTCTCCTTTTGGTTTGCTTGCGATTGCTTTCGATTTTTCTGGTTTTGCGTATCGTCCGTAGGTATCGTTTCAGGCCGCAGCCGTTTTTTACGCGGCTGCGGCCTGAAACCTACGGTCAGTCACCGATCACCGAAAGCGATCGCCCCACTGTGATGGGCTCACTTGGTTTTGATGGCGTCGATGGACTTGACGACCTTCTGACGCAGGGTGTTGGACATCGGAGCGGAGCCGGCTGCGGAAGCGGCGGTCTGCTGGCCTTCGTCGCTGGTCACGTAGGTGAGCCAGGCCTTGACGAACTTGGCGGTGTTGGCGTCCTTGTATGCCGGGCAGGCGACGTCGTAGGAGACCAGCACGATCGGGTAGGCGCCCTTCTCGGTGGTGTTGTGGTCGAGCTTGACGACCACGCGGTTGTCACCCTTGGCGGAATCGTCGAGCGGGGAGGCGTCCACGACCTTGGCGGCGGCTTCAGCGGAGAACGGGACGTAATCGTCGCCGACCTTCACGGCCACGGTGCCCAGATCGCCAGCCTGGGAGGCATCGGCGTAACCGATGGTGCCGTCAGCCTGCTGCACGGTGGAGATCACGCCGGAAGTGCCCTTGGCGCCCTGGCCGACCTCGTTCGGCCAGTTCTCGCCGAGGTCGTAGCTCCATGCGTCGCCAGCGGCGTCCTTGACGTAGCTCAGGAAGTTCTTGGTGGTGCCGGACTTGTCGGAACGGTGCACCACGGTGATGTCGAGGTCAGGCAGATCGACCTTCGGGTTCTGCTTCTTGATGGCGTCATCGTTCCACTTGGTGATCTTACCGTCGAAGATCTTGGCGATGGTCTCGGCGTCCATGTTCAGGGTCTTGCCCTTGCCGGACACGCCCTGCAGGTTGAAGACGACGGCGATCGGGGAAATGTAGACCGGGATGTCGAAGGCGGTGCCGGAAGCGCACACGCTCTTGGACTGCTCGACCTCGTTATCGGCGAGGGAGGCGTCGGAGCCGGCCCATGCGGTTGCACCGGTCAGGAAGGTGGACACGCCAGCGCCGGAACCGGACGGGTTGTAAGCGACCTTGGCGTCCGGGTTGGTGCCCTGGAAGCCGGCGATCCAAGCTTCGACGGCGGCCTGCTGGGAAGAAGCGCCAGCGCCGGAGAAGTTGCCGGAAACGGTTTCGGTCTTGGTATCGGACTTGGCCGAAGAATCGGTGGAAGCGGTGGTGTTGTCACCGCAAGCCGCGACGGAAGCCAGCATCACAATGCCGGACACAGCGGCGATGGAGCGTACGAGAATGGAGTTACGCATTATTCTTTTCCCTCTGTCAACGTTCAGATGGCGTGTGTTTCTGATTTTTCGATTTTCTGTTGTCGCCATCGTTCTTCATGACAATCTCCAGCCTATTGGGCGTTTCACTCGCCCCAAACCAAAAACGGTGAACGGAAGATGAACAGTCTACGACACCTTCGCCGTTCGACGTTCCTTCCGTTCACCGTTCTTTGCAAGCACGATGCGAATGCGCGCTATACCAAGCCTTTCATCATCATTCGCTTGGCGTATCGATCTTGTATCCGAGGCCGCGCACGGTGGTCAGATACTTGGGATGGCCCGGGTCCTCCTCGATTTTGGCGCGCACGCGCTTGACATGCACGTCCAGCGTCTTGGTGTCGCCGACATAGTCGGAGCCCCAGATGCGGTCGATCAGCTGGTGGCGGGTCATCACGCGGCCCTTGTTCTGCATGAGGTATTCCAGCAGTTCGAATTCCTTCAGCGGGAAGAACACGTTCTCGCCGCGGACCGTCACCTCATGCTGGCCGATTCTCATGGAAATGTCGCCGCATACGAGCGGAATATCGTCGTCGGCGGCTTCTCCGGATTCGGCGACCATCTGGTTGCGGCGCAGCACCGCGCGGATGCGTGCCAGCAGCTCACGGAAGGAATACGGTTTGGTGATGTAGTCGTCCGCGCCGATTTCAAGGCCGACGACCTTGTCGATTTCCGCGCTTTTCGCGGTCAGCATGATGATCGGCACACGGCTTTGCTCGCGGATCCGACGGCACAGCGCGGTGCCGTCAAGACCGGGCAGCATCAGATCGAGCAGCACCAGATCGATACCACCCTTGGTGAACAGTTCCAATCCTTCTTCACCGGTGGCCGCGGCGGACACGTCGTACCCTTCACGGGTGAGCTGGTAGACCAGCGGCTCACGGTACGACTCTTCGTCCTCGACGATCAGAATTCGCGTCATCAGTGGTTCTCCTCATTCTCTGTTGTGGTGGAGTGGCCGGACTGTTTCTTTTCACGGGTGTTATCATTCGCCGAATCCGCCGGATGGTCGGGTTCCGCAGCGCCCGAAGCCTGCGGCATCGTGATGGTGAAGGTGGATCCCTCCCCCTCGCGCGACCATACGGAGATGGTGCCGCCGCAATCCTCGACGCAATGCTTGGTGATGGCCAATCCCAGGCCGGTGCCGCCGGTTTCACGGGAGCGCGCCGGATCGACGCGGTAGAATCGCTCGAAAATTCTGCTGAGCGACGCCGCGGGGATGCCGATGCCCTGGTCCACGACGCGAATCGCCACCTTGCCGGATTCGATGCCGATGCCGACGGCCACCGTGGTATGTTCCGGCGAATAGTTGATGGCGTTCTCCACCAGGTTCTTCACCGCAGTTTTGATGGTCTCATGGTCAGCGACCACGAACACGTCCAGGTTCTGTTCGGCTTCCTTGGCCAGTTCCTCGGCGTTCGCATGCACCAGCACCTGCCGGCCGTTCACGGACAGGACCAGGCTGATGTGCTTCGATTCGGCCTTGACCTGGTTTTCGGCGAGCGCCTCGCGTGCCACGGACAGCACGGACAGCCGTTCCGCGTTGAGCATCGCTGCCGCGCTTTGCGCTTTCTGCAGGTCGATCAGACGGTGGACCAGTTCCGTCAATCGTTCGGATTCCTTGGAGATTCGGCCGGAGAAGTATTTCACCGCGTCCGGATCGTCGGCCGCGTCGCCGATCGTTTCGGCGAGCAGAGAAATCGCGCCTGCCGGGGTTTTCAGTTCGTGCGAGACGTTGGTGACGAAATCGCGCCGCATGATTTCGAAACGGCGTTGCTCGCTCATGTCGGAAATGAAAATCGCAAATAGGTTGTCGGCGATCTGTCCGACGCGCACGTGCAGGTAGAGCGTGTCTTCGGGCAGTGGCTTGCCGGCTTCGACGCCTTTGCCGTTCGTGTTCACCACGCCCGTTCGCGTGCGGCCGTGCAGGGGGATGGTCAGTTCGCGTTCGCGCACCACGCTGTCCGTGGAGACCAGTTTCACGATGTCGCGGATTTCCGCGAGCGCCATCGCCTGGTCGTGGATGATGCCGAAGCGCCGCGCGGCCGGGGATGCGTATTGGACCGTGGCCAGCGAGTCTACGACCACCAAAGCTTCGGGCATGACGGCCACCAGCTGGCGTTCCGTGGACTGCACGGGAACGCGGGGGCCGAACAGGGACGTGTTCTTCGCAGCTCCGAACAGGCTCGGATCATTGGGGTCGACGCCGTCCTGCACATCCTGGAAGCCTCGTCTGCGGCCAAGCAGGAACGCCACGACGAACACGACCACGGCCACGACCACCAATGCCGCAACCACCGACGGCGTTGCCAGCATCTGCTCCAACGTCATGCGTTCACCTTCCGATAATCCTCAGTCCTTCCTTAAGACTAGCGGTTTCGGAGAGGCTTTCGCGTATGCGATTCTCTCACGCCACCGGAAGTTTTCCTGCCGTTCATCTTCCGAAACGCAGCATATCGGAATATGAGACGTCCCGTTTGCCGATATGACGATGCATGATGACGGGTCATGCGGCAAACGGGATGTGGAAACGGCTTTTCGCAACGTTAGGCGTTTCGCAACGCCACATGAACGCTACATGCGTTTGGCGATGTTCACCGTCAGTTTCGCGGCGGTGTCCGCGTATTCGGAAATGTCGAACGTTTTGAAATCCTCGTAGTCGGTGTCCGCGTTGTCGCTCAGCGCGCGAATCACCAATGCGGGAACGTCGTTGCGGGCGGCGACATGCGCGACGGCGGCGCCTTCCATTTCCACCGCGTCCGCGCCGGTCTCACGGATCACCTGCTCGACCTTCTGCGGATCATCGACGAAATAGTTGCCGGTGGCGATGATGCCGACGATATGGTGAATGTTCAAGTCGTTCAGCGCCTGGTCGGCCAGTTCGAGCAGACGGTCGTCGCTATGGTATTCCTCGATGGGCCGGTCGGCGGTGCCGGGCTTGAACTGGCCCACCAATCGCATGTCGGTGTCGAGATAGCGCAGGGTGCCGCCGAGCACCACGTCGTTGATGTGCAGATTCGTGTTGAGATTGCCCGCGATGCCGGAGAAGATCACGGCGTCCGGCTGGTCAGCGTCGATCAGATGCTGCGTGGTGGCGGCGATGTTGACGGTGCCCACGCCGCCGACGGTCGCGGCGACGTTGACGGCGGTGCCCTTGTTGGTTTCGAGGGTGCCGCGCGTCACCTTGACGCCGGCTTCCTCGGTGACGGTGACGTTGCTCAGTGCCGTTGCGATATTGGCGACTTCCTCATCCATGGCGCCGATGATGGCGATTGCGGTCATTGCACCCTCCCTGTCTTACGTGCTGTCTTGAGTGTTGTTTTACGCGATTGCGATTCGCGTTTCCCGAATTTTCTGCAATCGCGCGGATAGTGAATCGAATCGGTCACTTCCAGCGGCGCGCGGCCACCGCATGGGCAAGCTCGCGTAGCAGCTGTTCCGTGGTGTTCCAGCTCAGACATTTGTCGGTGATGGACTTGCCGTAGACGAGCTGGTCGAGCGGCGCGGCCTTCTGGTTGCCACCTTCGATGAAGCTTTCCATCATGATGCCGGTGATGCCCTGCTCGCCTTTGGCGATACGGCCCGCGATGTCACGCACCACCTGCGCCTGACGATGCTCGTCCTTGCCGGAGTTGCCATGCGAGCAGTCGACGATCAGCCCATGTGCCGCAGCGGAATCGGCCGGCATTTCGGCGCGGATGGTGTCCATGGCCTTGGCCACCGAAGCGGCATCGTAATTCGGGCCGTGCGAGGAACCACGCAACACCACATGGCAATCGGGATTGCCGAGCGTTTTGACCACGGCGGCGCGGCCGAGATGGTCGATGCCGAAAAACGTGTGCTGTTGTGCGGAAGCGAAGCAGGAATCGGCCGGAGCCTTGATGGAACCGTCCGTGGCGTTCTTGAAGCCGATCGGCATGGACAGGCCGGACGCCAACTGCCGGTGCACCTGGCTTTCCGTATTGCGCGCGCCGATCGCACCCCAGCTAATCGCGTCGGAAATATACTGCGGACTGGTCGGCTCCAAAAACTCCGTGGCCGCCGCCAAACCCTCGTCAAGCACACCAAGCAGCGTGCGGCGGGCCAACAGCAAGCCCTTCCTGATATTGCAGCTGCCGTCGATATCCGGATCGTTGATCAGACCCTTCCAACCGACCGTGGTGCGCGGCTTCTCGAAATACACGCGCATGACGATCAGCAGCTCGCCATCCAACTCGCCTTTCAACGCGGACAGGCGACGCGCGTAATCGAGCGCGGCCTTCGGATCGTGAACGGAACACGGACCGACAACCACCAGCAGGCGATCGTCCTGACCGTACAGGCAGGCACGAATCTCATCACGCGAATAGGCGACGATCTCCTGCGCCTGCTCGCTCAACGGCAGATCGCCCAGCACCTGCGCCGGCGTGGGCAACACTTCGAATTCCAGCACGCGGCGGTTCACGATGCGGCTGATGCCCACCTGGTCCTCCCAGCGCGGCACGTCGGTCTCCACCAGCGGATTCTTGCCCTCATCCATGGCCTGTCTAATGGCACGTAAATCCTCAGGCGTGTTCAGCTGCTGCTGCATGATCTCGCTCTCCTTGTCGCTTCCTTTCCCAAGGATAGCAACGATGGTGCAGAAACATCAGCCAAGCTTGCGACGCGCGTCGACCGCGTCGGCAAGCGTGTGCAGCAGCTGCTCGGTACGATCCCACGGCACGCATGCGTCGGTGATCGACTTGCCGTATTCCAGCTGGTCGAGCGGCGCGGGCTTCTGATTGCCCGCCTTGAGGAAGCTTTCCATCATGATGCCGAGAATGCCCTGTTCGCCGGCCGCGACGCGTGCGGCGATTTCTTCGACCACTTCGGCCTCGCGCACCTCGTTCTTGCCGCAGTTGCCGTGCGCGGCATCGATGATCAGACCATGCTCGCTTGGTCCGGAAGCCTTGGAAGCCTTGAGATCCGCCAACGCTTGGGCCACGGAAGCGGCATCGTAGTTCGGACCATGCGAGGAACCACGCAGCACCAGATGGCAGTCGGGATTGCCCTTGGTCTCCGCGGAAATCACACGACCATCCAGATTGATGGAGAGGAAATGATGCTCGAAAGCGGCCGCGAAACACGAATCGGCCGCCGGCTTGATGGAACCATCCGTAGCGTTCTTGAAGCCGATCGGCATGGACATGCCGGACGCCAGCTCGCGGTGCACCTGGCTTTCCGTATTACGCGCGCCAATAGCGCCCCAGCTGATCAGATCGCAAATATACTGCGGGGTAATCGGATCAAGCCATTCCGTAGCGGCGGGCAAGCCGAGCCCCAGCACGTCGGTGAGCACCTTGCGTGCCAGGAACATGCCCTTGCGGATGTTGAACTGGCCGTCGAGATCCGGATCGTTGATCAGACCCTTCCAGCCGATGGTGGTGCGCGGCTTCTCGAAATACACGCGCATGACGATGACCAGACGATCCTCAAGCTCGTTCTTGACGGCGGCCAGCTTCTCGGCGTACTCGTGCGCCGCCTTGGGATCGTGGATCGAGCATGGGCCGACGATGGCCAGCAGACGATCGTCGCGGCCGTGCAGCACGTCGCGGATCTCCTGACGGGACTTCAGAACCAGATCGCTCATCTCGTCGGTGAGCGGAAGCTCCTTAAGGAAATATCGGGGCGCGGGAATCGGGTCTAGCTGCCGGATATTGACATCCACGGTCTCCGGAAACACGGCGCGCTCATCCAACAACTGCGCATCCTTCGAACTATCCGGACCGCGAAGACCTGCCATCGCTTCCATTCCTCCCCTGCATCATTATGCTTGCGTAGCGCGATAGCGCCACCGTCGTTACCTTAACGGATGGGGACGGAATATGGGGATGGGCGACTGCATGGTGGAATGGGTGGGGGTGACGTGGGACGAAGAAAGCGATATAGGAAAGACCCAACGCGGACGGAGAGTCCGGGTTGGGTCTTTTTTTGGGGGAAACGTGCGTCATGGGGCCTGCCGGGCTGAGGCGATGAGGCCTGCAGCCTCGAAAACGCCTGTCGGCGTTTTCCCTCGCGGCGGAAGCCCACCGGGCTTCCGCTATTCGCTCGGCGCGTATTGGCCAGCGCGCGCTCCGCGCGCTATTTGGCCAATGCGCCCATCGGATCCCACGCGGGGAGCATGGTGGCGGGTTCTTCTAGGGCCTTGAGGTATTCGGCGGGAAGGAGGGCCTTGGGGACGGCGACCTCGTAGACGTATTCGGTGAACCAGTCGTCGCTCATGGTGAAGTAGCCCTTGTCGGCGATCTTGTCTCCCCACGAGTTCTCCACACGCCAACGGCGGGTGGTGTGGCCATCCTCATCCACATCCACACCGACGAACGCCATCGCGTGATTCATCGCGGAATCGCCGAAACGGACACGCTGTTCCTTGTCCAGATCGAAATCGACGCCATACACGCGGCCATACTCGAACAGGTCGGTGGCCCACGCGCCGTTCTCACGGTCCATCATCGGATGGCAGTCAGCGCCGAACCATACCGGAATGCCCTGTTCCTGAAGAATCTGACGCACGCAGTCCTTCATGAACTGGTTCGGCACGTTGAGGTACTCGGTCGGGTCTCCCCCGGCCACGTTGCCCAGATGCTCGATGCCGATCTTCTTGCCCTTGACGTGCTCCTGACGCGGATCGTCCACCAGGCAGACATAGCTTTCCAAATCGGCGGAACCCACATACTTCTTCCAGAACTCGACAGGCGTGATCTCGCCATCGCGGTGGAACTCGCCATCCTTGTCGGTCCACTCCCAATCGAAGCTCTTCGGCGGCTCGCCCAAGTGAATCGTCAGAATACGGTGACCGGCGGCGACCGCATCGGCGATAATCGCATCGATCGCGGACGGATCAGCGTACATATGCGCAACCGCGGTGTGCAGCATGCGGCGCAGCTGCACGTTCATCTCACCGGTGTTCTTGGAGGATTCGGTCTCCGGGAACAGATCCTTCGGCACCGCGCCATACTTCTTGTACACGTTCATGGCCATGGTCCACTGGCCGCCGTCGCCCATCACGTCGGACAGCAGATGCCGCATCAGACGCGAATCGGCAGGCTCGCCGGCCTCTACCAGAGCCGCCACGTCCTTCAGGAAGTAGTTGACGCGTTCGAGCTTGTCGTAGTACATGGCGTAGTTCTGGGAGAACTCGAACTCCTTGAGACCCATGTTCTGCTTGGCCACGAAACGGGCCACGTTCAGCGAGCTGAACAGCCAGCAACGGCCGGAACGGTCCTGATGGGTGACGGTGCCGTTGTCCACGACGGTGGAGAAACGACGCTGCATCAGACGGGCGCGATCGTAGTTGCGCGCCACCTTGTCGATGCCGGCCGCCGTGACGGCGTTCATGGCCATGCGATTGTGCTCGCTTGCTTCGAAATCGTCGACGAGCTTGTTCAGTTCATCACCGCTCAATGGCGTGATGTCGGTCATTATCCATTCCCTTTCTATGGTTTCAGTTGTTCTGCGAAGCGTCTGCGGATTCGGCGTCGCCTTCCGGCTCGGTCTCGGCTGCGGAATCGTTCTCGACGGCATCCTGCGTGTCGGCGTCTGCCGGTGCGGCGGTCTCATCGTCGTGCTGCGCGTCGTCATCAGATTGCGCGTCGGAAGGCTCGCCTTCATCGACGGCGTTGACCACGGACAGGTCGTTCATGCCGAAACCGGAGAACGCGTTGGAGAACATGGCACGCAGTTCGCTGACGCGCTGCGTGATCTGGGCCTCACGGCTCTGCAGGTCGGCGATGCGCTGCTGCACGCCGTCCAGTTCCTTCTTCGCGGCCTCGCGACGCTCGTTGATCTGCTCGTCGGCGTCTTCGGTGGCCTGCTTGAGGATGCTCGCCGCGTTCGCGTCCGCCTCGTCACGCTTGCTGAAAGCGTACGCCTCAGCCTCGTCACGGGTCTTCTGCGCGGAGGAAATCAACTCGCTGGCCTGCTTGTTGGAGGCCTCGCGACGCTCGTTCAGGTCGGTGAGCAGCTCATTGACCTTCTTCGTGGCCTCCTCCTGCTGGGCGGAGATGTCGGCGCGGATCTGCTCCACTTCGGCGTTGACCTGGCTGATGGTCTTGGTGCGGTGCACCTCCGCCTCGTCGGTGATCTCCTGGGCCTTCGCCTTGGCGGTGTCGGTGATTTCGGCGGCACGGCGCTGCGCGTCGGTCATCATCTTGGACACCTGCTCGCGCACGTCCGCCAGCTTCTTGTTGGCTTCGGCAAGCGCGGATTCGATCTGGTCGTTGGTCTCGCTCTTCAGGCGGGAGATCTCCTCATTGGCGTTCTTGCGCTGTTCGGCGATCTTGCTGGTCGCCTCGGTGCGCATGTCGGAAATCTCACGTTCCTGCGTGGCGCGTTCGGCGGCAAGACGCTTGCCGTGTTCCTCACGGGAGTTGGTCAGTTCCAGATCGACGGTCTGACGCTGCGCCACCACGGCCTTCTGGGCCTCGCTGCGCATCTGGTCGACCTCATGCTGGGCATTGGCCCTCATGGCTTCGGATTCGTCCTTGGCGTCACCGAGCACCTTGGCCGCCTTGGCGTTGGCGTCGTCCATGATGCGCTTGGCGTCAATTTTGGCGTTGTTCAGCAGTGTTTCAGCCTGCAGCTGCACCGTGGCGCGGGCCGCGGAAGCGTCCTTCTTGGCTCGTTCAAGCAGCTCGGCGCTGGTCTGTTCCGCGCTGGCGAGCATCTGCTGGGCGTTGGCGCCCAGTGACGCGAAGGACTTCGGAGCGGCCTTCTTGTTCTTTTCCTCCTGCAGCTGCGCCTGCAGCTCAAGGATGGTCTGGTCGTCGGCCTTGACCTGCTCACGCAGACGGTTCACCGTCTCCTGAGCCGAAGCGAACGCCTCGTCGACTCGATCCTTGTCGTACCCCCTCAACACGATTGGGAACTGCTCAACCATGCCCTTTTCCTTTCACGAATTCCCTACACTTTGCGCATCTGCCAGCGCGCACTCGTTCAGTACTCTATCTCAGTCAGCAGGCGGCACGCAGAACGAAATGCATTATTCTCACAGAGAGCACAGAAATCGTTCGAAAAAGTCTGTCGGGGGTATGGCGGTATGTCCGCGACCACGTGTCGAAACCGCATGACTCACATGTCGCAGAAAATCGTGCCGTAGAAAGCGGAGCCGTCCTCAGCCAAGCAGAATGTCGCTTGACGAGGGTTGCAGGAAGTATCGTACCGATTCACGCAGCACGTCATCGACCGCAGCGGTCTGCTGTTCGATCGACAGTCCACGTTCGTGCGGCCGACCGTTGACGATCGGCAGGCTGACGAACCCCGACAGAATGCGACGTTCCTGGCCCGCCGACCAGTTGAGCAGATGGTAGAACAGCGAATTGCATACGAACGTACCGGCGTCGGAACTCAACGCGGCGGGAATCTCGTGTTTGGCGAAATCGCGCAGTATCGACCGCAACGGCAGGCGCGTCCAGTACGCGGCCGGACCTTCCGGGTCGATCGGGCGGCGGGGCGGAATCACGTTGTCGGCATCCGGCTTGGCCGCATCCATGAGATTTGTGGCGCATCGTTCCAGCAGAATGCCACGGGAGGTGCGCTTGAGCCCTGTGGCGATGACGATGTCCGGCTTGGCCTGTTCGATGGCTTCCAGCAGCGTGGGCCAGGCTTTGGCGAAGCTCACCGGAAGCGTGACGTTGGTGACGGTGACGGCGATGTCCTGCAGCAGTTCTTCGGAGATCGCCTGCGATTGCGCCGGATCGGCCCATTGCTTGGCTACCGCCGCCGGCACAAGCACGGCCGGATTGACGTCGATGCCTTCATAGGGCGTGAAACCGGAGATGACGATGTTGATCTGCTGCATGGTTTCCAGTGTACGTGGTGAATGTGTTGAACGTTAAGTCTGCCGACACGTCGACGGACTTAACGTTCGATGAAAATCAACGGCTGTGCATCTGGGAGAACGCCTCGGCGAACACGGCGTGCATGCGCGCCTTGGCTTCCTCCTTGGCGTGTTCGGGGTCGAGGCTGCGGGCGATGCCTTCGGCGATCGGCATGTCGGATGGCGTGGTGATTTTGAGGTTCGTTTCGGAACCGTCCACGATGGCGACCGGCTCGTCGGGCAGGTAGTCCACCACCACGCGCGTGTCGTCGGTCGGATGGAAGTCGGGGTCGGCGGCGGCCAGTTCGTAGGCTTTGACGATGGTACCGAAACGGAACGCCTGCGGGGTCTGCGCGCGGAAGGTGTTCGGACGTTCCGGCACGGATTTGACCACCTTGCGGTCGCCCAGATCCTCTGTGAGCAGAATCGTGTCGGTGGAGGCGTAGGCCACGGTGGCGGCATTGAACTGGTCCAGGCTGTCGATGCAGCCGTCGATGGACCGCTCCTCGACGAACGGACGCACGCCGTCGTGGATGAGGATTTTCGCGCCGGAGGGAATGCCGGCCTGTTTGAGCAGGTCCAAGGCGGCGAGCGTGCTGTCCACGCGTTCGGCGCCGCCGGGAACGATGGCCCGCACTTTGGCGTAGCCGGCTTCGTCGATAAGCTCGTTCACCGTCTCTTCGACGCGTTCGTTGACCACCACGATGATGTCGCTGATGCGGTCGTTGTTTTCGAATGCCTCGATGCTCCAGCAGACGATTGGCTTGCCGCCCACCGACACCAGCTGCTTGGGGTTGTTCTCGTCGAATCGGGTGCCGAATCCCGCTGCCAGCACCACGGCCACGACCGGCATCTTCTGTTCCTGCATCTGCTCTCCCTTACTCATATGCTCCACCGTAAAGCCGCGGCCGCATGCCACCCCGTTCCGCGGCGGGTTCTGCACGCAATCCGCAACAGTGGCCACGCGAATCGCGTGGCTTGTATGGCTCGTATGGTGATTATTCGCGTACGATCAGCGCCAGCATGCGTCCTTCATGCTGTTTTTTGGCGAGCGACGCGCGGCGATGCGAGAACCACAGCGGGTTTTCGAGCGTGCACAGGCTGCGGCGGATCTTGTTGAACCGTTCGGAAAGCTTCGGATCGCCTTCGCCATCGGCGGCGCAGATG
>OJQA01000725.1_pt1 | contig 16991 bp, 8 predicted proteins | sample 1598661 | NCBI WGS metagenome assembly OJQA01 (sample SAMN03922454, study PRJEB24848) | human gut metagenome | isolation source: stool sample | host: Homo sapiens | place: Germany | collected 2009-11 | reverse complement strand
GATAGAGCCGGTACAGAGCTTCAAAACTGGAACGTTCGTTTTGAAGGCCCCTGGCCAAGTCTTGAAAGGAAATGGGAGTAGTTTCGCCGAGCTTTTTGAGCTCTTCCTTTTTGCCGTCGATCACGCTCTGAATCATGCGGCGTGAACTTTCGGGGAGAGCCTCTAGGGCAGCGAGTTCCTGTTCCACTACGGAGCGTTTTCCGTCATCGGTGCGCCCACAGTCCTGCAGCCCGATGTGATAAAGAAGACCGCGTATGCGGGTAAGCTCGGAAAAAAGCTGCATCCGCATAGCCGAACGCGCTGTTCCCTGTCTGCTGTCATTGAACGTGAGTATTTTCCGTCCACGGCAGGGATGCTGCACGGGATCCGTACCATCAGGAGCGAAGTCCAGAAGCACTGGAGCGATGGTATTCTGCAAATACGGCGTACCGATGAAGTTGTAATAATAAAAATCCTGTTTGCCCTGTGATGTCTCCTGACAACGCGGACAGACAAGGCAGCCTTCCTCATGCTCCGGCTCCTTCAGGCAGACACAAATGGCATCGCCGTTATCCTTTTCCATGAGGCGACAGGATTTTTTATCGAGGAAAAGCGTCTTCGATGAGGCTTCGGGCGAGGTCAGCAGGACGGCATAGGCGTCAGACAGACGTCTGATGGTCTCTTCTTCGTCGATCAGGGTATCATCTTCCTCCAATTCGGGATGATGTTCTTTATGGCTGAGGAATTCTGCGGGCAGCCCGTCTTGGTCGGTGAGATCCTGCTTTTGAGCCACGAGGAACGGTGTGCGGCATCCCCTGCAGGTAACGATCTCATAGACCGGGCTCCCGCAAGAGCAATGCAGGCGCGAGCCTGTCCAGACGGCGCCATAGGGCCAGTCATCCTGCAACTCCTTTTGCCTGTGCGGACATTTGGGATCCACGCACGCCCAGAGACCGGGAAGGCCCTTGCCGAAGATATGGGCACGCAGCGGCAGGAAGGGAGTACCATCATCTCCCAGTGTCCACGACAGCACATCCAGCCAGCGCAGGGCTGTAGCGACATCGCCGGAAAGGCCGTGTTCCTGCAGCAGGGCGCAGATCTCAGAGAGCCGGGCCACAGTTTTGTCCCGGGTAAACAGGGAGCGTATGCCTTTTGCCGTTTTCGAGTGACAGAGAGCGGCATGACGGGGAGCGTCCCGGGAAGTTTCGGGAGACATGTTCTCCAGAGTTTCCAGCGTGATGGCCTGCTCTTCCAGAGGGGGGAGTTCGGGGATCATCCTCTCCCCGGCAATGAGGGAGACCTGGGTGACAGGGACCCCCGCCACATCCGCAAGAAAGCGTTTTAGATCCTGCCCGGCAGGTCCTTCGGGATCGCCGATGGTCGCGGACGTCGCCACGAAGCGTACGCTGTCAGGCGTCACCCCGAAGGCCATCTGTACACGCCGCAGGAGGAGCGAAAGCTCCGCGGCCTGGGAGCCTATATAGCAGTGTGCTTCATCGAGCACGATCCATTCCAGTTTGCCCTGGGATCTTTGCAGGATAGGGGCATCTTCCGTACGCACCAGCATGTATTCCAGCATGGATGCGTTGGTGAAAAGGATGGGAGGGGGACAGGCCCGCAGTTCTTCGCGAGACAGGACCTCATTGGCATGCTTCTTTTCATGCGCGGGCAGGCTGTTGGGCGTATTGCCGTTGTACAGGCAGAAGCGGACGTCGCCCTTGAAGCCTCGCGTCCAGGCATCGAGACGGTCGCGCTGGCTGCTGATGAGGGCATTGAGCGGATAGAGGAAAAGTGCCCGCACGCCCTCGAGTGGCCCTCCCTCTTTCGCGCTTTGCCGGGCCAGCCTGTGGAGGATGGGAATCATGAAGCATTCCGTTTTGCCTGATCCCGTACCGCTGCTGATGACGGCGGAGGCCGGCTCTTCCTGGCACAAGGTCTTCCAGGCCTCAAGCTGATGCATGTAGGGGCTGCGTTCAAGAGGAAAGGCATAATCCTGCCGCAGCTCTTCCGGAGGATCGTTCAGGCATTGGACAAGACGTTTATCCAGCAACTGGCCCGTCAGTTCCGCAAGAGTGACATCCGCCTGTCGCCAGCCGAAGGTGGCCTCGAAAGAAGGATCGCCTGTGAGGCTGCCTTTTTCTCCCGGAGCGCAGGTAAGCATGGCGTCCAGGCAATGGCGTAGGGAGTCGTTGTTCAGGGGCAGCGTAGAGGGGACAGCTTCCCGTATGCGATCCTGAAGGCGGGGAAAAAGCCTGGAGAAGTACGACAGAGGCATGATCATTCCTTTATGGTGAAGTTTTCAGCAGCACAGCGGTAGGTCGTAAGCGTGGAGGCCTGTTCGAACCATTCGGCATCAAAATGGAGGTGTTTGCGGATATTGAAGATGACGTCCTGCTCCGGGGGAAGGGGGATGGAGACTTCCCTGGAGACGAAAGCCTGGAGCGCCAGCAGGATGGGCAGACCGAGCACGCCGTTTTGGTGCCGCTGGGCGAAGAAAAGGAAGGGCGTGATGTCGTTGCGGTACCGTTCCTGCTCGACCGTAGAGATGAAGTCTATGGGCCATTCATCATCAGCATGACGTCGCAGCAATTTCTGCATCTCGGAATTGTCATCTTTGAACAGAAGGCTGGTGACGTGCGGAGCTGTGAAGACGATCTTGATGGCATTCAGATCCTTTTCTTCACAGGGCAGGCTAAGAGCGAGATGCAGCAGGGCATTGACAGCAGGGCAGCAGGAGCTGAGCTTTTCCATCCTCCGCTGCATGAGATCCTGCCAGACTTTAGGGGCCATTTCGCCGGGAATGAGCGCTTCAAAGTACTGTCTGACGCATGTACTGGCAGCAGCCCAGTCCTCTCGGGAAATGAAGGTCCACAGGAAAGGAAGTTCCGTACTTACCCTGGAGGTAAGGGGCTGGAACGATATCCCCGGATGCAGGGCGATCATGGCCATGATTCGCGGCGAGTGCAGGAGGGCCTGCCAGATCTCCAGAGTGGAGAGCGGCAGGTTCTTCACATGGCCCAGCAGGCAGACAAGTGTCGACCATTCCGGAGCTTCCAGGCTCTGCTCCATGATGCTGACACAGTCCCGGAAAGCCCTCTGACGGGCTCCCCGGTCCTTTTCGGCGATCGCCCTCTGGAGGCGGTCACGGGAAAGATCATCATGTCCGTCATCGGTCACAGACCACAGGAGCGGACGCAGAGAGGTCCCCTCCGTATCATCGAAGATGAGCCAGGGGCCGGAGCTGTCTAGGCATGCCGTGACTTCCCATGCTCCCGAAGGGCTGCCGTCATCGAGCAGCGTTTCCGCAAGCGGCATCAGGCCCCGTTCTGGCTGGTCGAGCAACAGTGCCTTGATGGCATAGCCCTGCGGCGGGCGAGTCCCGTGTGCGGGCAGGGACAGGACAGCCTTTGTCTCCTCTGGGACAAGGCTGGCTTCGTAGCGTGCCACGCTCCAGCCTGCGACCTTGCGCCCGTCAAACAGGATCTCCAGTGATACATAGGCATCCAGCCCGCTTCCCATGGCCAGCATCTCCAAAAGAGCGCCCTGCCAGTCCATGAGGCGGATGATGGTGCCATTGCGCTGCGTTGCCAGAGGATAGTGCAGACTTTTCCCGTTATTCAGGGAAAGCCGCAGCGCGGCACGGCGCACGCCCGTACTGAAGCAGTACAGGCAGAGCCCATGTAGACGGAACGCGCAGATCTGCCTTCGTGGCAGGATCTCCTGCCCATCGGCATTGAAAAGGCGGGCCCCTTTCTGGGGGAAGGGGACGCGGATTTGCGCGGGCTGGGGATTCTCCTTCCAGTGTACCCACAGATCCACCGTTGCCGGAGGAATGTGCCCGGGCAGGGCTTTCAGGGCTATCTCGAGACTGTCGCCCTGGCAGCGGCAATCCAGCTCCAGACCTTCCTGTGAACGGGCAAAGGTGACACTTGCGGCGCACCACCGCTCAAGACGTACCAGGCCTCTTCCTGCCGCATCCGTCCCCAGGGACACAGAGGCGTCCGAAGGAAGCAGGAGCATGCGATTGCGCAGGCTGGCCCCGCCGGTCGTCCTGAACCAGACCTGCATGACACCGGCGGGCATGTCCGTTGCGGAGAGCGTGGAAAAGGTCTCCATCCCCGGAGTTTTCTTCAACAGATCACCACGCGGATACCCCTGGCTGTTGCCCGTGGAAAAGATGGCCTTGGGGATACCGCGGAAGGCCAGGGCGGGCTGGATCACCTCCACGTCCCAGAAGCGGTTGTTCCGGCTCCAGTCGTATTCTTCCCCGCTCAGGACGGCGGTCCGTACCCGGAAGGTGAGATCGGCATTTTTCAGATGGCCGGACTCCACCATACGATAGACATGCCTGTCGGTACCTGTCAGGGGGCCCATGTTCTCCGCATGTTCCGCATGCCATCCGGGCGCAAGGGCAACGTAGGCCACCTTGCCGCGTACGCTGCCGCCACCCTGCTGCCGGAAGCGGTAGTCATACTGTTCTCCTTCGAATATCCAGGGCAGGTCCGTGTCGAGCTCCGTGCCGCCGGGACAGACATGGGACTGGCAGAATCCCGAAGGCGCCGTGTACCGGATGCGGATCTCCTGTGCGGCATCCGGACCGGAGAACAGGACACTCTTCTTTTGCTGAAAAAAGTAGAAGTCATTTTGGGCATGCTTTTTCAGCACAGCCTCGAAGACCGCTTGGCCGGAGCTGATGCGCATGGAGAGGAGCCGGTATTTGTGTTCTCCGAGCCTGGTATCTATCCTGGAAGGCATATCCAGGCGGGCCTGGAGTTCCCAGTCCTGCCCGCTCTGCCTGGCAAGGCAGCGACGGGCAGAAACAGGACTGCCGCTTTGTTTCGCTTCCGTTGAGGTGGTGGCGTCTTCCAGCAGACGGTTCAACAGGTCGCGTGCGGCCTCGTCATAGAGGGGCAGAGGAAAGCGGGCCCTCCAGTCCGGGACCTTCTCGTCCAGCTCTGTCATGGCGTCTTCGAGCGTGCTTGCCTGGATGGACTTCCTGATGTCGAGGATGGCATTGATGGAGTGGGCCAGGAGGGCCGTGATATCTGCATTTCGATAAGATTGGGGCAAAAGATTCGTAGAATTTTCCACCCAAGCCGTGATGATGTCGCCGGACTGGTTGGATTGCAGGGCCCCCCGCAGGACGGTATGGAGGATGCGGCCTACGGCGCCACGGTTCTCGGACAGCAGCTTTTGCGGCAGGCCGGCTTCGCGTGCGATGGCACCAAGATATCTGTATCCCTTGTCATTTTCGGCAAGCCCCCAGAATCGCAGGCCATTACTGATAATCTCTTGTCGAATCTGGATGGAGATATCCTGGGTGACGCCGAGACCCTCCAGGATGACATCGTAGGACCATGTTGTCCCGGCATAGCGCTGCTGCCAACAAAGAGAGGCGTACAGCACGAAGACAGCGTTGAAATCAGGGGAATTCTTCCACAGGATAAAAGGATTCCCGATCACCAGCCTGGAGACCGTGTCTACATTTTGCCGCAATCCTTCTTCCAGCGACAGGAACTCCTCCGGGGTGGCATGATAGGAAAAAAGATGGCGTCCATCCGGCCTGGAAAGCCCACGCCGGGCCAGAAAATCGTTCAGCCAGTCTTTGCTTTTGAACTGTGGCACTATGTCCCCCTGTTTTTATCGTCTCACGTTCGCAGAAAGTATGTCATGACTGGCCGTGAGGATTTCCAAGCATGTTCCGTAGCATCCGGTCACCGGACCCATATGCCCGGCATCCATGGTATGTGCGCCCCTCTGGGGGGAGGTGATGTCCCCTTTCATGGCCCGGGCACAGGAAGAGAAGGTGAGGGCTCTCCTACCCCGCGATAAAAAGCCCCAGGCCGAAATGGGCCAGGCTGCCGATGGCAAAGGGGACGGGGACCGGGCTGTCGAAATGGAGCCGGAAGCCGTAGCCAGGCTGGGGAGCTTTGTCCTTGCGTTGCCGGACGAAGCTGCTCCAGGGCAGTTCCGCGCCGTCCCGGATGGGAAGGAAGGGGAAAGGCTCGACCCGCACAGGTTCCGGCAAGCCCTGGACAGCACAGGCCCGACGCAGTTCCGCTTCCAGCCAGTCCCTGTGTGCCCCTTGCCGGGCCTTGTAGTGACGGCCAAAGACCACAGGGGTCGCGCTGACCACTGTGCGGGCACGGGGAAAGGCGGCAAGCGGCAGGCAATGCAGGTAGATCAGTTCCGCCAGCTTGGCGCCCCGGGCCCAGACATGACGCAGGCTTTCCAGGGCTGCCCGTTCATCCTGAGTCAAACCTCGCGGCAGGAAGACGCGTACATGGTCGATCTTGCCGTCCCCGTCCGTATCGCAGGGCCAGTAACTGGCATGCTGATGCCCGCACAGGGGACGCCCTGAGGCATCCTTGCCGCTGAACAGGGGCGAGATGGCGTCGGGATCACCGCAGCAGTGCTTGTGGCGGCTCATGAGCCCGGCGCGTATGCGTTCCGCCAGGATCAGCCCATGCGTGACCGGCGGCAGGGGCGTGGCTCGCAGCGCATAGGTCACGCAGCAAGGACCATCCCCGGACAGGGGCAGAGCTTTGGAGGGCATCTCCTGCTCATGGAGGGCATAGGTGCATGACCCAAGGAGCGGATGCCTGTTCCAGCCTTCCGTCAGCAGGGTCTTGGTGGAAAGGGCCAGAGCTTCCAGCCAGGAGCAGGGGCGTTTTTTCTTCCCTGAACCCGTGGACGGCAGATAGGGCAAGCCGCTGTAGGCCTCCGGTGACAGGAGCGTCTGGACACTGACAAGGCTGTCCAGCGGGGCATCCTGCTGTGCGGGACAGCAGTTCCAGTAGCGGTGCGGGGGCAGGGCATCGCACAGCCGGGCCGTGACCCAGGATTCCGAGCGGCCCAGATAAGGCAGCGCCCCGGCCAGCTGCTCCAGAATCCGCAGTGATGCTGCCGGAGCCTCCGGCAGTTCCATATACAGCGCATCGTCCTTGCCCAGGCAGACAAAGGCATCCAGTACGGGTTGCCTGTCGAGTTCTTTGGCTCCCTGGTCAAGATAGCACTTCACGGCCATCTTGCTGACGGGCGGCAGGCTGAAGCGGGGCGTGCCGACCAGCGGCAGGAGCGCGGCCTCCAGCTCGCTGTCCGTGATCCCCTCGAAGCGGCGATAGCGCATGTCCATCAGGGCCCGGGCCAGACGGAAGGGGGAAGGTGGCCATTCGGGATCCCCTTCATTGACGTTGCGTCCCCAGGCTGTGGCGTGATAGCGCCCCGCCGGGAAAGTGATCTCAAGGACAGGCATCAGGCCTCCTCGCTGTCGGTGCTGTCGTTGGCAGCGTCCTTGTTCTTGTCATTTTTGACCGTGATGGGGGCCTGCAAACGGGTGACCGGCGGCTGGGCGAACAGGGGCGCGCAGGCCGCCACGGCCTGCTGCAGGGCGGCGAGCAGCTCTGCTTCCGTGGGCAGGCTGTCCATGCCGGACAGACGCGGCTCCCCGTCCAGACGCAGGTCGCAGGCCGTACGCAGGCGCAGGCTGCCGGACAGCAGGCGGCGCATCTTGTACAGGCCCAGGCAGAACAACAGCTCCTGGGCTTCCTTGGGCAGGCCCAGGGCCCGGATACCGTCCACATCCAGATTGAAATAGGCCGTGATGCGTTCCGCCGTGTATTCGGTGCGCTGATAGGGCACATTGCTGTACACGTCTTTGTCGTACTCCGCATGGCGCAGGCTGCCGGTAGGATCGAAGCTGTTCTTGACGCCGCCGGAGATGGCCTCACGCACGTTCCGGGCTTCGATGAAAGCAGAGATGAGGCGCGGCACCTTGATACGACCGCCATCGACGATGGAGAGGAACACCCCGTGCAGCAGGGAATTCACATCATACTTGAAGATGGTGGCATGGATGCGCTTCCAGTCCAGAAGGCCCTTGGGGCTGGAAGCCGCTTCTTTACGAAATCTGTCCTTGAACGTCCTGTCGGCAATGATGAAGGGCGAGGCAAGACGGTGGGCCTCCAGTAGCGTAGAGGTGGAAAGGGGTTCCATATTAGGGCCTTGCAGAGCGGCCGTAACATAAGAGATTCCTTCCAGCTCAGGGATGACCTCACCGTCCGGGGTGACGATGGTCTGTTCCAGACGGTTGGCCATGGACTGTGCCGACTCCACCAGCAGCATACGGGTACCGTGGGGCAGGGTATAGACAGCCGCGCCAAGATCGGCGAAGCCGGTGGGCTGAAAGCGCTGTCCCTGCAGCGGGACGAGGTCGGCTTCTACAAGCAGGCGTCCGGAAGAGCAACGATCCAGAATCATGGGAACTCCTTTTGTCAGGATGGCTGGCGAAGTTGGTGGAGCAGGGCGCGTCCGTCCACAGGTACGGCAAGGCAGGCCAGGACAGCCGCAGGGGACAGGGCGCGGACGCTTTCGGCAAAGGACGTAGGAAGATAGAGCCCCCCGCCTCCGGCGATGCGCAGACGCTGGGCAGCCAGGGCACAGGCTTCCGCAAGGCGGCCGGCCTGTACCAGTCTGAGGATGCGCTGTTCCGGGCGCAGGCGCTCCCTGTCCAGACCTGCATCCTGTGGCAGCGGTGTATAGAGCAGTTTGAGCAAAGCCACAGCATGGGGGAGACGTGCCTGCCGGAGGGGAGCACACCAGGCTTCCGGCAGACGTTGCGGCCTGCCTACGAGGGAAAAGGCCCGTAACAGGTCGCGCAGCAGCTCCACATCCAGTCTGCCGTCCAGCAGGGGCAGCAGGTCGGCGGGAGACAGGCGCAGATCGGCCCGCAGGGGATCTTCGCCGTAGCGTTGGGCCAGGACGAGGCGACGCAGGAACATCCTGCCCAGGCCTTCGAGCGTCTCGCCGCGCCACGGCACATGATGGTCCGAGGTATCTTCCCAGCGGTACAGGGCATGGGGCGCGACCGGTGAGAGATGGGCCCGGAACGGCCCCAGTTTGCCGGAACCGCGCAGAGAGGCCAGGGCGGCGGCCAGTCGTACCTCCGGCCCGCCGTCGTCGCAGGCGCTTATCCAGTCCGGTGACAGGGGCGTACAGGGGGCGGCCAGCAGGCCGGGCAGGCCCGGCAGGGTATCCATCCGGGCCAAAGCCCTGCTCACGGCCACAAAGCGGGGAGCATCCGGGGTGCGGGTACACGCGAAAACAGCAGCGGCAAGACGACGCCGGGCAGCGGTCAACGAATTTGGCTCTTCTTTCTGGCGGCAGCGTTGTTGTACCCAGCGTGCCACAGGGTCCAGCAGGGCTACCTGTGGTTGATATTGTACGGACAGGCTCCCGGACGGCAGGGCCACATAACTTTGTCCCCGGCGTTCCAGAAAACTGTAACGTTCGAAACCGTCGATGCCCCGTTCCACGCCAAGGGACGCGATGGCGCGGGCAAAGTCCAGCCCGTTCCGGGCCTGACGGCGGCCCAGGCTCGCCCGGCCTTCTCCCAGCAGGCGGCGTACTTCCCGCAGAGAGGCTGTACGCGACCAGAGCGGCATCCATATCTCGCCTCGGCCCTTGTCGGTCAGGGAGGAAGAAGCAAAGCCTGCTGCCAGTCCTTCCACACAGAAAGGAAAGCAAACGTCGTTCGGATCTTCCGGGGCACGGCGGGTCAGGCTCCCTGCAAAGAGCAGCGTACCTTCGAACAGCAGCAGGAAGTCCCAGGGATTGACCGGCACGTCGGCACGATAGGGGCCCGTATCCTGGTTGCAGCCACCGGCATGACCGGGGTCGAACTGGCCTGCGGCGGACTTGGGCAGGCCATTGACCGGCAGGCCGAACAGGGCACTTTCCAGCCAGGCGCGGGATTCTTCCGGCGGGCAGGCGAATATTTTGGCCACATGGCGCATGAAATTGCTGCTATATTCCAGCCGGCCTTCATTGCCGCCTGTCCCCAGCAGGGGAGCGAACACCGCCTTATCGGTACGCAGGATGCACGTAGCATCCAGCCAGGGCAGACAGCTCTCCGGCAGTTCGGCACGACAGCGCTGCAAAAAAGTCTCCTTGCAGCGTTTGCGCAGTTCATCCAGCTGTTTCTTTTCTTTGGGGGGCGCGACCAGTTCCGGCCAGTTGCGTATGCGAGCGATGACCTCCCGGTAGACGGCAAGGCGGGGGCTCGTGGACTGGGCCAGAGCGTCGATGCCTTCCCTGTTGTCGCCAGGGTAAAAGCCGCTGCCTCCGTTCCACGGAGTGACAAGCGGTGTCGGCTGCCATGTTTCCATAAAAAAGTCGCACAGCGCCTGCCGGTCAAGGCTGGAGGAAAGGAGAAAGGCCCCGTTCTGCCACGCCCCGCGGGCGTTGGCGTCGGCCTGTTCGCCCACGAGCCGCAGGATGCCCAGGGCCTTGAGATAGGCTGCCAGCGGACGCGAGGCGCAGCCTTCGAGCAGGATGTCAGGCATGGTGTCTATCCTCCGCGCTGGCCCGCCAGTCGGCAAGGCGCAAGAGTGCTTCCCAGAAGGCCAGACGGAACGGCCCCCAGTGTTCCAGCAGGGCGCTCATGCGGTCGGCCCAGCTGGCGCCCTGTTCGGAAAAACCCAGCTCCATGCAGGCCAGGGACAGAGTAACGACGGGCATCCCGTCCACCTGGGGCAGGCTGTCCCCTTCATGGATGCCGCGCGCGAAGCGGCGTACCCCGGCAGGGGCCTGTTCATTGGGCAGGGCCCGCAGGGAAAGGCGTATCTTGCCGTGATGCGCCGCAGCCAGATACACGACCAGATCATCGTGCCCCGTATGCAGCAGGGCCAGGGCCGAAGCCAGCTCGTGACGGAACCCCGGCCGGGCATAAGCCCGCATCTGCGGGGCCTTGGCCCAGACCTCCCCGGTATCCGGGGCCTGACAGGCCTTCTGGAAAACGGCATGTGCCTTGCCCCAGTCATGCCGCCGTGCCGCGGTGAGCAGGGCGAGCAGACAGTCCGGGGGCACAGGCCCGTCCAAATCCGAGAGCAGGGCCTGCAGGGCGCTCAGGGTGCGTTCGCCATGTTCCTCCAGACTTTGCCATGCGGCATGGCTGTGCGTGTCGCTGTCTAGTCCCGTAGGGACGGGCGCTGGGGCCGCCGGGATGACGGGTGCGACACGGGTCGTGGCAGCGCTGTCCCAGCCGCTGTGCGGCGCATAGCCGCCGGCCGTGTCCCTGAGCAGCACGACCATGCCGGGCCGCAGACGGCGGGCTTCCTGCCAGTGGCCTTCCAGGCTGTCCCAGACCCAGGCATGCTGTCTTTTGTCTTTGAGAAAGTCGCGCATCTCGCCCAGCGGCACGGGGCACAGCTCCTCGCGAGCCGGGCCGGGCATGTCCCCGTCGGGTATGTCTCCCGGCCAGGTGCGCCAGAAGGCCTGCACGTCGGTATCATCGCTTTCCCGGATGAAGCGGGAAACGTCGATGTCCGCCCCGGCAAGATCGGGCGTGGTGTCGAAAAGATCGAAGAGGTCAGGAGCGCGCAGCACGGCATGGGCCTCGTCCCGGTCCTCGCTGCGGGGCAGCAGGGCGGGCGCGGCATCCTCCAGCCCGGAGAGCAGCGCGCGGGCCCTGGCCAGAGCCGCCGGCGTGTATGGGCGGGCCGCCTGTTCCGTCTTGCAGGGGGCATCCAGCCAGAAGATGCGGGCATCTTCCAGCTCCCCGGCCCGGTTGCAGCGCCCGAAGCGCTGCACCAGCGATGACCACGGAGCCAGATCCGTGAACAGGGTGGCGGCGGAGATGTCCACACCGGCCTCCACCACCTGCGTGGTGACGATGATGCGCCCTGCCTCTCCCGGTACGGAAAGAGCCTCTTCCAGCACGCGGCCGCGGTCAGCGGGGCGGAAGCGGGAATGCAGCAGGCACAGGGGCGGGGCTTTTTTTTCTTTTTTCAGGGTCGCGAACAGATCCACGGCATCCTTGACCCGGTTGCGTATCACCAGGGTCAGGGTGCCGGGGCGGTGTTCTTTGAGGACGGATGCCGCCAGGTCTTTGGTTTTTCTGATGGTCAGGGGCTGAAGGCGCTTGGCGGCATGGATGCGCCGGATCACCTGCGGGAAGGTCGTATCCGCCGCGCCCAGTGTCCGCAGCTGCGGGGCGGGACAGCGGGCGGCAAAGTCCACACTGGCCAGCCAGCGCGGATGCAGGGTGGCGCTGCACCACAGGGAACGGCAGGGCAGGGCGACGCCGAAGCGCTGCCGGAAGGCCTCCAGCTGGGTGGAGGTGGGCAGGCCCGCGCCCATGAGCTGCACCTCGTCGAAGACCCAGAAGGCATCGTTGTGCAGCAGGGCGAAATCCAGCGGCCAGCGGAAGCGGCTCATGGCGTAGCCGCGGTTGAGGGCGCGGGACAAAAGCTGGTCCTGGGTACCGATGAGGATGGCGTCATCTTCGGGGCGCAGGTCCCAGTCCCGCGCCACGTCACCGCCCATGAGCACATGCACTGCGGGCGCACGGGAGAGCAGGCCCGCACCGGCCAGAGTGGCGGTCCATTGCCGTGCCAGCCGCGCGGTCTGCTCCACCAGCACGCGCATGGGCAGGCACCAGACCAGCCGCCGGGGCGTGTGGGCATCCTGTCGCTGCCGCTTGTGGAGCCAGGCCAGCAGGATGGCCGCTGTCTTGCCGAGGCCGGTGGGGATCTCCAGCACGTCGGGCCAGGGCTCGTCCGCCAGACGCTGCTGGTAGGGATAGGGGGAAACGCCGAGCGCTGCCGAATACCAGTCAGACAAGGATGGCACGCGGGACTCCTCTTGCTGGAAGATGGCGCGGGCGGGCCTGCCCGCGAGGACCGGAAACATACTTCAAAATACCGTACCTTTCTCGCTGGTGCAACCGGACTGAAAAAACAGGGCTTTTTCTTGCAGCGGGCACGGCAGGCGGTCTGCCGCGGGGCAAAGGACGACAGGTCTTCGATCCATGCCTTTACAGGCCGCGCCGGGCCTTGCTAGAACGGAGGAGCCGTTACATCCGGGGAGTGATCCCCGGCCCCATTGAAGCAAGGCTGGTTTGCTGGATAGCGGTCCTGCCGTATTCGTTACATCCGGGGAGTGATCCCCGGCCCCATTGAAGCCTGCGCATCATTGTCGGCATAAGGTCTTGTTGTCAGTGAGTTACATCCGGGGAGTGATCCCCGGCCCCATTGAAGCGTGAAGGCCATGTCCTTGCGCCTTGCCTGTGAGGTTACATCCGGGGAGTGATCCCCGGCCCCATTGAAGCATCAGCCGCGAGGTCAAGGAGTACACGCTGCTGTCGTTACATCCGGGAGTGATCCCCGGCCCCATTGAAGCTGGCCATCGGTGCGCCTCAGCCTAGACAAACGGAGTTACATCCGGGGAGTGATCCCCGGCCCCATTGAAGCAACGATGCGCAGGGGCAGTTCTGCCAGCTCAGACGTTACATCCGGGGAGTGATCCCCGGCCCCATTGAAGCTAGGTATGCGATGCGGGCAATCCCGCCCGCTGCACGTTACATCTGGGGAGTCAGCCCCGGCCCCATTGAAGCATCGCTCACGCACGCGAAGACATCCCCGCGCTGCTGTTACATCCGGGGAGTAATCCCCGGCCCCATTGAAGCCGGTACACGAAGGGCGCTTGCCCCAACATCATCCAGTCACATCCGGGGAGCGATCGCCGGCCCCATTGAAGCACGACATGGCAGATCAAGGACTTCCGCGTGGCCCCGTCACATCCGGGGAGAACCCCAACTCCAATGAAGTCCATATATGAGGATTATTCCAGTATATGGAATGAAGAGATTCTGGGAGATAATCCCCGGCCCTATTGAAGTTCTTGCTGCTTCGCCTCGATCTCCGTGGCCGTTATGTCACATCCGGGGAGCGATCCCCGGCTCTATTGAAGCTCGGCATCGCGTTTGCTGTAGATGGCCTGTTCTTTGGTCACATCCGGGGAATCATCTTCGGCCCCATTGAAGCCCGTGCGGTCAATGTTTGCCTTGTTGCATTAATCGCATCACATCCGGGGAGTGATCCCCGGCCCCATTGAAGCGGACTACGAATACGACGAAGGGCGTCAGCACTGGCGTCATATCCGGGGAGTCATCCCCGGCCCCTTTCCCTCACACTGACCGGGCAGCCCCCCGCCGCCCGGTCAGTCCTGCGTCATCCGCAGGCACTGTATGGCCTGCTGGCGTTGCTGTTCCGGGCTGCGTCCCTCCACGGGCAGGGCGGTGATCCGGGCCCAGTCGTCCTGGACGCGCCGGCTGAGGCAGCTGCGTGTGTCCGCATCCACCACGCGCCAGAAGGACGGGCCAAAGGGGCAGGCCGCGAGTTCGTGCAGCAGGTCATGGCGTGTGGCCGGGCGCAAGTGGAGATAACGTCCGGCCTTCATGTGCAGGCGGGCCGTGACGCAGGCCGCCTGCCGCCAGTCAGCGGGCAGGTGGAGCCGGGCGGCCCATTGCCGGACGAGCGTTTCCCCCCGTTCTTCGTGGCCGTAATGGTGCGGCCAGAGGGCGCGCGGCGTCGTCAGCTTGCCCGCGTCATGGGCAAGGGCCATCCAGACGGCCAGACCGTCCCCGGCGACGGCATCCATGCAGCGGCACAGATGGTCCAGCACGGAACCGCCATGCCAGGGCAGCGGACCGGCGGGGATGCGGCAGGCCTCCTTCAGAAAGGGGAGCCGTGGCCCTTGCCCCGCTGCCAGCAGACGGCGCAGCTCCGTGCCGGGCCGGGGATGCTCCAGCAGGCGCAGGAAGGCCGCATCCGGGATCAGAGCAGCAGACATTTCCAGTCCAGGCTGGGGAAGCGGGGCAGCTCGGCTTCGGTCGCGTCCAGCAGGCACAGGGCCAGGGAAAAGAGCTTGTTGGCCGTGTCCTCGCTGACAGGATTATAGCCGTGCGCCAGCAGGGAGCTGTTGCGGGCTTCGAGCAATTTGGCCAGCTGCTCCTCATGCTGGAGATAGGTCGCGCCGAAGGGATCCTCCAGCGCGGCCAGCAGCTGGAAGGAGCGTTGCAGTCCGATGCGGATGATGCCGTCCTCGTCCTGCATGGCCAGCAGGGGCTCCCGCAGGCTTTCCGGTATCCTTTCCGGGGGCACGCGGCTGTTGTCGAGGCCGTGGGCCGCCATCAGGCGTATCTTGGCGCTTTTTTCGATGGCACAGTAGAGGCGGGCCACGGCGTCGTCATGGCGCCCGGCCGCGATCCGGCGGGCGGCATTGGCCAGCAGGTCGCGCAGGTAGGCCCGGCCGCTCCCTTCCGGCAGGGGGCCCTTGGAGGCCCGCAGGAACTGGCCATCCTGCTGGATGGTCTCCAGCAGTGCCAGATTATCCTTGAACAGGGCCAGCGCCCGGAACAGGGCCTCATGGTTCACGGCAAAGGGATCGAGCCTGCCGAGGGCCTGACGCAGTTTGCCCAGGGCGCCCTTGTGGTCAAAGGCATCCCACAGGGCATAGGCCTGCACCAGATCCGCGATACCGGCGTAGAATTTCTCCTTGCCGGTGACATGGCGGGACAGCTCCAGCGCGATGTTCATGGCGGAGGCGAAGTCTCCCCGGTTGAAGGTACGCGCCAGGGAGCGGACCTCGCGCAGGGCCATGACCTCCCACGGGTTGTCCTGCTTCATGAAGGTCTCGTGCCCGGACTCGACCACGCCCAGGCCGTTCTTGCTGCGGATGTCGCCGCCCACATAGGCGAAGCGGCTGCGGTATTCCATCATGACCAGGGTCAGGGCCGCGGACATGACCTTGGTCCCGCCGGTGATGTCCGCCACCAGCAGGCTGTCTTCCGGCAGGCTCATGGCCTGAAGGCCCGTGGTAAGGCCGTTGCGGATGTCCCGCACGCAGGCCAGCAGATCCTGATAGTCGGACAGGGTGATCACATGGGTATCCTCGATGCCCTGCCAGGCGAGACCATCCTCGATATCCTTGCGGATGGTCTTGCGGGAGGCGGGGGAGGCCACATAGACCACGAAGCGCGGCCGCTGCTGGTCGATGCTTTTGCGGATGGGCTCCGGGGAGCCGCCCACGGAACAGATGAGTACGAAATCGTCCATATGTTTCTCCTGCGTTCCTGTCAGGCACGGGATGCCCAGGACAGGAGCGTTTCATCCAGTCGCAACAGATCCTTGCCGTACACGATGCGTATGCCCAGGGCCTCCGCGCGGGCCAGCTCATGTTTGCCCGGCGGCAGGACGGAACAGAGCATGGCCCGTGCGAACACGCCCCCCAGTCTGTCGTGCAGGGAGTCGGCCTTGTACAGCATGGAAGAGACGCTGCCGTTGTCGTGGCCGGCGCTCTTTTCCTGCATGGTGGCTGTCTTGCATTCGATGGTGAACAGCCGGTTGCGGACGGAGAACAGGGCGTCCAGCTCGTTGGGGACCTGCGCTTTGCTTACCTGCACGGACGAGGCCCAGGAGCGGATCTGTTTGTGGGCCTGCATTTTATACAGCGTCATCCGTACATATTCCTCGAACCAGAGACCATTGCACCAGCTCCGGGCCGCCTCGGAAGGGAAATGGAGGTAGCCGTTGCCGCACTGCACCATGCCGGCCTGTTCGCACAGGGCCAGCAGGGCCGTCCAGGCGGCGGTGGGCGTGGCCCTGTCTTCCGCTATGAGCGGGCAGCCCTTTGCCTGCTGGGCACAGGCATTGAGGCTCTGCAGGGCCCGTTGCCCTTCGTTGCCCCTGGTGCAGACCAGCTCCAGCAGGGCCCGCAGCAGGGCGCGGCGCTCCGCCGGTACGGCTGTCTGATCGAGCGAGGTCACCGCGTAGCCACCGGCGGACAGGAGCGCCGTCACATCCAGCACGTCCGGCAGGGGCTGGTATTCCCAGCGCCGTCCGGGCAGGACGAGCTGGTCCGAGGCCGTATCCACATAAAAGGTCGGCACCTCGCAGGCATAGGCCCATTCGGCGGCCGCCAGCGCCATGAGCTTGGTGCCGCCGGTCAGGTTGAGCGCCAGAGATTGCCCGGTACAGGTCGCATGGACGGCGTCCAGCAGATCGAAGATGGCCTGCTGGTGCGTATCGTGCAGCTCATGCTCCTGATACGACTGCCCCCGTTTTTTCAGCACATCCCGCAGGATGCGGCTGTGGGCCTTCATTTCCGGCGTCACGATGGCGTGGATGCAGGAAGGCTCCCTGTCTCTTATACACATCTGACGCTGCCGACGA
>OJQA01000694.1_pt1 | contig 17360 bp, 14 predicted proteins | sample 1598661 | NCBI WGS metagenome assembly OJQA01 (sample SAMN03922454, study PRJEB24848) | human gut metagenome | isolation source: stool sample | host: Homo sapiens | place: Germany | collected 2009-11 | reverse complement strand
ACATCAAGGACATGACCCAGAAGATCACCCAGATCGTGGCCGACGACCTGAAGGAAAAGGGCCTGGTCCTGTACGACATCAAGTTCGAATACGGCTATGACGCCGACGGCAAGGTCATCCTCATCGACGAGATCGCCTCCGGCAACATGCGCGTCTACAAGGACGGCAAGTACATCGATCCCATGACCCTGTCCAAGATGTTCTTTGCCTAATCGGCAAGGACCTCCCCGCCGCGGCCTGACGGGCTGACGGCATCCGCCTGCAAGGCACGCCCGGTATGGAATGCTCCATGCCGGGCTTTTTTTATGCCGGATGCAGCTGCGGGACGGGACTTTTTCCCTCTCCGTCATGCGCAGGACAGACGATCCAGCGATCTTTCCAGCCTGTCGGCGCAGCAGTGACGCACGACGCCCTTCCAAGCCCCTCACACACAACGCGACAGCCTTCAATAATCTGGAATCACAGAAGAAAAACAAGACATCACAAAGCCGGCATGATTTTCTCCAGCGTTCGTATTGCAGCCATTACAAATAAACTGATACAATAAAATAAAGACACATATATTTCTCCATACTCTCGGGAGGGACGCATGCTGTACGCGCATACGCTCGCCGGCCATCCGAAAGAAGACTGGCAGACCTTGCAGGAGCATCTGGAAAACGTCGGCAGGCTGGCAGCGGACTTTGCCTCCTTGTTCGGAGCCGCCAGGACAGGGGCGACGCTGGGTACCCACCACGATGCCGGAAAAGCCACAGAAGGATTCCAGCGCAGGCTGGAAGGCGGCCCACGTGTCGATCATTCCACAGCAGGGGCCGTACTGCTCGGGCAACGCTGGGAAGCGTCTCCATCTCGGCAGACCGCCGCCCTGGGCACCATGCTGTCCCGTTTTCTGGCCTATCCCATCCTCGGACATCACGGCGGCCTGCCCGACGCCGGATCCGAATACGGTACCGGTCTCGACCACCGCCTTGCTCCCGGCAATATCCAAAAGCTCCCCTCCTGGGACCCCGCGGCCATCCCGCTTCCTGCCTCTCCCATGGACATCTACCAGGAGATGCTCCCGCTCATCTGCAAGCAGGGACGCCATCCTGATCCCTTCCGCATCTGCTTTGCCCTGCGCATGCTGTTTTCCTGCCTTGTGGATGCCGACTATCTTGATACGGAACGTTTCTGCACCCCCGACATCTACCGGCTCCGGCCAGCGGTCCCCGCCCTGTCGCCGCTGGCCGCCCGTCTGGAAGACTATCTGCATCGCAAAGGATTCCTGCACGAAAGCCGTGTGGCCCCGGAAGAACTCGAGGCAGGTGCGGCCGCGCCCTGCGGCAGCAGTGAACGCCAAAAGGCCATCGCCCTGGCCCGCTCCTTCATCCGCGAACAGTGCGAACAGGCTGCGGCCGCCGCTCCCGGCCTGTTCTCGCTCACAGTCCCGACCGGAGGAGGAAAGACGCTCTCCTCGCTGTCTTTCGCCATACGGCACGCCATCCGGCACGATCTGCGCCGCATCATCTTTGTGGTGCCCTACACCAGCATCATCGAGCAGAACGCCCAAATATTCCGCGAGGCGCTCGGCGATGAGGTGGTGCTGGAACACCACAGCAATTTCGTCCATCCCGACGAAGGCGATGACGAAAGTACGGCCAGCCTGCAATACCGGCTGAGTACGGAGAACTGGGAAGCAGCCGTCATCGTCACCACGTCCGTCCAGTTTTTCGAATCCCTGTTTTCCTGCAAGCCTTCCCGCTGCCGCAAACTGCACAACATCGCCCGCAGTGTGGTCATCCTCGACGAAGCCCAGATGATCCCCGTGCCCTTTGTCGCTCCCTGCGTGGAGGCCCTGCGCAGCCTTGCCGGGCACTACGGGACAAGCATCGTCCTCTGCACGGCCACCCAGCCGGCCCTGCTGCGCTCCACGGCCCTGCCTTACGGGTTCGAAGCGGACGAAGTCCGCAGCCTGGTGCCCGAAGCGACCCTCCCGGCCCTGTTCAGGATCTTTGAACGCGTGCGGACGACCTTTGAGCCTATGCTCACCGATGCGGAACTGGGCGCACGCCTGCTGGCGGAGCGCCAGGTGCTCTGCATCCTGAATTCACGGCGCCATGCCCGCGCGCTGTTCGAGCGATGCGGCAAAAACGAGGATCTTTTCCATCTCAGCGCGTACATGACGCCCTGCCACCGCAGCCGCACCTTGCAGACCATACGGGAAAGGCTGGCCAGCGGCCTTCCCTGCCGTGTCATCAGCACCTCGCTCATCGAGTGCGGCGTGGATATCAGCTTTCCCGTGGTCTATCGCGAACGCAACGGCCTCGATGTCATTGCCCAGGCAGCCGGGCGCTGCAACAGGCATGGAGAACGGGAGCTTGGGCAGGTCTGCGTCTTTGACGGCGAACAGCCCGTTCCCCTCCGGGCCGCCGACCTGAACCGCAGACGCGAGGCCTGTGCCCTTGTCCAGGATGCGGACGACCTGTTCGGGCCCGCGACCATCCGGCGTTATTTCCAGGCCCTGTACAGCCACCCGGAACTGCTCGATGAGCACGCCATCCTCCGGAAGATGAAGCTCGTCACCTCCTCCAATGCCGCACTGGACCCGCGCTTTTACCGCATCCCCAAGCTGGATGCGGATTTTGCGGAGATCGACAGAACATTCCAGTTTATCGAATCTCAAACGGATAGCGTGGTCATCGAATCCCAGCTCCCGGAAGAGTTGCGCACCTGCCTGCGCAACGAGCAGGCCCTCCCCTCCCGGGTGTTCCGCAGGCTGCAATCCTACAGCGTCCAGGTCTACCGCTGGGAACGGGAAGCCATGGAACAGGCCGGCCGGCTGGAGTGCCTCCATGACTGCGTGTACCTGCTCAGCGGCGGTCTGGGCTATGCGGAGGACACCGGACTGGATGTGCGGATGGCGGACGGCATCTCCTCGGCAGATCTGGTTTTCTGATCCGCCAGACAGGCCGGGAAGATCCCGGCAAGGACAGCAACTGAAAGGAGGCTCCCATGATCGGAGTCAGATTACGGGTCCGGGGCGACTATGCCCTGTTCACCCGCCCGGAAAACAAGGGGGAACGCTGCAGCTATGATGTCCCCACGCCATCGGCGATGCGCGGCATCCTTGAAGCCATCCACTGGAAACCGGCCATACGCTGGCTCGTGGACAGGATCCACGTCCTGAACCCCATCGTGTTCGACAGCATCCGGCGCAACGAGGTCTCGGAAAAGGGCCCCAGCGTGAAAAGCGTCAAAAATGCGGCAAAGAACGGCACGCCCCTGTACCTGTTCGCCGACGAATGCCGCCAGCAACGGGCCACCCTGCTGCTGCGGCATGTGGATTACGTCATCGAGGCCCATTTCGAGCTGACGGACAAAGCCGGCCCGTCGGACAACGAAGGCAAGCACATCGACATCTTTCGGCGCCGCGCACGGAATGGCGAGTGCTTCCAGCAGCCTTGTCTGGGGTGCCGTGAGTTCCCCGCCTATTTTTCTCTTCTGGAAGAAGAGGATGCGATGCCCGCCTCCAGCCTGGCCCACGATGCGCCGCGCGATCTCGGCTATATGCTGTACGACATCGACTATGCCCACGGCATGAAGCCCCTGTTCTATCGTCCGCGCCTGGAACAGGGGATCATCGACGTGGCCCGCTGGAAAAGGGAAACCCTATGTATCTGACAGAACTGTACCGTTTTTACGACCGCATGACGCAGGATCCCCAGTCCGGCATGCCGCCCGAAGGCATGAGCGCCGAAGCCATCCACTTTGCCCTGGTCATCGGCGAAGACGGCAGCCTGAAAGGCGTGCATGACCTGCGCGACAGCAAAGGCAAGCCGCTGCGCCGTTTCGTACCGGCGGCGGTCAGCCGATCGAGCAATGTCGCCGCCAACTTCCTGTGGGACAAAACCTCCTACGTCCTCGGCATCGACGGACGTGACGATTCCTGCCCCTCCCCGGAAAAACGACAGGCCTTTCTGGCGCTGCATCATGAGCGTTTCGATGCCTGCCCGGCCAGACACGCCAAAGCGCTGCTGGCCTTTCTGGATCACTGGCGGCCGGAGATGCTCCACAGCCTGCCCGAACGTCAGGCCCTGCTGGGCAGCCGCCTGGTCTTCCAGCTTGAAGGCGAAGACCGTTTCCTCCACGAAGAACCGGCCATGGACGCAGGCCCGGCAACGGGCAGCGCGGAGATCTCCTTTGCCCTGGTCATCGCTGAAGACGGCTGCCTGAGATCTGTCCGCGACCTGCGCGACAGTAAAGGCAAGCCGCGCAAGATGTCCGTCCCGGCGGCACGGCGGCGGAAAAAGGAACTGCTCCCGAACATGCTCTGGGATGACGCGGCGTATGTGCTGGGCGTTGACGGAAAGGACGATACACGCCCCAGCCCGGAGACCGCGGCAGCCTTCCACGCGCTCCACAGGAAACTGCTGCAGGATGCGGACGACAAACACGCCCGTGCCCTGCTGGCCTTTCTGGACCGCTGGCAGCCGGAGATGCTCCAAAGCCTGCCGGAACGTCAGGCCCTTCTGGACAGCAACCTGGTCTTCCGGCTCCAGGGCGAAGAGGGCTTCCTGCACGAACACCCCGCCCTGCAGCGGATCTGGCTGGACAATCTCGACGGACAGGAATGCCCGCAGGGCCAGTGCCTCGTCACGGGCAGGGAAGGCCCCATCCTGAAAGTGCATCCCGTCATCAAAGGCGTCATAGGCGCCCAGACCTCGGGGGCCCGTCTCATCTCGTTCACCTGCAACTCGTTCCAGTCCTTCGGCAAGGAACAAAGCGAAAATGCCCCTGCCAGCCCGCGCGCGGCCCGCGGCTATACCACGGCCCTGAATTACCTGCTCCAAAAGGAGCACAAACAGGTCGTACGCCTGGGGGAAGACAGCATCGTCTTCTGGACGGACAGGGCCTGCGCGGAGGAATCCCTGCTCGGGGCCCTGTTCGACGGTCTCGACGCCACCGAGCAGACGCAGGACAGCGCCCTGCTGCACAAGGTCCGCTCCCTGCTGACGGCCATGGCCTGCGGCCGCCCCGTCAGCGAAGATGACGGTATCGACACCAGCGTGCGCTTTTTCGTACTCGGACTTTCCCCCAATGCCGCCCGGCTGGGCGTCCGTCTCTGGGTGACGGACACCTTCGGCAATCTGCTGCAACGCTTCGGCCGCTGGTATCGCGACCTGGCCATCGAACGCCGCTACCCCGGCGAAGAGGAGCACCCCGCCCTGTGGCAGCTGCTGCGGGACCTTGCCCCCTTGCAAAAATCCGAAAACATCCCGCCCCTGCTCGGCGGGCAGCTGCTGCGCAGCATCCTGCTGGGGCGCGCCTGGCCGCAAAGCATGTACACTGCCGCCCTGCAGCGCATCCACGCGGACAAGAACGTCACCTATTACCGGGCCGCGCTCATCAAGGCCCATCTTTGCGATACGACAGCAAAAGGAGCCACCATGTCACTGGACAAGGAAGAACAGAACAAGGGTTACCGGCTGGGCCGCCTGTTCGCGGTCCTGGAAAAAGCCCAGACCGACGCGCTGGGCAGCGTGAACGCGTCGCTCCGGGAGCGCTACATCGGCGCGGCCTCGACGCGGCCCTGCCTGGTGTTCCCGCAGCTGCTGAAGACGGCCCAGTTCCACATCTCCAAAAGTGCCAAGCAGCATCCCGGCTACGACATCCGCTTTTCCCGTCTGGTAAGCGAGATCATGGACGGCATGACGGTCTTTCCGCCTGTGCTCTCGCTGGAGGATCAGGGCCGCTTCATGCTGGGCTACTATCATCAGAACAACGCACTCTATCAGAAAAAGACGGCTGACGACGCCGAAAACTAAGGAGAACTGCCATGCCTGCCATCACGAACCGTTATGACTTCGTGCTTTTCTTCGACGTGGAGAACGGCAACCCCAACGGCGATCCCGACGCCGGCAACATGCCCCGCATCGATCCCGAGACCGGCCTGGGGCTGGTGACGGACGTCTGCCTCAAACGCAAGGTGCGCAATTATGTGGAGCTGGCCAAGGAAGGAGCCACCGGCTACCGGATCTATGTGCAGGAAAAAGCCGTGCTCAACCAGAAGAACCAGGAAGCCTACACGGCCCTGTCGCTGAAGGCGGAACCCAAAAAGCTGCCCAAAAAGCCTGACGACGCCCGCGCCGTCACGGCCTGGATGTGCGAGAACTTTTTCGACATCCGTACCTTCGGCGCTGTCATGAGCACGGAAGTGAACTGCGGTCAGGTACGCGGCCCGGTGCAGCTGACCTTTGCCCGCAGCGTGGAGCCCGTCGTCCCTGCCGAGGTGAGCATCACGCGTATGGCCGTGACCAATGAAAAAGACCTGGAAAAAGAGCGTACCATGGGCCGCAAGTTCATCGTGCCTTACGGCCTGTACCGGATGGAGGGCTTTGTTTCCGTCCCGCTGGCGGAAAAAAGCGGCTTTGCCGATGACGACCTGGACCTGCTGTGGGAGGCGCTCAGCAACATGTTCGAGCATGACCGCTCAGCGGCACGCGGCAAAATGGGCGCCCGCAAGCTGTTCATCTTCAAGCATGAAAAACGCATGGGCAACGCGCCCGCACAAAAGCTTTTCGACATGGTGCACTGCCGCCGCACCAGTGAAGGCCCGGCCCGCGGCTTTGCGGATTATGCCGTCACGCTGGAAGGCACCTGCCCTGAAGGCATCAGTGTGGAAGAACGCCTGTAGCCATGCACGACATCCTGTTGTCCGCCCTGCAGCATTATGTGGTCTGTCCCCGGCAGTGCGCGCTCATCCATATGGAACAGATATGGACGGAAAACGAGCACACCGCCGCGGGACGCCTGCTGCACGAGTCCGTCCACAGCGGGGAGACCCGGCTGCGGGACGGCGTCAGGATCGTCACAGACCTTGAACTCCATTCCGCGCGGCTGGGGCTCCGCGGCAAATCTGATGCCGTGGAGCTCCACCGCGACGGCAGACGATGGCGGCCCTACCCGGTGGAATATAAAAAAGGCTCTCCCCATGGAGACTGTTTGGCGGACAGCATCCAGCTCTGCGGGCAAGCCCTGTGTCTGGAAGAGATGTTTGCCACGTCCATCCCCGAAGGGGCCCTGTTTTACGGCACGCCTCACCGGCGTACGGTGGTGCGGTTCAGCCCGGAGCTTCGGGAAAAAACGGAGCGGACCGTCGCGGCCGTGCGGGAGATGCTGGCAAGCGCCCGGCTGCCCTCCGCACAAAAAAGCGCCGTCTGTTCTTCCTGCTCGCTTGCGGCCTGCTGCATGCCCGGTTCGCCGCCTGCTGTTTCCGTCTATCTGGACAAACTGTGTGAGGAAGAGGGATGAAACGCTATCTGAATACCTTGTTCGTCACCACGCAGGATACCTGGCTCTCCAAACAGGGGGAATGTGTGGAGCTGCACCATGACGGACAGAGCCTTGGGACCATCCCCCTGCATACACTCCAGTCCATCGCCTGCTTTGGCCGGGTAAGTTGCAGCCCGTATCTTCTGGAACATTGTGCGGCACTGGGCGTCACGGTCTCCTGGTTTTCCGAGAGCGGCCGTTTCATGGCGTCTGTCCAGGGCCCGACCAGGGGGAACGTGCTCTTGCGCCGGGCCCAGTACCGCGCGACCGACAGCCCCCGGCAGACGGCCGACCTTGCGCGCTCCTTCCTGATAGGCAAGGTGGCCAACTGCAGGACCATACTCATGCGACAGGCTCGCAACGCCCCTCTTCCGGCCCTGTCCGCCGCCATCGAATCCCTGGGCCATACCCTCAGGCAGCTCCGCCGGGAAGACGACCTGGAGACCCTGCGAGGGCTGGAAGGCGATGCCGCCCGGACATACTTCGGAGCCTTCGATCTGCTCATCCGTCCCCAATGCCGTGCCGGGGGCATGGTCTTTGAACAAAGGAGCAGGCGCCCTCCCATGAACGAGGTGAACTGTCTCCTTTCCTTTCTCTATACCCTGCTTGCCCATGATATCCGCAGCGCGTGCGAAAGCGTCGGCCTGGATCCGGCCGTCGGCTTTCTCCATCGGGAACGCCCCGGCCGGGCAAGCCTGGCGCTGGACATCATGGAAGAATTTCGTCCGTATCTTGCGGACAGGCTGGCCCTGTCGCTCATCAACCGCCAGCAGCTGACGGCAAAGGACTTCATCCGCGCACCGTCGGGAGCTGTCACCATGAAGGAAAAAAGCCGAAAAAAGGTCATCGTTGCCTGGCAGGAAAGAAAAAAGGACGACGTGGAGCATCCCTTCCTCCATGAACGCATGGCTGTCGGCCTTGTTTTTTTCATCCAGGCCCGCCTGCTGGCCAGGACCCTTCGTGATGATCTGGAAGCCTATCCCCCCTTTGTCGTGAGGTGATCATGGTCGTCCTTGTCAGCTATGACGTGAATACACAGGATGCCGCAGGCAAGCGCAGGCTGCGCCGCATAGCCAGGCTTTGCACCAGCTGGGGGCAGCGGGTCCAGTTTTCTGTTTTTGAGTGCCTGCTCGATAATGCCCAATGGCAGGTCTTGCGTGCGCAGCTCCTGGACGAGATGGACCCGGAACGGGACAGCTTGCGCTTCTATTTTTTGGGGAACCACTGGCGAAGCAAGATAGAGCATATCGGCGTCAAGGCAGCCTACGATCCGGAAGGTCCGCTGATATTCTGATCGAGGACCTCTATGGGGCGTCTTTTCCCGGCAGGATATCGATGCCTGTTATATATTGATATCATTAAAAAATATATTTCCAGTTTGAAAAAACGTCCTGCCTTTGACCTGAATCTTTTTTCATCCTCGAAAAGGATTTGCTAATCACGGGAATCTACTGGATAAAACATGGAAACAGTCGCACCCCACGCGGGTGCGTGGATTGAAACTACCCAGCTCGTCGGCACGGGCCTTGGTCTCGGCGAAGGTCGCACCCCACGCGGGTGCGTGGATTGAAACTACCTGCCCTGCCTGTGGCGGGACGAAGCGGGTCGCACCCCACGCGGGTGCGTGGATTGAAACGCCAAGGTTGACGAACCGCTGACCCGCCGCCTCGGTCGCACCCCACGCGGGTGCGTGGATTGAAACCGGCTCCGGCGATCTGGTGGCCCAGGGGGTACCGTCGCACCCCACGCGGGTGCGTGGATTGAAACCGGCATCACAGCGCGTCTTGCGGCCCGCGTCCCAGGTCGCACCCCACGCGGGTGCGTGGATTGAAACCTATGGTATCCCTGTGTTTTACGGTGAAGAAGGCCTGTCGCACCCCACGCGGGTGCGTGGATTGAAACGTCTATGTCCTGTGGGATACGGACAACGCCGCGCAGGTCGCACCCCACGCGGGTGCGTGGATTGAAACAGCAAGGGGACCTACGGGTCTAACGCGGAAGCCACCGGTCGCACCCCACGCGGGTGCGTGGATTGAAACACGGAGCAGGCCCCTGAGTACCGGAAGATCAAACTGGTCGCACCCCACGCGGGTGCGTGGATTGAAACCGTCAACCTGGACAACGGTCTGGACGGTGATGTGGTCGCACCCCACGCGGGTGCGTGGATTGAAACTGGCTCTGGTTCTCCTAGCGGAACCTCTTGGGGCTAGTCGCACCCCACGCGGGTGCGTGGGTTGAAACATGTCCTCGCCGCGTTTGGCGGCATCGCGGTAGACGTCGCACCCCACGCGGGTGCGTGGATTGAAACTGGTAAGGAGCAAACTTAGGTGTCCTAAATGTAGTAGTCGCACCCCACGTGGGTGCGTGGATTGAAACTGGGTATCCGGTCTGCTGTTTGGCTGGGGAACGTGGTCGCACCCCACGCGGGTGCGTGGATTGAAACATCAGCCTGCAGGGCGGCGCGTCCGTGCTGGGCATGTCGCACCCCACGCGGGTGCGTGGATTGAAACTGGAGGCTTGCCGAGGGCGCCGAGGAAGAGCCCATGTCGCACCCCACGCGGGTGCGTGGATTGAAACCGGGAATTTCCCGCAAGAACGGGCGCAGCAGGCCGTCGCACCCCACGCGGGTGCGTGGATTGAAACAAGTCTGGGAGAACGGCCCCAACGGCCCCTGCCCGAGTCGCACCCCACGCGGGTGCGTGGATTGAAACCTTTCCCTATGGGAGCCCATAGCCGAGCGCTACAAACTGGTCGCACCCCACGCGGGTGCGTGGATTGAAACGTGGGCACGACCTACGGCGGCATCGTCTACATGCCGTCGCACCCCACGCGGGTGCGTGGATTGAAACGAGGTCACGGCCATCACCGGCTATGTGGCCAGCGTGTCGCACCCCACGCGGGTGCGTGGATTGAAACCGGTCAAACTGGCCATCAGCGCCGAAGATACGTTCGTCGCACCCCACGCGGGTGCGTGGATTGAAACTCTCACTCACTGACAAAGACAGAATAGCGAAGTCGTCGCACCCCACGCGGGTGCGTGGATTGAAACAGGGCGGCCCGCAGGGCCTCCACGTCACGCGGCAGTCGCACCCCACGCGGGTGCGTGGATTGAAACACCAATCAGAACTACCTGAAGGAGGCCGCAGCCGCGTCGCCCCCTACACGGGTGCGTGGATTGAAACCAGCGCAAGGTGCGCGTGCCGGTCACGACCTACCGGGTCGCACCCCACGCGGGTGCGTGGATTGAAACCATCTTCACCTCGCGTACGGAAGGCTTCCCATTCAGTCGCACCCCACACGGGTGCGTGATTGAAGTGGGGAGGCTCGAGCGCAGTTGCAAGCCCGCATGTCATGACGCTCCGTTGCGGATACATGACTTGAAGCTCCCTGCAAAAGAGTATCCGAAAGCTGGCCTAAAGCAAAAAAGCCCTCACGGAGTTTTCCGTAAGGGCTTTTTGCTTTTTCCTGGAGCTGGTGAAGGGACTTGAACCCATAACCTGCAGATTACAAATCAGACGGTTTATGTTACATCGAATTACGTCATTTTTTATTTATACATATTTTCAATATGTTAATGTTTTATTGAGTTAGCCATGATTCCATGCTATTCCCGTTTTTGTGGAACCCCGGTGGAACCCCGAGGAGAAAATCAGCGGGCGACCGGGAAAGGATCAGCAGGCATGGAGGCTGGCGATGAAGCTGACAAAACGATCTGTTGAAGGACTGGCTGTCACAGGCAAGCGATATGAGGTACGGGATGATCTGCTGCCGGGCTTCCTGGTGCGCGTCGGCATCACCGGGGAGAAGACCTTCTATCTTATGTATCGTGCCGGCAAGGGACGCGCCGCCACCAAGCGCCGTCTTGCCCTGGGGGCCTTCCCGGCCGTCACTGCGGATCAGGCCCGGGCGCTGGCCCGGGAAAGGCTCGCCCAGATCACGCTGGGCGAAGATCCTGCCGCGACCTTGCGGGAAGAAAAAGGCACCCGCTCCCTGGCAGCTGTTCTGGAGCAGTTCTTTACCGAGCATGTGGAGCCCAAACTCAAGCCCGGTACAGTACGCAACTACAGGCAGCAGGCGGAGGGGCATATCCTGCCCGAGCTCGGCCGACTCAAGATCACGGAAGTCACGGCCCGGCATGTGAGCAGGCTCCACCACAAATTGCAGGCTACCCCCTACCAGGCCAACCGGGTACTGGCCCTGCTCTCCAAATTCTTCAACTGGTGCGAGATCACAGGCTATCGGGACAGGGGGAGCAATCCTGCCTTTGGTCTCGAGCGTTACAAGGAACAAAAACGGACGGTCTTCATGGGCCGTCAGGAGGTGGAAGCCCTTGGAGCGAGCATCGCTCGCATGGAAGCCTGCGGCGATCTGTCTCCCGTCGTCGCGGCGGTGTTCAAGGTCCTTTTGTTCACCGGTGCCCGCTCCGGCGAAGTGACGACGCTCAAATGGAGCTATCTCGATCTGGAGCATGGCCTTGCCCATCTGCCGGACAGCAAGACCGGCGCCAAGACCATCCACCTCCCTGCGGCGGCCCGGGAGGTGCTGGAGGCCCTTCCCCGCATCAATGAATACTGCTTCCCCGGCAAATACGAGCGGGGCCACATCGTGAACATCAAAGATCCGTGGCGGCGCCTCCTCGTCCATGCCGGCCTCCCGGGCTGGCGCATCCACGACCTGCGTCATGCCTTCGCCTCATACGCGGCCAACAGCGGCCAGGCCTTGCCCATCATCGGCAAGATGCTGGGCCATAGTCAGGCTGCAACCACAGCCCGCTATGCCCATGTGGCGGAAAATCCCGTGGCCCGTGCAGCGGAAGAAACAGCACGGCAGATACAGAAGGACCTGAGTGCGGGCATGATCCTGCCCTCTGGCAAGACAACGGGATAACGCCTTCTCCGCGCACAGCCTTTTCTGCCTGTACAGCGGGGCATCCGGGGCGAGTGGGGCCTGCCCTGTCCCCATAGGGGCTGACAGGCGGCCCCATCCGCAGCATCGTGCCCAGGAAGCGGGGCATCCGGGGCGGGCAGCCGCAAGACCTGCTTGCCCCGTACTACAAAATAGTACAAAATAGGGAGCGAGGGGAGGCCATGAGCTGGACTGTCACTATCAAAAATTCCGCACGCAAGGGCATAGACAAGCTCCCGGAGAAGATCCGGCGCGTCTTGGCCCTGCTGATGCTCGAGATCGAAACAGCCGGGCCCATCCGCGGCAACTGGCCCAATTACGGCAAGCTCGGTCCCCGCCGCCACCATTGTCATCTGAAAAAGGGGCGGCCCACCTATGTCGCTGTCTGGGAAGAATCCCCGGACGGTATCCAACTCGTCGAGGTGACCTATGCAGGAACACACGAACGCGCCCCGTACTGAAGCGGTCATGCTGTCGTTCGCCGTCCCCCCGGACAGGATCGAGGAGGTGCTGCGTACCATGCGGAGCCTGGGCCTGTCGCCCATGCATGACAGCACGCCGTGGCGGGAAGCGCTGGGCTACACGGCGGAGGCCATGCCCGGTGTGCTGCTTTCCGGCGCCCGCTACCGGGAAGGACTGACCCAGGCGCAACTGGCGGAAAAGACAGGCATCCCCCGCCGCCACATCAGCGAGATGGAGAACGGCAAGCGCCCCATCGGCAAGAAGAACGCCCGCCTGCTGGGCGAGGCCCTGGGCATCGAACCACGCCTGCTGCTGGCGGTCTGAGGCCGTCCTGCTGGCCGGCGCGACGCTACCGCATGCCGTCATGATCTGATCTTTCTCCGGCCCGGCATGGCATCATGGACCATGCTGCCGCAGCGGCATCCCTTGCCGCCCTGCCGGGGACATCCCAAGAGAGTCTGTAAAAGGAAGGAGGCACCGTGAGCGGATATGTCCTGCTTGAACAGATCGAGGCTGTCGATGATGTCCTGCAGCGCTGGCACAAAGAGGCTGATTTTCTGCAGGCCGTCGCCCAGGCAAAAAAGATCCCTTTCTTCTATCGACAGGAAACCCGCATACGCCCCACGGACGGCATGATGGTCCATTTTTGCCTGCAATTCGATAGCCTCCGCTGTATCGATTCGGCTCGTCATCTTTATAAGACGGATGGCTTTTTTCTACGCTCTGAAGATATTAAAACCTGTGAACAAACGTATCCAGAACTGTTATGGGAACCGGCTTATCCTGAAGACGCTCTTATACAAAAATATGGAGAATATATTCCTGCAGATGTTGTACGCAAGTGGTTGCGTATGAGTCCCATGACATTCATTGATTTTATGAATAGAGGACAAGGCCCTGTCTCATCATGGGAAGAAGCATTTAGAGATCATCTTCAAAATCTCTACCCTGAGCACGAGTTTTTCTCTGTAAGCGACTTGCAAAAAAAAGAATTCGCCTTTCATGTCCTTGACTGGCTGGAATGGCAAAATGAACGCAACTCTCAAGAGCATACGGCGTCTGAAACCACCCCTGCTCTCGCCGACAGCGCAACGGCCAGTCCGCAGGAAAAAGAGGCCCGGATCCTTGCACTGGAAGAACAGCTCAACGCACGGGACGCACGGATAGTGGAGCTGGAAGACCTGCTCGAGGCACAAGGTCAACAGATAGCCACCCTAGAGCAGGGACCTGTCGATGCCCAGCGCTGGCGGAACAATATAGCAGCCGTATGTGGGTTACTGGTCTCCATCATGCAGGAAGCCAGGACGGATTGGATCAGAGATGAATTCACCACAGCGCTGGCAGAGGCTTGTCCCCGCTATCTCACAGATGTGGAAAGGATCGCTTGGAGGGCCTTACCGGATAGTTGCAAGCACGGCAGAGGGCGCAAGAAAAAAATATAAAAAATATGAACATACCGAAACTATTAGATATTTCCTATAAAAAGGTATACCCCGAGCAGCTTTCTCTTTTCTATAAAAAAATATTTGCCTCTAGCCAAAAAAACGCACGAAAATTTTGCGCCCCGATCACCTTGTCCTGCAAGGTGTTCGGGGTTTTCTCCATTTTTACAGGTCCATGATTCTGGTTTTCCAGCCTTTTCTTTCTCAAAGACAGCGGCATGATTTGTACCGGGATACATCCCGATCCTTTATCTGGCAAAAAGAACAGGAGGTTCATCATGCCCCGTACCCATGCCGTTCTCCCCTCCCGCTGGCTGTCCACAGAGGCCGCCGCTGCCTATCTTGGCGTCTCGCCTTCCACACTCTGCAACGACCGCGTCACGCGCTCCCTGAACATCCCCTTCACCCGTCTGGGGCGCCGTGTCCTCTATGACCGGCAGGAGCTGGACGCCTATCTCCTCGCCCGCATGGAGGGCGTCCGCCGCCGTGATGATGCCTGATATGCCCCCCGGCACTGCCGGTATTGCGCACAGGGGCCTGCCGCAGGGACAGGCCCTGCGCTCTACTCCCACGCAGCCTGCCGCCATGACTCGCAGGCCGCCCGGACAGGACATCCATGAGCATTATTCTAGAGCACTACGGCCCACAGGAGGGACCATGCACAACGACATCCTGACCACCTTCGCGGAGAGCCTGCGAGCTGCCGGGCTGCTGGTGGAACATATCGAGACTGACGGGACGCTGCACCGCTGCGGCACCATGGACAGGCCGCGCGGCAAGGACGGCGCCTACCGTATCCATCTGGATGCCCCGGCCTGCTGCTGGTGGAAGAACTGGCGCAGCGGTGATGAAGGGTCCCGCACGGCTACCCCGGACAAAGACCTCACCCCTGCCGAACGCAAGGCCCTGCGGGAACGCATCGCCGCTGCCCGCCAAGATGCCGAAGCAGAGCAGGCCAGACGTTGGGCCAATGCTGCCAAAGAGGCCCAAGATATCTGGGAAAAAGCCATGCCCGCTGCGAACGACCACCCCTATTTGCAGCGCAAACATGTCCCAGCCCTCGGCGCTATCCGGCAGAGGGAGTGGCGGGGCGTGGTGGAACTACTGTTGCCCGTTCTGAATACTTCCGGCGAGCTGATGAGCCTGCAACGCATCTTGCCGGAAAAGCCCGCTGAGGGGACGGACAAGATCTTTCTCACAGGCGGTAAGACGGCGGGCGGTTGCTTCTCCATCCCGGCAAAAAACGGAAGCAAGGACGGTCCTCTGCTCATAGCGGAAGGCTATGCCACCGCCGCAAGCCTGCACCTTGCCACGGGCCACGCCTGCCTTGTGGCCTTCAACGCCGGGAACCTTGAGGCCGTGGCCCGCATGGCTCGTGACAAGTATCCCGACAGGGAGATTATCCTTTGCGCTGACAACGATTGCGAGACCATGAAGGAGGGCAAGGCATGGAACCCCGGAGTGGAGGCGGCTACCAGGGCCGCGCAGGCCATCGGCGCAAGACTGACCGTATGCCCTGCCCTGGACGGCAGCAAGGCGGACTTCAATGATCTGCACACGGCCCGGAGCCTGGAGGCCGTACGCATGGTTGTAGAGCAGGTCCATAAGCAAGCTGATGCCTGCCCCATGCCTAACGGATTTTTTATGGTAACCGAAGGAAAGCATGCTGGTCTGTACAAGCGAGAAATCAAAGCGGACGGAGAAAGCCATGACATACGCCTTGGCCCGCCGCTCTTTGTACGCGGCATGACCCGTGACGCGGACGGTAATGAATGGGGCCTGATGCTGGAATGGCATGACCCGGATGGTCGTTTGCATCGCTGGGCCATGCCTATGGAACTGCTCAACCGGCAAGGCGGAGAATGGTACGGCATACTGGCCTCCGGCGGCTGGTTTGGTGCCCCCGGAAAACGCTCCAAGCTGGCGGCCTTCCTTGCTAACGTACGTCCTGTTCGCCGCATCCGCTGTGTGCCTCGTGTGGGCTGGCATGAATCAGCTTATGTGCTGCCGGATACCGTCTTTGGCGCCACACGGGAGGAAAGCGTGGTGCTGCAGTCCGCCTATCATACGGGCCTCTATGGTACTGCCGGAACGCTGGAAGGCTGGCGGGAAATAGGTGTCTTGTGCGCAGGAAACGTGCGTCTGTCCTTCGCCCTCTGTATCGCTTTTGCCGGCCCCCTGCTGCGTCTGGCCGGAATGGAGGGAGGTGGGTTTTCCTTTGAAGGTGGCAGCTCCTCAGGTAAGACTACTGCCTTGCAGGTAGCAGCATCCGTCTGGGGTGGCCCTGTTCATATCAAAAGCTGGCGCCTCACGGACAATGCTCTGGAAAGTGTAGCCACGCTGCATAATGATGGTCTGCTGATCCTGGACGAGGTGGGACAGGTCAATGCCCGTGTGCTGAGTGAGGCAGCCTACATGCTGGCCAACGGTTCCGGCAAGTCCCGCTCCGGACGTGACGGCAGCCTGCGCCGCTCCCATGTCTGGCGGCTGATCTTTCTGTCCAGTGGAGAACTGGGCCTTGCGGACAAGTTGGCGGAAAACGGCATGAAGTCCAAGCCTGGGCAGGAAGTCCGCTTCGTGGGTCTGCCCGTGGACAAAACCATGCTGACCGACCTACACGGACTGCCCTCTGCCGGAGCCGTGGTGAACCGCCTCAAGATACTGACAGAACAGCACTACGGCCATGCCGGACGGGCCTTTCTGCAGTACCTTATAGCTGAGCGGGACTCCCTGCAGTATCAGCTCCGTCCTACACTGGACTCGCTGGTGGAACATTTTTGCCCCATCCATGCCGATGGTCAGGTACGCCGGGTCGCCCAGCGCTTTGCCCTTTGCACTGTAGCTGGCGATATGGCGCGGCAAGCAGGTATCCTGCCCGGCGACTTCGATGCGCGGGCCTGCGTGGAACAGTGTTTCACTGATTGGCTTGCGGCCCGAGGCGGGGCCGGGGCATCAGAAGATGCGGATATCCTCGCCACAGTGCGCCTGTTCATCGAACAGTACGGAGCAAGCCGTTTTCAGGACATTAACAATCCCTCTGCCATTACCTGCAACCATCGTGTTGGTTTTCGTCAGCGCTATAACGGACGCACAGAATATGTGGTCCTTCCAGAATCTTTTGGGGCCGAGGTAGTCAAAGGCCACGCGCCCCGTCGAGCTGCACGTGTGCTGGCGGATGCCGGTTGGCTACAGCGCGATGGCGGACGGCTGATGACCAAACGCCACCTCCCTGACATGGGA